>Ga0208203_1000905_pt1 | contig 12396 bp, 9 predicted proteins | sample DeeseametaMP2914_FD_184167 | JGI IMG/M metagenome (GOLD analysis project Ga0208203, IMG submission 184167) | Marine microbial communities from the Deep Atlantic Ocean - MP2914 (SPAdes) | ecosystem: Environmental > Aquatic > Marine > Oceanic | place: West of Santa Cruz de la Palma, Atlantic Ocean...
AAACAAGCCTTCATCATCGCCAGCAGGTTAAGAAGTAACCGCACAGACGTCGACCATAATTTGTACAACTCTCGCATAAGAAATCAGACCGAGTTATTGATAAACCGGTCGTTATTGCGGGTAGCAAGCCCCTGAACCTTGTCTACACTCAAAGCAGATACCAATATAAAGAATGTGGTTACTGCTATGAACCAAGCCCCTGCAATAAAAAAATTCTATCAAGATGCGGACCGTTTTTTTCTGACACTGAGCGTTGCTTTACTCGCGCTCTCGTTCGCACTGGCCAGTTGGAACAACACCTGGGCGGAGGCGTTTCTGGTCGGCGTTCCTGCGGTTGCTGTACCTGCAATGATCAGCAAAGCCATGCCAGGCCACCGCTTAACACGTATCTCATTTGCGGCCTCGCTGATGGTTTTTTCCGCTCTGCATATTCATCAGGCGCATGGCCTTATAGAAATGCACTTTGGTATCTTCGCGCTGCTTGCTGCACTCCTCTACTACCGCGACCATCTCACTATCATCACTGCAGCGGCCGTGATCGCCGTCCATCATCTGGTGTTCAACTACCTTCAGGAAATGGGTTCTGGGGTATACATCTTTGAGTACCACGCAGGTCTGGAGATTGTATTGTTACACGCCGCTTTCGTCGTTTTCGAAGCTGGCATACTTGTTTATCTATCCCGTAAAAGCTGGGCAGAGTTTCTTCAGAGTGTGGAGCTACTCAGCATTGGTGAGCATCTGCAGAAAGAAGGGCAGATTGACCTGTCTTATCAACTCGATAAACCTCAGTCTTCTTTTGGTCATACATTTAACACCTTCTTCTTTCAGGTAAATGAACTCGTCAATGAAGCACGAGAACTGTCATGCGAGATTTCGGGGATCAGCGATGACTTTGATAAATCATGCAAAACCGTCGAGATGGGATCAAGTAAGCAAAGCGACGAAACTGACCTGATTGCCTCTGCGACTCAGGAGATGACCAGCGCGATGGAGGAAATAAACCGGTTCTCAGATGAAGCAGCCGAATCTGCAACGTCTGCAACCGAAGTTTCTTCTGCCAGCGATAAAGAAATCCGCGCCGCAAGAACCAGTATCGAACGCCTGGAGCAAAATATTAAGACTGCGAATACGGTGATCGAAAACCTGGACTCAGAAAGTAACAATATCGGCTCTGTGTTATCTGTAATTCAGGGCATTGCAGAACAAACGAACCTCTTAGCACTGAATGCCGCAATTGAGGCTGCCCGTGCGGGTGAACAAGGGCGTGGCTTCGCTGTTGTTGCCGATGAAGTTCGCACCCTTGCGTCACGTACGCACGAGAGTACCGAAGAAATTCAACGAATGATTGAACAACTGCAGAAGGGCTCAAGTGAGGCAGTCAGCGCCATGGAAACATCACTCAGCGGTGTTGGCGAAAGCGTCAGCCAGATAGGGCATATTGATGAGCAACTGACGCTGATTAAATCAGCGGTAGAATCAATGAGTACGATGAATCAGCAAATTGCACAGGCTATCCGAGAGCAGAATCTGGCGGTCAACGAGGTCAATGGCAATATTATATCAATCCGTGAAATTGGAGATTCTAATCTTGCACTGGCACAGGCCTCGAAATCGAAAACGGGTGAGTTAGCCAATATGGCTGGTAAGCTCGCGAATTTACTGGCTAACTTTAAAACGCACTAAGAGCGCCCCGAAAATAATAAAAACGGCCACGAACCAGTGGCCGTTTTTTATAGCTGAAACTCCAGCTCGTACAAGAGATAACTCAGCATTTCATCATCTTCGTTAGCGAACACTCGCGCCCGTTCAAGCAGTTGACGTGCACGTGCACTGTCACCAGCGGCTGCATACGCTTTTGCCTGTCGATATAAAACGTAGGGGTTTCTGGGCTCAATCCGTCGCGCCTGATCAAGGTATGTCAGCGCGGCGCTCCAGTTGCCTGCCTGAGCAGCATCGTCTGCCTGACCAAACAGCATTTTTACCGCGGGATGATCAGTGCCATCCTGATACTGGCCGTAATCCTGAGAGGCCCCCTCTTGCGATGATGGCGTCGCACATGCAGCCAGAAAGCCAGCCACTGCAATCAAAACAATCGTTCGAACCATGAGCGAATCCCTTTACCGATACTTTGGACCCCTGACTCACAGGCAATCCTGTCTTGTGCCTGCCACGACGCGGGGAATGCATACACCTTACCAGAACAACCGTCTTCGAGTAATTGCCCTTGCGGGTTCACAGGGATCTCTATCAGACTTCTCGACGGAGCCAGCGGTTCCGTTCCCATTCTCCTGAACGATTCCTGCCAGATGGGTAATGCTCCGCTACTGCCTGTGAATGGCATTGGGGTATTGTCATCCATGCCCACCCAAATGACGCCCAAGTGACGATTATCAAATCCAGCGTACCAGGCATCCCGTTGCTCATCACTGGTACCTGTCTTGCCCGCGAGTGGCTGCGGCAGGTCATTGAGCCTCCGTGCGGTACCTTCGCGAACGACGGCCTTAAGACCTGACGTGAGCCATTCCATCGTCACCGGGTCATACACCTGCTGACCGCGGATTGCATAAGATGAAAGCATATCCCCTTCTGCAGTCGTGACCGCATCAATCGTTCGTAGCGGCATCAGAAAGCCTTCTGACGCTATGGTCTGATACATCTGAGTCATCTCGAATGGCGACAACGACATCGCACCCAGTAGCAGCGAAGGATATGGCGTAAGATCATCACGGATACCTATGCGGACCAGTTCATCAACAACCTTCTCCAGCCCAACCGTCATGCCCAGACGAGCAGTTGCCTGATTCAGTGATCGCTGCAGAGTCTCCTGCATAGGCAGCATCCCGTGACTTTTTTTATCGTAGTTTTTCGGCTGCCAGAGACTGCCATCCTGCCCCTCTACTGTGACCGGGCTGTCGTCAACCAAAGTACCCCAGTGATAGTTACCGCTGCGCAAAGCCGCTAAGTAGACTGCTGGTTTAGCGAGAGAACCAACAGCCCTTTTCGCATTTAACGCCCGGTTAAAACCAAAGAAAGACGCGTCACGCCCACCGAGCAATGCGCGAATTTCGCCACCATCCACACTGGTGATCACCGCTGCCGTTTCCAGCTTGCCTTTCAGTCGCGGAGCACGTGTTTCTATTGACGAAAGATGCGCCTCCGCAGAGCTCTCAACCGCGCTCTGCACCCACGGATCGAGTGTTGTAAAAATCCTCAGTCCTTCTGATTGCAGATCCTGCAGACGATAATCCTGCTGTAACTGCTGCTTTGCGAGTTCGAGAAACGCGGGATACTCCCGCTGACCTGCTCGTTTCGGTGACGCGGTTAATAAAGGGCTGCGTTTAGCACGCAGGCTTTCTGCTTCGGTAATTACCTGATTTTCAGCCATCAGGCCAAGGATCAAATCCCGACGATCTTTCGAGCGTTGCGGATTGCGACGCGGGTTATAAAATGACGCCCCTTTCACCAACCCGACCAGAGTTGCGATTTCGGCGTTATCCAGTTCCCTCAAGGGTTTGCCAAAATAAAAACGCGACGCTAATCCGAAGCCATGAATACTGCGCCGCCCGGACTGCCCGAGATAAACTTCATTAATATACGCTTCAAGAATTTCTTCTTTGTCGTAGTGCAACTCCAACAGCAACGACATAAAGGCTTCCTGAACCTTACGGCTCAGTGATCGCTCATTGGTAAGAAAGAAATTTTTGACCAGCTGCTGAGTAAGCGTTGATCCGCCCTGCACCATGCGCCCGGCATTGACGTTGGCCACCATCGCCCGGGCAATGCCGGTTGGGGATATTCCCCAATGTTCAAAGAATCGCTTATCCTCGGTAATAATCAATGCGGCCACGAGCACTGGCGGGACATCTTCAAGGCGCACCAGTTCGCGGTCTTCATTATGAACAGGGAAAATGCCACCAATGTACTGAGGCTCAAGACGTACCAGAGCCTGTGCGCTTTGTTGGTCAGACACCTTTTCGACACGCTCTGACCTCAGTGTCACCTCAATAATCCGACTCGGCTCCGGACCATCCCAGAATGGAAACCCCCGGCGGTATATACGCCATGTATTCCCGACTCTCTGGTACGTACCCGGCCGATCAGCCGTCGCGCTTTGCCTGTAGTCCGACCACTGCAGCTCAGCCTGTAACTGCTCTGGTGACAGCAAAAGCCCTGGGTACAGGGCGAGAGGACGAGCGTATACTTTCGCAGGTAACGCCCATTTTTTGCCATCAAAGGCTCTGCGCACTTCAGCATCGAGATAGATCAGCCAGGCAGCGAAGACCACCAGCAATACCGAAAACAAGCCAAACAGAGTCGCTTTCCAGCGGCGCGGCTTTGCTACTCCCGGATTCTCCGTGCCCTGTTTTCTCGGCGGCTTCCCTGTTTTTTTATCAGTTACTGATTTCTTAGGTACTGATTTCTTAGGCATGGATTTCTTAGACGCTGCCTTTTTTTCGGTTGGCTTGTTGGTAGGTTTCCCTGACATCCGTTCAATAGCTCCGGCAAAACACTTGATGAAAATAGATGGTCACAATTTTTGTAGGCAATAACAGAGGCTATATCGACCCCGCTGACAGTATCGGGTTCCCGAATGCGGGTGTCTATTTCTATAATCACCCTGTTCCTATAGTCACTTCGATGCCCCCTTTTCACAGGTACACCTTTGCGGCTACAGTTAATTCAGGCTCCCGGCCAGACAATCAGTCAGATAACAACACAGGTTTATGAATATGCTTCCCTCCTCACTCCTACCTCACTGGCAAGCAACCGAGCCTCAGCTTGCATCTCTGGCAGAGCGAATGGGATGGCAATGGTCCGATTTTTTTACAGGCCTGAACAAAGAGCAACAAACGGCATTACAAACCGTGATTGCTCTCAGCGACTATGTTGCCGATGCCTTCCCTCGTGATCATGAACACTTATGCGCCGCCGTGACCGACGGGTCGATCAATATTCAGATTACCCCAAAGACTATGAACGACTGGCTCGATCAACTCGCGCATGAGGCCAGTACAGAAGATGAGTGGCACGCGGCACTGCGCAAACTACGACGCCGCGCTATGGTACATATCATCTGGCGGGATGCACTGAAAACAGCCAGAACACTGGAAACGACGAAAGCGCTTTCTCAACTCGCCGACCTCTGTGTCGTCCGCAGTATTCAGTTCCTGTCGCCGTTACTTGAATCCCGCCATGGCCAGCCTGTGGGTAAAGAATCCGGCGAACAGCAGCACCTCCTTGTCATTGGTATGGGAAAACTCGGCGGCTGGGAGCTGAATCTAAGCTCCGATATTGATCTTATTTTCGCCTACCCCGACAGTGGCAACACCACGGGGCCGAAGGTCATCAGTAATCAGGAATTCTTTATTAAGCTTGGCCAGAAACTGATTCAGGCGCTTGATAAGCAAACCGTCGATGGCTTTGTTTTCCGTACTGACATGCGCCTGCGCCCTTACGGTCAGAGTGGCCCTCTGGTGATGAATTTCGCTTCTATCGATGAGTATTACCAAAGCCAGGGGCGCGACTGGGAACGCTACGCCATGGTGAAAGCTCGGGTAATGACCGGAGAAGAAACGCCTGAAGCGCGAGAACTGCTCGATATTCTGAGGCCATTTACCTATCGCGTTTACGTAGACTTCAGTGCTTTCGAGTCGCTGCGCTCAATGAAAGCCATGATTAATGCAGAAGTGCGCAGACGTGGACTAACCAACAATGTGAAGCTGGGCCCGGGCGGCATACGCGAAGTCGAATTTATCGTACAGGCGTTTCAGCTGATCCGTGGTGGCCAGGAAAAACATCTTCAGATACGGGAACTCGCCGATGTCCTTGATATCCTCGCTGCTGAGGGCTACCTGCCGTCGGGTGCCACCGAAGAGCTGAAAAGCGCCTACTTCTTTTTGCGTGATACCGAGCACGCAATTCAGAGCTTACGGGATGAGCAGACGCAGGAACTACCCACAGACCCAAGCGATCAGACACGCATAGCGGTCTCAATGCAATGCGACGACTGGGAAGCCTTCGTCACTTTGCTGAATCAGCACCGAAGCATTGTCAGCCACCATTTCGCACAAATCGTAGCGCACGACGACGAGCAGGATGACAAAGAAGCCGACCTCGTCTGGCTCGACCTCTGGCATGGCGAACTGAACGAAGAGGCCGCCAGAGATTTCCTTGAGCAGTATCCGTGTGCTGGTGAATCTGCCGTGCGCGAGCGCATCGATACCTTCCGTGAATCACGCCCGGTGACCAATATGCAGCAGATAGGCCGCGAACGCCTTGAAGCACTGATGCCTTCGTTACTGGAGCAGGTCTGGGCGCAAGACAACACCGAAGAAACACTTGAGCGGATCATCCCTCTGCTCGAAGCGGTACTCAGACGCACAGCGTATCTCGTTCTGCTCAGTGAAAACCCACAGGCGCTGGAGCAACTGATTAAACTCTGTTCGGCATCCAGCTGGGTCGCAGAATTCATTACCCGAACACCACTTCTTCTCGACGAGCTTCTGGTGCCGGAATCTCTGTATCGACTGCCCGACCAGAGTGAACTGCAGGAAGAACTGCATCTCCGTTTGTTGCGCATCGAAGCCGATGATCTCGAACAGCAGATGGAGCAGATGCGACAGTTTGTGCGTGCTCACAAACTCCGCGCAGCAGCCTGCGAAGTAATGAACAAACTGCCTCTGATGAAAATCAGCGACTACCTCACCCGTCTGGCAGAAACCACCATGACCATGGTGCAGAATCTGGCGTTCGAGCAGATGGTCGCTAAGTATGGCTATCCGACTGACGCGAACAAAGAGCCCGTATATACCCCCGAGTTTCTCATTGTGGGTTATGGCAAAGTGGGCGGGATGGAATTGAGTTACAGCTCAGACCTTGATCTGGTCTTTATTCATAACGGGCACGCAGGCGGCTACACCACAGGTGAACGCAGCCTCGACAACGGCGTTTTCTATACCCGCATGGGTCAGCGCATGGTCCACTTCTGTAGTACGCAGACACGATCAGGTGACCTGTACGAAGTCGACCTGCGCCTTCGTCCGTCAGGTAACTCCGGCATGATCGTAGCGTCTCTTAACGCCTTCAAAGAATACCAACAGAACCATGCCTGGACCTGGGAGCATCAGGCGCTGGTCCGCGCACGCGTAATCAGCGGGTCCAGTGAGCTGGAGGCAGGCTTTAATGACATCCGTCAGAAAATCCTGACATCACAACGAGATATTCCTGAACTGCGCGAAGAAGTGCGAGCCATGCGGCAAAAAATGAGGGATAATCTTGGCTCTAAAGATACGAACGGCCAGCAGTTTCACCTGAAACAAGATGAAGGGGGTATTGTTGACATCGAGTTTCTGGTTCAATATGGCGTACTGGCCTGGTCACACCAGCATCCTGAGCTTATTCAGGTCACCGATAACATGCGGTTGCTGGATGCCTTAACGAAGGCCGGTCTGATGGCTCCACAAGACTGTCAGACCCTACAGGAAACCTACCTGTCCTACCGAGCCGAAACTCACCGGCGTGCATTGCAGAAACAATCCCTGCTCCTCGAGAGCGACTCCGTGTCGGCACTCGGATTTGATGCACGGCGTAATGATGTGACCCGACTGTGGAAACTCTGGCTTGAACCTGAGCAGTAACCACTGCTAGGCAAGCGCAGACTGCTGAACGTTTACTGAATTACCGAATACAACATTACATTTACGAGTGAGGTCCTTATGCTACCTTCCATGTCTGACCGTGATGGTCTGATCTGGCTTGACGGAGAGTTAGTCGACTGGCGCGATGCCAAAGTTCACGTACTGACTCACACCCTACATTACGGTATGGGCGTCTTTGAAGGTGTGCGGGCTTATGAAACTGATCAGGGCGCGGCGATTTTCCGTCTGCAGGAACACACCGACCGCCTGTTCCGCTCCGCACACATTCTGAATATGAAACTGCCTTACACCCGCGAAGAGCTGAACGAAGCTCAGCGTGCTGCAGTACGTGAAAACAACCTCGACAGTGCCTACATCCGTCCGATGGCGTTTTACGGCTCTGAAGGCATGGGCCTGCGTGCTGACAACCTGAAAGTTCACGTCATGGTCGCCGCCTGGGAATGGCCGGCTTACATGGGTGAAGAAGCAAAAACTCAGGGCATTAAAATCCGTACCTCAAGCTACACCCGCCACCACGTGAATATCACCATGTGTAAAGCGAAAGCGAACGGCAACTACATCAACTCGATGCTGGCCTTGAGAGAAGCCATCGACAGTGGCTGCGAAGAAGCTCTACTACTGGACAACGAAGGCTATGTTGCTGAAGGCTCAGGGGAGAACTTCTTCCTTGTTCGTGACGGCATTATTTACACGCCAGAACTGACCTCATGCCTGGATGGTATTACCCGTAAAACCATCATCGAAATGGCTCAGTCTCTGGGTTATGAAGTACGCGAAAAACGCATTACTCGTGACGAAGTCTATGTTGCCGACGAAGCCTTCTTTACCGGAACCGCTGCAGAAGTACTGCCGATTCAGTCTCTGGACGGTCGCATTATCGGTAAGGGTTGTCGTGGCCCAGTCACCGAAAAGCTGCAGACCATGTACTTTGATACTGTGACGGGCAAGAACCCATTCAATGCTGAGTGGATTACTCCTTGTAAATAATTTCTCTGATTTTATTTGCAAATGAGTGAATTAAAAAACCCCGGATTAACCGGGGTTTTTTATGCTCTGAGATTTTCAGTATTCAAAGTTTTACCTGCCCGTCACGAAAATCTATTTCGGTAACACACTGACTGAATTCGCCAGAAGAAAATGTCCGGGTCTGAGTGGCATTACCCGAGACAGCGCCCGTCGTAGAATTAGTATCCAGATTCAACGCGAAGTCTTCTGTCACAGAGCCAAGATCCAGCGTCTGCTCAATACTGAAGGCATTTCCGTCGACACTGGTAAAGTTAAGAGTTTCATCAGGGTCGGAGATATATCCCTCAGCCCAGTTAATAATCCAATAGGTTGGCTGTACGTAAGCCCCTTCAGGAGAGCCATCACAAAGAGTAGAGCCGCGCCGTTCGTGGGTGACGAAATACTCAGTGTCAGTCAGACCTATAGAAGCCCGATTTGGCTCGGTCAGTAGAAGTGTAAATTGCCCTCCTTCTGCAAGCGTTGAGACCGTTAATGTATAGGTACGCCCTGCATCGACATCCATCAACAGCACTTCGTAGGAGTTTGAATTTTCGCTCTGTTCGCTATTCAGAGAATTGTCGCTTACCTCGAGATCAAGGTTCGGGGCTTCAGTACTACTGAGTACAATGAGCACCTCACGATCCACCAGCGGCGTGTAAGTCAGTTCAAATTCAGACGCAGTATCCGCAACGCCGGGAAGAGCGGTTCCAGTAACGCGTGAGTTAATCACAATGGCATCGTTGTCTGTAACAGAGAGTTCTGAGACAGAGGGTTCTGCTTCAGGACCACGAAGCCCAGGTGCAAATGTGATGTCGATGGTGGCCGTTTCTTCTGAGGTTCCTACATCAATAAAACCACCTGAGCTGTCATCTCTCCCGCCTCCGCAAGCAACCAGCGCGAAAGTCGCTGCACCCAGCGTTAAACTGGCGTTAAAACCCCGCAATCTCTGTATCGTGGTCTTAATGTCTGAAACCCTGATACCCGGCATGCACACTCTCCAGTGACTGCACTTGATGATTCAATAACATATCAGACTCTTTCTGAGCGACCTGTAAATTATGTGTGAACTCCTTGGCATGGGCGCTCATTCTTCCGGGATCACCCCCGGTGCTGGCTGAGGTGATTCTCGATCCCTCGGTAGAGTTTGTGAGCATGTGCGACGTCATAGGCTGTGGTTCTTCTGTTATTTGGCAAGAATGTAGTCTGATTTCACCTCAAGACTGCTCACGATCAGCCTTCCGACATCACGATGGTGTAATAAAGAAGGAGGATGTTTGCTTCAACTCACTTATCAGGCCTGGAGGGAATCATGCAATGGCGTAAAGAATATGATGAAAAACGATTATTACCGGGGGATGCCGTTGGTCTACTGAAAGACAGTACAAATCTTATTCTGGGCATGAGCGTCGCTATGCCACCGGCCTTACTAAAGGCCCTTGGTGAGGCCTTTGCAAAAGATCAGCTGCCACCACTCAATATCTATTACATGCACGGCACCGAAGCTCTGGCGGAATCTCTGTTGAAAAATGAGCTCGAAGGTAAGTTCATTCCCCGGTGTCTGTTTTTAAGCAGTCACGACCGTAGAGCCATCGCAGGGCTTCAGAATCCGCATTGGGTTGAGTTTGTTCCATGTGCCTTTCATCAGGTAGGCCGCCTGTTAACCCAGCAGACCGAGCCTGATTGCTTTATGGTGACGGTATCTCCTATGGATAAACACGGGTACTTCAGCCTGGGTACCAATGCGGATTATGGTGCTTCGGTTATCCGTAAAGCCAGGAAAGTCATCGTTGAAGTAAACCCCAGTATGCCTCGCACCTTTGGTGAGTGCTCAGTGCATATCTCAGAAGTTGATGCTCTTATCGAGTCTGATAGAGCTCTTTCTGAGGTGACCGAACCTGAGCCGTCTGAAACCGATCAACTGATCGCCCGCCAGGTCGCAGAATACATTCAGGATGGCGATACGTTACAGATGGGCGTCGGGGGTGTACCCGCAGCCGTCGCCCGCCTGCTAGGGTCACACAAAAATTTGGGGCTACACAGTGAACTGTTTTCTCCAGCAATCGCTGCTCTTATCCAGAAAGGCGTTATCAATGGTCGGGAAAAGCGGTTGATGCAGCATAAGCATGTCTACACCCTCGCCATCGGTGACCGTGCCATGTACGACTTTATGGACGACAACCCATCCGTAGTTGGTTACCCGGCATCATGGGTCAATAACCCTTCAGTCATTCGCAAAAACCCGAACATGGTCTCGGTCAACTCAGCCATAGAGGTTGATATCACAGGCCAGATCAACGCCGAGTCCATAAAGGGCACACCGTTTTCTGGCACCGGAGGTCAACTTGATTTCGTCCGTGGTGCTTTTGCTTCCCACCGCGGCCGTTCCTTTATTGCACTGCATTCGACCGCACGAAAAGGGACTCTGAGCCGCATTGTTCCAGAGCTGTCAGGCGGCTGCGTGACTGACACAAGAATGGACGCCCACTTTGTCGTCACCGAGTTTGGCTGTGTGGACCTGAAAGGCTTGTCTCTTCCACAACGTACGAGGGCTCTGATCGAACTATCACACCCCGCTTTCAGAGCTGAACTGGAGGAAAACGCGCGTAATCGCCGGTTGATCTGAGATCATAGCAACCGACAGATGAAACTTACTTCTTATGTTTCAGTAAGCAGACCTGATCGCCGTAATAGTTGTCGGCGTAGTTGCAGGTTACTGAGGCTTTTTGATCCAGAGTTTTCACATTGGCGTAAGAATTTTTAATTACATTTATAAAATTTTTCATTACTTATTCCTTGGGTCGTAATCTGTGGAGATGTGATCAAATTACACAACACAAAGATAAGGATTAAATTGATAGTATTTCTCAGCCTGATAGAAAATTACTAATATGCCTATCGGCCAGATTTCGCAACGCCTTTCTTCCTTCGCCGATACGTCGCTTTTCGGGGGCTTTTCTGGCCAGTTTGTGTACCCGATCTCATCACGGGCATAGTCGCCGACCTTGCTGCTGTCACCAACTCAATTAACCGATCGCTCAGAGGCTGCATAAAGCCTTGGTAGCTTCCTTCGCCTTCGCAGATATCGTTCAGCTGGCGTTCCCAATAGGCTGTCATATCCGGCTGCGAGCAGGCATCCGGAAGAACTGATATCAATTGCCGCCCGGTCTCTGTTGCCTGAATCTGCTTACCCTGTCGCTGCAGAAATTTACGCTTAAACAGCAACTCTATAATACTCGCCCGTGTGGCCTCAGTACCAAGCCCGTCCGTATCCTTCAGGACCTTACGTAGCTCCGGGTCTTTAACGTAGCGGGCAATCCCGGTCATGGCCGCGAGCAGGCTTGCATCTGTGTAGTGCTTCGGGGGTTCAGTATGCTTCTCTTCTAGCTTAGGCTCACCGCTCCATAACGCCTGACCCGCCACCAGATCAGGCAATGGCGGCGATGTTTTTTCACGCGCAGGCATTAACGCTTTCCAGCCGGCTGCCAGGGTGATCCGTTCACGGGCAATGAACCGACCACCAGCAATTTCAAGCTCAATGAGGGTGTCAGAATACTGAAAGGCACCACAAAACTGCATTAAATACTGGCGGGCTATTAACCGATAAATCTTTTTCTCTGCATCATTTAAGTTACCCGAGTATTTTTTAGACGTCGGAATAATCGCATGGTGTGCGCCGACTTTTTTGTCATTAAATGCGGCTGATTTTCTGGATTTATCAGTATGTTTCAGCATG
>Ga0208203_1000906_pt1 | contig 12386 bp, 13 predicted proteins | sample DeeseametaMP2914_FD_184167 | JGI IMG/M metagenome (GOLD analysis project Ga0208203, IMG submission 184167) | Marine microbial communities from the Deep Atlantic Ocean - MP2914 (SPAdes) | ecosystem: Environmental > Aquatic > Marine > Oceanic | place: West of Santa Cruz de la Palma, Atlantic Ocean...
GAGCGAGACCGCCACCATCAGTGTCAGGGCCGAGTATGTCACGTAAGTACTCCAAGCATATTGAAAGAATGGGTAAAGCGATAGCAACAATAGGATCGGGCCTGTCATACCAAATAAACTACGATACCACTGCTTATGACTAAACCAGCTAAGGCCGTTAATTATTAGAGCAACCCAAGCAAAGATGGGTAAAAGTGTGTTGATAAAGAGCCACTCCCATTGACTGAGAAAACCTAGTCCAATAGCCGCACCTAAGCTGGCGATGGCAGGAAAGCACATAGCACAGCCCATAGCAGCCACCACAGCTCCTAATGAGCTGATTTTATCGCCAACGCGAGTAAGAAAACTGAGTAGGCTATCCATCAGCCTTCTCCCATAGTTTGGTTAACTAAGGAAGGATAACCAGCATTTTTTGTAGCCTCTGTTAGCTTTTGCACTGTCGTTTTCTCATCATCAAAAGTCACCACAGCCAACTTATCTTCAAAGGTGACTTTAGCTTTACTAACGCCTTCAACCTGTTGCAAGGCTTTTTTCACCGTAATTGGGCAGGTCACGCAGTTCATAGTAGGGACTTCAAGAATAACAGTGTGCTGTTTGGCAAGTGCACCTAAGCTAAGCACAGACAGTAGGAATAATAGAGCGAATTTCTTCATCATTGTCTCCAAGTGTTACAGTAAGATATTCAATCAACGGCTTAAGCAAACCACATGATCCAGTAATTGCTCGTAACCAATATTAATGCAATGAACGCGGTTCCCCAGAAAATGATTTGGCGACGTTTACGCACCTGCGGTGTTGCACAAGCGGTTCCTGCTTCACAGTTTTCTAGAGGTCGGTATACTTTCCAGCCTGCAAAACTAAACAAAGCCACAACCAACAAGATAAAAATGGGACGGTATGGCTCCAACAAGGTCAAATTGCCAATCCAAGAGCCACTAACTCCCAGTAACAACAAAACGAGGGGCCCAGCACAACAAAGCCCCGCACCAATAGCAGCTGCAATACCGCCAGCTAATGGTAAACTGGAATTGTTTTTTGTCATGGTTTACTCAATTTAAATGATTTAATGGCAAATAGTATAAACTCCGTATCCAAGTACGGAGTCAAGAGATTTGGCGATTTTTTTATTTATTGTGTGGAAGAAGGGAGGTAATAATCGGACAATGCGTCTGTTCAGAATTATTTGCACATTGTTTCAGTAAATCATTCAGACTAGATTCTAAACGGCGTAGATCGGCCATTTTGTCACGAATACTGGCAAGTTTGTGGCTGGCTATACTTTGTACTTCTTGACAAGAGGACTCTTCGAGTATCAGTAAGTTAGCGATCTCATCCAAAGAAAATCCCAGCTCTTGAGCTCGTTTAATAAATCGAATGCGACTCAAAGTCGCTTCAGGATAATGACGATAACCTTTAGCGGGCTTTTCCGGTTGTGCAATTAACCCGCACCGCTCATAATATCTGACGGTTTCAACATTCACGCCTGCAAGTTTTGCGAGTTGACTAATTACATACATAATTTAAGCGTATCATCGATACTGAAGTGCATAGTAAAATTATAAGTTGAAAGCATAGATATAACAAATGCAAAAAATAATTGAACAACGGGTGTGTCAAGAGCACAAAATCTGGTTTGATTTCATTGGGGTATTCGATATATTTCTTATAGTTAAGACTTTGGTCGAATTGTCACGAATCTTGACCATACCTCATAAAGGAAAAAAATGTAGCACATCTAATTATTTTGCCCCGAAAGCATATAGAGAAGGGTTTCGACTACAGAATTACTCCAAAGAAGTATGGGAGCTGTTTACTAGAACCTCAGAGAAGTATAAGCAGCCATATTTAGATCTAGAAATCTCTACAGAAATATTTTTTATATATTGTATGCATTTATTTTATAAAATTAATAAACAAGATAACGAGGAGCTGCTTTTAACTACGCAACTCCTTGAGGAAGCCATGACTCCCGAGGTAGAAAAATTGATTTTTGATTATTCGCAAACAATTGTCGATTATAACTGATTCTTTCCATACCATTAAGTCTAAACATCAACTTTAAGTTGTTATTGTTACTTTTATCATCTTACGTACATATTACATCAACATTTTCTTGTTTATACACTTTGTCTTGGACTATAAGACAACTTTGTCTTGTTTGTACACCATACAAGGTACAGATGTATATTCACTTCCTATTATTCTCACATTACTAATTTAACATAATATAAGTTATGCGAATATTGATTGAGGTTATTAGTTGAAAGAACATGTGGCTGCGACAAATCTTACTGTAATTGAAGGCATGTATAAAGAAGCTGAATTAACGGTAACCTATTGAATTACATGAATATTTTCTTTTGCAATTATGGTACAGCTAGGACTTGGGTTTAAATTTGGAGCTCTTACCAGTATAGTTAGAAGATTATGTCTACATATGGGGATTTATGTTTCCTAAAATTGCTTTACTCACTACAACACTCCTCTCACTTGCACTTATTCCAAATACTGCTTTTTCCTATAGCGATGAAACCGACGTAAAAATCGGCGGCGCTGTCCGGCTAAACTATGGCTGGAAAGATTACGATGACGATAGCGATGGCTCTTTTGATTTCGAATTATTCGCTGTTGATGTCGATATTACTAAAGGTAAATGGTTCGTCGATTCTCAATTCCGTTTTTATCAAACCTTCAATGCTGTACATCATGCTGAGGTTGGTTATAACTTTGATGACTCGAATCGCTTAGCTGTCGGTGTATCACAAGTTCCATTTGGTATTAGCCCTTATGCATCTCATGGGTTCTGGTTCGGCGGCACCTACTATCTTGGCTTTGAAGATGATTACGACACGGGCGTGAAATGGACCAAGTCTACTGGCGATTGGACATTTGATACAGCCTATTTCTTCAATAGTGAATATGACGACTCGGCGCGATATGGGCGATATTCATTCGATGTTGCGAGTACTGAGGAAAGCGATAACAAAGAAGATGGCCATGGTAATTTCCGTGCTCAGTATCAATGGGGAGACCACACAGTGGGAGCCTCAGTACAAGCCGGTAAATTCCGCAACCGTACTACCGGTGAAAAAGGCGATCACGTCGCTGCAGCAGTGCACTTCGACGGTCACTTTGACAGCTGGAACGTACAACTGCAACATATTTACTATGATTTTGAAGCTTCTCCGGAGCTACAAACTCAAAATAATCGTATAGCCATGTCTGCCTTTGACTTTCCTTTTGAGATAGCTGCCGAGGCAAACGTTACTAGTTTTAATGTGGCTAAAACTTTCGAGGTTGGCAATGACTTCCTTGATAAAGTGGTTTGTTACAACGACTACACTTATACAGCGACTGAAGATAAGCCGGGTTTAACAGACTCTATTCAAAATGTTACTGGTTGCACGCTGATTAAAGATGGACTTTATACCTACATAGATTGGATCGCTGGTAAAAACATGTGGTTTGCAGGCGGCCCAGGTATTGGTGTCTATAATGGCCCAGAAAAATGGCACTCTCGTTTAAATATTAACATTGGTTACTACTTCTAAGGGGGATTCATGAGTGACTCTTTAAAAGAGCACAATTCAGAGAACGATCCACAAAATAACCCATTGCATGAAAAGTACGACGCAGACCATAAGGTTGGGGAGAATAATGTAGAAGTCTTGGGGATGGACTTGCACAACCCTGTATTCTTCGCGTCTGCATTTTTCGTCGTTCTTTTCGTTATACTTACCCTACTCTTTCCTCAGCAATCTAGTGAATATTATGAAGCGGCTAAAGGTTGGTCAATTAACAACTTTGACTGGCTCTTTATGATCGCGGGGAATATTTTTGTATTGTTCTGCCTATTTCTCTTGTTGTCACCATTAGGGCGCGTCCGTATTGGTGGTAAACAGGCGAAGCCAGAGTTTTCGCTGATTTCTTGGTTTGCGATGTTATTCGCTGCCGGCATGGGGATTGGCTTAATGTTCTTCAGTGTGGCCGAACCTGTAGGATATTTTACCAGTGATGGCGCTACGCCATTTAATGTTCCGCCTGGAGCTCCGGAGTCGGAAGAAGCTGCTATGGGCGCCACCATGTTCCACTGGGGATTACATCCTTGGGGAATTTATGCTGTGGTTGGTTTATCGCTGGCCTTCTTCGCTTATAACTGCAACCTACCGCTAACCATACGTTCAACCTTCTACCCTATTTTTGGTGATCGTGTCTGGGGAGCTACTGGTAATGTTATTGATACAGTGGCTGTTCTAGCGACTATTTTTGGTTTGGCAACCTCATTAGGCTTTGGCGCGAGTCAAGCCGCAGGCGGATTACACTTCCTGTATGAAGGTATTCCAAACACCATAACGACACAACTTGCGATTATTTTCGGCGTGACCGTCATTGCTATATTCTCAGTAGTCAGGGGATTAGATGGCGGAGTTAAAGTCTTAAGTAATATCAATATGTCACTAGCTGCAATTTTAATGATATTTGTATTTGTAGCTGGCTCAACCGTCATGTTGCTGAGCGGCGTTGGCAAAACCCTTGTCAGCTATGCAGAAAATATCATTCCTTTAAGTAACTGGATTGGTCGTGAAGATCAGGGATTTTATAAGGGCTGGACTATTTTCTATTGGGCATGGTGGATATCTTGGTCTCCTTTTGTCGGCATGTTTATTGCACGCGTTTCAAAAGGTCGAACGGTTAGGCAGTTTGTATCTGCAGTGTTGATCATCCCTACTCTGTTAACCGCTGTCTGGATGACCGTCTTCGGACGTTCGGGGATAGAGCAGGTGAAAAATGAAGTTGGGAAGTTAGCTGATGGTATCGGTGAGAGTTCTTTAGCCTTGTTCCAGATGTTAGATAACTTACCACTGACCACTATTACATCAACAATAGCCATTATCCTCGTTTTAGTGTTCTTTATCACGTCATCGGATTCTGGCTCGCTTGTGATCGATAGTATTACGGCTGGAGGTAAACTCGACGCACCGGTAACGCAACGTGTTTTCTGGGCAACAATGGAAGGTGTTATTGCTGCAGTGTTGCTGTATGGAGGTGGTAAAGAAGCACTTGGCGCACTACAAGCCGCGGCAGTCACTGTCGGCCTGCCCTTCACAATCGTATTATTACTGATGTGTGTGAGTTTATTCATGGGCTTAACAGCTGCGTATAAACTAAACTACAAGAAATAAAGATTGGTAGAAGCAAAAAAGCCCCTAGTTAGGGGCTTTTTTGCTATTGCTCAATTGAGCTGAATTGCTGATGTATTAATTAATACATGCATACTTAATATCTAAATAGTCGCTAATACCGTATTTAGAACCTTCTCGCCCCATTCCTGACTCTTTAACGCCACCAAACGGCGCCATTTCGTTGGAAAGCATTCCAGTATTAATACCCACCATGCCGTACTGCAACTCTGCAACCAGTCGGTTAATGCGATGCCTATTTTCGGTATAGGCGTAAGAAGCTAGTCCTGCGCTAGTATTATTAGCTGCGGCAATCACTTCATCATCATCGCTGAACGGGATTAGAGCCACTACAGGACCAAAGATTTCTTCACAGGCGATTTCCATATCTTTGTCTACTTTTGATAACACCGTCGGTTGAACAACGTTTTTAAACTCACTGCTGATATTACCACCAGCTAAAATTTCAGCGCCAGATTCAGTGGCCTGCTTGACCAGTTTGAATACTTTATCAATCCCTTTTTGGTTAATGAGAGGCGTAATTTGAACGCCTTGAGTAAGACCATTCCCTAGCTTGAGTTCTGAAACTTTGTTACCGAGACGTTTAATAAATTCATCGTATAAAGTCTCATGAACAAATATTCGGTTTGCACAAACACAGGTTTGTCCAGAGTTCCTAAACTTGCTAGCCATTAAACCGTCTACCGCTTCATCAATATTGGCATCATCGAATACAATAAAAGGAGCGTTACCACCAAGTTCCATGGTGACCTTTTGAACATTTTCTGCCGACTGAGCAATCAGTTTTTTACCAACTGCAGTTGAACCGGTAAACGAAATTTTTCGAACTGTTGGGTGAGATGTTAACGCTTTACCTATATCGCTTGAAGATGTGCTTGGAACGATATTAATAACACCTTTTGGAAAGCCCGCTTGATCGGCTAACTCAGCCATGGCCAAGGCAGAAAGAGGCGTTTCAGAAGCAGGCTTAATCACTACAGTACAGCCTGCAGCGAAAGCTGGTGCCACTTTTCGAGCAATCATTGCCTGTGGGAAATTCCAAGGAGTGATAATACCGACCACACCAACGGGCTGCTTATGAACTTGTATCTGCTTTTTGCCATCAGGAGACGGCAATAAGTCTCCATTGATTCTCAAGGCTTCTTCAGCAAACCACTTGATATATGATGCGCCATACAATATTTCATTTTTAGCTTCTTGTAAGGGCTTACCCTGCTCTATGGTGAGTAACTCGGCCAAGTCATCGGCATTATCGATAATTAAGGAATGCCACGACATCATTAGCCTAGAACGCTCTTTCGCAGTGGTTTTAGACCATGATACAAAGGCTTTAGATGCTGCCTCAATCGCCTGGTTAGCATGCTCCGTTGTGCAATCCGTCACTGAAGCGATTACACCATTATCGAACGGATTATCCACCTCAAACGTATGATCAGCAGAGATCCATTGGCCGTTGATATAAGCTTGTTCTTTCAGTAGTTCTTTGTTCATAAGTTTTCCGTTACCAAAAAAAATGGCTCTATAGTAGAGCCATCTTAACGAACGTGAATATTATTTCAAAAGAACAGTTGGTAATAATTATATATTTAACATTTACATACGTTCTAAAGTTTCAATTCCAAGAAGTTCTAAACCTACCTCTAATTGATTTAGACAGATAGACGAAAGTTTTAATAGGCTCGCTCGCTTCGCTTCATCGGCTTCTTTTAGGATGTGTTGTTTTTGATAGAATGAGCTAAATTCTTGTGCCAGATTATACAAATGTTCGCACAAAAAATGTGGTGCTCTTTTATCAATAGTTTTGTCTAGAGCAGTCACAAACTCAAGAAGCTTAAAGGTTAAGGCTCGCTCGTTATCTGAAGCCGGCTGAAGCGCTCCAGGCTCAGCGTTAACCTCCCCTGCCTTACGCAAAATCGACTTAATCCGCGCGACCTGCATTAATAAATAAGGACCAGTTTTACCTTCAAACTCACTGAACTTTTCAAGATCGAAAATGTAATCTTTAATACGGTAATTACGTAAATCCGCAAATTTAAGCGTCGAAATAGCCACTTTGTGGGCAATTTCTTCTTTTTCGGCGTCATCAAAGTCAGTGCCGAAGTTAGAAGCTGCTAATTTTTTACGAGCTTCTTCTTTCGCCATTTGAATTAAGTCATGGAGTTTCATCACGCCGCCAGTACGTGTTTTAAATGGCTTGCCATCCTTGCCATTCACCGTACCAAAATAAGTGTGCTCATACGTCGTGCGCTTATTCATATCCATTAAGTCAGCGGCTGCAAAAACCTGCTTGAAGTGTTGCTGCTGTCGGCCGTCAACCACGTACAAGACGATATCAGCGTTATCCTCGTAAATACGCTCATACAGCGTCGCTAAGTCTGTTGTGCCATACATCACAGCGCCATCTGACTTACGAAGGATCAATGGAGGCATGACTTTTTCACCCTCATCATCAATAAAAGGAACAATTAACGCGCCCTGATCTTTGATGGAGATATTTTTCTCTTCCAGTTCTTTAAGAATCGTCGGAATAAATGGGTCAGCGTCGCTCTCCCCTTTCCATAGGTCAAAACTTACGCCAAGTTCACCATAGTCACGCTTCAAAGTAGCGATAGATACAGAAACAAAGTGCTTCCAGAGTGCGATATATCCTTCACGGCCATTTTGTAATTCAAGGGTGGCTTTGCGTGCTTTTTCAGCTGCTTCATCATCCGTTTTGCACAAACCAGACTCTTCAGGGTAGATGGTTTCTAAATCTTGAATCGTGACTGGCGATTCTTCGGGATAAGGGCCTTTAATGTTCTCATCAAAATACGGTAAGTTCGGCTGACGTTTCTTTAGCCCTTCGATTAACATGCCCATCTGAGTGCCCCAGTCGCCTAAATGCGCGTCTGAAACGACGTTATATCCCTTAAAGCGGAAGATGCGCTGTAAAGAGTCACCAATAATTGCAGTTCTCAAGTGCCCCACATGCATCGATTTGGCAACATTGGGTCCACCAAAGTCAATCATAACCTTGGTTTTTGATAAGTCCTCAGCAGCCCCAAAAGAAGTATCACTGGAGAAGGTACTCAACTTTTTTGAAAGGTAGGTTTCATTCACAAAAATATTAATGAACCCCGGGCGAACAACTTCGATATTTTTAATCAAGTCATTATCAGTAAGGCTCGCAGCCACTTTCTCAGCCGTAACGAAAGGATTGCCAGCGCCCTGCTTTGCTGCCGCCATAGCACCATTGCATTGAAAATCACCTAACTCTGGTCGCGTACAGCGCACTGTCGCACCGAAGTCGAATGATAAGTCGTTTGCTTCAAAAGCTTGACCAAATAATTGGCTTAGATCCTGTTCAATGGTGGTTAGCATGGTATTAAATCTTAGTTAATGAATAGAATTAGGTACGAAAACTGCCGGCATTATACTAAAGTTTTCGTCAAAAATGCTATGCCAGCAATGGGTTATCTTGTTGTATGAGGCGGTTTAATTTAAAAAGACGAGCCTGGTTGCTTTAAAAATGCCTCTTCTTCAGCCGTAGAAGGTCTACCAAGTATTGAATTGCGATGCGGATAGCGCCCAAAACGATCAATGATGATTTTATGTTTCAGTTCAAACTCGTAGCCATGATCAGGGCCCAATGATTGAAATAGCTCTACTGCTAACTCATGAATCAGCTGAGATTCGCTATGCATGTAAGGCATGTATAAAAACTGACACTCCACAGGGGTTAATTCCTTATCGTAGCCTTGCGCAACGGCTAGCTGCGATAGCGTCAAAGCCTGTCCATCGTGAGCGAAGGCTTGTGCTTTATCACGAAAGATATTTCTCGAAAACTGATCCAGAATTATCACTTCTGCCAAAAGCCCTTTTGAAGAATCTCGCCATTGATACAGCTCACCTTGAGTAGCGGCCTGATGGACTTCTCCAAAGCGCTCCTTAATCATCAAGTCAAATTCTTGGCTCTTTTTCCACCAATCTTGTGGGCTCAACTGCTCAAACCAAAACTCGATAATGTCTTCAGGCTTCATCAAGTTGCTCCTTTATTTCTGACAATAAATTGTCACTGGCAACTTCAATCATTTGAAGCACTTTAGTAAAGCCTTCAGCACCGCCGTAATAGGGATCGGGCACTTCTTCAATCGCTAGTTGGGGGGCATAATCACGAACAAACAACTTTAACTTATTATTATAACCATTTGTTTTTAATAGTGATAAGTTGTGATAATTCTCAAGATCCATCGCTATAACCAGATCAAAGTCAACGAAATCTTTAGCTTCAGCTTTTCGGGAGCGGATGTAGGATAAGTCATAGCCGACGTTTGAGGCTTCTTGCTGAGAGCGTTGATCGGGTGGTTCCCCAACGTGGAATGCGCTGGTACCAGCCGAATCGACACGAATTTTATCAGTTAAACCAGCTTGGTTAACTTTATGCTGAAAGACACCTTCGGCCGTCGGTGAACGACAAATATTGCCCAAACAAACGAATAACACTGAATATTGGCTCACAAAACCTCTCCTCAGTTGGCTTTACCTCAGCTCTAAAGCTGGTGCTGGCGGTAATAAAGGTTCGCCGCCTGTAAATCTTCTTCCGTATCCACCCCAAGTCCCGGTACTTCTTGCGCCTCTTCTACGTGAATATGGTGCCCATTAGCCAATACTCTTAATTGCTCAAGCGACTCTAACTGCTCTATTGCAGCAGGCGGAAGCTTAACGTACTCAGCTAAGAAGCCAGCTCTATAGCCGTAAATACCGATGTGACGCTGGCAGAACTCAGAACTCGAAACTTGTTTCTTTTCAAAAGCCCCTCTCTGCCAAGGTATGGGTGCTCGTGAGAAATAAAGCGCTTTGCCTTCTAACGACGAAACCACTTTAACAACATTTGAATTAAACACTTCTTCATCGTCCAAAATAGGAGTGCTCAAGGTGGACATGACACAATCTGAATGCTTAGCTAAATTTAGCGCAACCTGGCTAATATTTTCAGGCGATATAAAGGGCTCATCACCTTGCACGTTGACCACTATATCGCTTTCAGCAAAACCTAACGACTCGCAAACTTCGGCTAACCTATCGCTGCCTGAAACATGATCATCACGAGTCATACAGGCGTCACCGCCAAATTCTGCCACAGCTTGCTCGATACGTGGGTCATCTGTTGCGATCACAACTTTTGAGGCGCCAGAGAGCATGGCACGCTCATAAACATGCTGAATCATGGGTTTATCCCCAATCATCGCTAAAGGCTTGCCAGGCAGTCTAGTTGACCCATAGCGAGCTGGAATCACTACAACAAAACTGACTTGCTCGACCACGGACATTAGTCCAGCTCCTCTGCAGACACTCTGCGCGCTTGCTCATCGAGCATGACTGGAATATCGTCTTTTATAGGGTAAGCCAACTTATCAAAACGGCAGATTAGCTCTTGCGCCTTCTTGTTGTACTGAAGTTCACCTTTACATAAAGGGCAAACCAGAATATCTATTAATTTGTGGTCCATGTCTACGCTCAATAATAACTAGTTTAATAACTGCTTTAGCAGTCGCTGTAATTCTTTTTCAACGTTGTCCGTTAAGCGTGTCTTAACGGGTAAATAATACATTCTATCATCAGCCAAGTGGTGACATTTTACCGCATCTTTCTCCGTCATCAGTATAGGGCCTTTCATGTCTTCAAAATCATCGGCTTGATACTGGTGATGATCGGGAAAAACGTGTGGGATAACTTCCAAGCCCAATGTGTTAAGCGTATCAAAAAATCGCTGTGGGTTGCCAATCGCGGCGACGGCATCAACAACGGTGGCATCTAAAGGCTTATCATGCCCTACCCCTTGATAATCGAGCGGTTCTAGATGCATTGACTGGCCGTTGATAACTTTAATGTCGACAGTTTCTAATCGTGAGTGTGGCTCTCGTAGCGGCCCCATCGGCATTAACCAGCCGTTTCCTAAGCCTCTAGCCGAATCTATGACGGCGACCTCTAGATCTCGCTGTAAGGCATAGTGCTGTAGGCCATCGTCACAAATAATAATATCGCAACCTAAATCTATAAGCTTTTGGCCACCACGGCTTCTGACCGGATCGACCACAACTGGCACTTTAGTCTGATGAAAAATTAAATAGGGTTCATCACCAGAAATGTCGGCCGAGGTATCTTCATCGATCACTAATGGATGGTTTTCAGCCTTGCCTCCATAGCCTCTAGTGACTAAACCGGGCTGGTAGCCCTGGTCCTTGAGCCACTGAAGTATATAGATGGATAACGGAGTTTTTCCCGTTCCGCCAACGGTGATGTTGCCGATAACAACCACTGGTTTGGATAGTTTAGTAGATTTAAACCAACCAATGTGATAAAGAGAGCGTCGAATAAAAACAACTAACCGCAACAATAATTGCAACGGCAAAAAGAGCCATAACCACCACGGTGTCGGACGATACCATAAGCCCTCAAAAAAACTCTGGCTTTTAGAAATCGCCATTATGGTTACTCGCTAAACTGCATTTGTTGAAGCCTTGTATATTCCCCGTCTTGTTTCATTAACTCATCATGAGAGCCTGCCTCAATGATTCGCCCTTCTTTAACGACAAGGATTTTATCGGCATTCTCAATAGTCGACAGTCTATGTGCGACGACGATAGTGGTTCGGCCGACCATTAAAGCTTCTAAGGCTTTTTGAATATGACGCTCAGACTCGGTGTCGAGTGCAGACGTCGCTTCGTCAAGAATCAAGATTGGTGCATCTTTTAACATGGCGCGGGCAATGGCTAGACGTTGGCGCTGACCGCCGGAAAGCAATAAGCCATTGTCGCCAACTTGGGTATCGAGTTGCTGAGGTAGCTGCTCAATAAACTCCCAAGCGTAAGCATCTTTAGCAGCCTTGATGATATCGTCATCAGTAGCATCTTCTAGTCGGCCATAAGCGATATTGTGACGTATCGTGTTGTTAAAGAGCACAACATTTTGCGAAACCGTTGCCATCTGCTGTCTTAATGATGACAAGGTTAATTCCTCAATCTCCGTATCATCGACTGAAATTATACCTGTATCAGGGTTATACAATCGCTGAATTAGGCTAGCGATAGTACTCTTACCACTTCCAGAGCGTCCAACAAGTGCAATGGTTTGCCCGGGCTCAGCAGTAAAAGAGATATCTTGTAAAATGGCTTTATCGGTCTCATAAGCAAAGCCAACATGACC
>Ga0208203_1000909_pt1 | contig 12345 bp, 15 predicted proteins | sample DeeseametaMP2914_FD_184167 | JGI IMG/M metagenome (GOLD analysis project Ga0208203, IMG submission 184167) | Marine microbial communities from the Deep Atlantic Ocean - MP2914 (SPAdes) | ecosystem: Environmental > Aquatic > Marine > Oceanic | place: West of Santa Cruz de la Palma, Atlantic Ocean...
TTAAAATTAAAGGCTTTAAAATGGTCTTGTGGCCATCACGAGATCTTTTACAACTGAATATTGAATTACCCGTCAAGAACAGCAGACGCCTGAGTTACAGAAGACGGAAGTCCTAGAGCATATACAATAGAGTGGAAGCAAAGACGGGTGCAGCTCATTTTGGGATTATTGTTGATGGTGCCGTCATTGTTTTAGATAACTGTGTGAGACATATTCAAGAGCGGACAAAAGGGCTTGGAAGAAAACTATCACCTTCCGAAATAAAAGACACAATTCATGAAGCAACGATGGAGATTCGTAAATCGGCTGGATTTGGTGAGCTTATTATTGTTGTTGTTTTTCTCCCCGTTTTCGCTTTTGTTGGAATTGAGGGAAAGATGTTTATCCCTATGGCAGCTACTTTTATATTTGCCTTAGTTTCTGCCCTTGTGCTCTCTTTTACTTTTGTTCCAGCTTTAGGGACATTACTTCTTAGAGGCAATGTTGAAGATAAAGAACCTCTTCTAATGAGGGCGTTAGAGAAAATCTACTCACCAGTATTAAACTTCTCACTAAAAGCAAAACGTTTGATTATTGGACTTGCAATTTGTGCTGTAGTTCTTGGAGGCTTCCTTTTTACAAGACTTGGTGGTGAGTTTCTTCCAACTCTTAATGAAGGATCAATCGCTGTTCAAATGATCAGACCTGTTACGGTAGGAATTAGCCACTCTGTGGCTCTTGAAGAGAAATCACAGAATATTATTAAAAAAATTCCTGAAGTTAGTCATATTTTCAGTCGTATTGGGACTGCTGAGATATCAATGGACCCGATGGGGCCAAATATTTCAGATAGCTATATTATGCTTAAGCCTGAGTCTGAACGGCCAAAAATTAATGGCAAGATTAGACCAAAAGAAGAAATTGTCTCTGAGATTGTTAAAGAGCTTGAGGCTACAACGCCAGGGCAGCGTCTTCTCGTAAGCCAACCTATTCAATTGCGCTTTAATGAACTTATGGAAGGAACTCGCTCTGATGTTTCTTTGAAGATATTTGGGGAAAAACAAGATGTTTTAACTGAAGAGGCCGAAAAAGTAGTTGCCGTTATTCAAAAAATTCATGGTGCTGGTGATGTTGAAGTTGAGGCTAAGGGAAAAATGACGGTTTTAGAAATAAAACCTAAGTACAAAACTTTAAAAAGCTTAGGCATTTCAGCTTCAGAAGTTCTTGAAACTATTGGTATCGCTATTGGTGGAGATCAGGTAGGTATTTTCTATGAAGGAATGAAGCGATTTCCAATTGTCGTCAGACTTGGAAGTGAAAAAAGAGATGATATTGAAGAGATTAAAAAACTCCCCGTAGGTCTAACAGGTGGCTCTACAATTCCATTGAGTGAAGTCGCTGAAATTCGTTTTAAAGATAATTATAGCTCCTATAGTCGAGAAGAGACGAAAAGAAGAATTGCTGTTCTTATCAATCCAAGAGGAAGAGATACTGAGTCGTTTATTCAAGAAGCTCAAAAAGCAGTTGAAGAACAGGTCAAATTGCCTGCTGGCTATTACATGGAATGGGGGGGGAATTTTAAAAACCTTAACGAAGCAAAGAATAGATTGGCGATATTTGCTCCTTTAGCACTAATCTTTGTTTTGATTATGATTTATGCGGCTTTTAGAAATATCTTTGAAACCATGCTTATCTTTTTGTGTGTTCCTTTTGCTCTTGTGGGAGGTGTGCTTGCTTTGATGATTAAAGGAATTCCTTTTAGTGTCTCGGCAGGAGTTGGCTTTATCGCCCTTTCGGGTATCGCGGTTTTAAATGGAGTTGTTCTAGTGAATAACTTTAATAACCTAAGAGATAAGGGAAAAACAGGGGTTGAAGTTATTAAGAGAGGTGCTCTTTTACGTTTAAGACCTGTTATGATGACTGCACTTACAGATATTTTAGGTTTTTTACCGATGGCGATAGCCACAGGAATAGGAGCAGAAGTTCAAAGGCCTTTAGCAACTGTTATTATTGGTGGGATTGTCTCATCAACTTTATTAACATTAATTGTTTTACCAGTTTTTTATTCAAGTTTAGAAAAATGGATAATGAAATTTAGCCAAAATAATACATAAAACGGAGGATTATTTATGAAAATGACAATGATGATTTCACTAGTATTTGGATGCTTGATGTTCTCAATAAACTCTTTTGCTGAGGGAGAGCTGAACAAGATTATTGAAAAAAAGGAACCAAATCAATCTACAGCAAAGAAGAGCAGAAGAAAAAAAGTAGAAATGTGTATAGATTGTGGAAAGCCTGAAACAGAGTGTGATTGCCCAGGATATGAGCATAACCCGGGAAGGGAGCATGACCATGACGAAACAGAGGAAAGTAAAGAGAAAAAGTAGAATATGAAAAGTTTTTGAGAAACTTAAGCTAACTTCATGCTGAGAAAAAAAATTGTTTTAATAATCATTTTTCATGAATATTGGATTTATTTTTTGAGCTTATAATTCGCTAATTTAGGTAGACGTTTTTTTGTTAGGTGTGCTTGACAGAATGTGGAGTGCAAAATATGTTAGGCTCACCTAACAAAAAAGAGGGCGTCTTGGAATTTCAATTTGAACAGTACTGGAAAGAATATGGCGAAAATGAATTATCACATTCTGAAACGCACTATCTCTTAGCTATTTATTCATTTTTGCAAAACAATGATCAACTCAGAGCTTCAACTATCGCCAAAGGACTTGGTGTTAGCAGAAATGCAGTTCATTTACAGCTTAAAAAGTTATCAGAAAAAAAGCTTGTAAAAATAAAGGAAAACATTATTTCACTTCCAAAGCATTCTATCATTTTGGTTGAAAAAATTGCTAATAAAAGACAAACGATGGTTGTTTTATTGACAGAAGTATTAGGCCTTTCACAACATGTAGCTACAACAGATAGCTGTAAAATAGAGCACTTATTATCAGATGAAACCGGTGAAGCTCTACTCAAGTTTGTTCAATTCTTACGATCTGATCGAAAGGTTGTTCTACAATTTTTAAAAGAGTTTCAAAAATACTACTTACAATGTAACCCCGAAATTGGATGTGGTCTTTGTGAAAATATACATTCTATGGAGAAAGACAATGAGGATGAGTAAAATATTATATTGTTTTTTAGTTATTATTAGTTCCACAGCATTTGCATCAACAAAAGAAAACCAATTAGCTGTTCACCTTTTAAGCTACTTAGCTCAGGACTACGGTGAGGCTGTTGCAGATGGGAAAGTTATAAGCAAAGAGGAGTATGAAGAACAAATAGACTTCTCCAATGAAGTTTTAAGAATTGCAGAAGAGAACAGTTACAAGCAAAGCTTAAACTCTAATATTCAAGACCTTAGTCAGTCAATTTTAGAAAAGAGGAATGTCAATGAAGTTTCCGCTCTCGCAAACTCAATAAAAGCTGATATTTTGAAACAGTTTAATCTGTTAACCTACCCTGAAACAAAAATCAACCTAACTAGAGCTGCTAGCCTCTATAAGAATAATTGTATGAGTTGTCATGGACAAAATGGCTATGGTGACGGGGAAGGTGGGAAAGGGCTAGAGCCAAGTCCTACAAACTTTCATGATATGGAAAGAATGAGAAATGTATCTCCTTATGGGGCATATAATACAATTACATTAGGAGTAAACGAAACAGGAATGGCCGCTCACGACTATCTTTCAAAGGAGGATCGTTGGTCTTTGGCTTATTATGTTTCCTCTTTTCGCTTTAAGAGTATTGAAAAAAAATCAGGCTTGGTCTTAGATTTTAAGGAAAGTTCTTCTCTTTCAGACAATGAGATTCAAAAAAGATTCGATTTGAAAGAGGATGAATTGATGGGAATAATGGCCACTGTAAGGGACATCAATTCACCACCACCTTCAAACAGCAAAGGGCAAGTTGAAATTTATCTAAAAAAGGCAATAAAGGACTTAAAAACAAGTTTTTCTTTATATAAGTCAGGTAAATTGAAAGAGGCAAAAAACCTTTCATTATCTGCTTACTTACAAGGCGTTGAGCCTGTCGAAGGAATTTTAAAGTCCAAAGATGCAGACTTAGTAATTGAGTTAGAGACATCTCTGGCAAAGTATAGAGGTTTAATTAATGAAAGTTCCAATCATGGTAAAGTCGAATCTGTTTTAAAGCCAATATTAAATAAACTTCAGGGTGCTATAGACTCTTCAGCAGTCAAGAAAACCAAGATATCGTCATTTTTAATGTCTTTTGGAATTGTTCTTAGAGAAGCATTTGAGGCTGGCCTTATACTGTTTTTGCTACTCAGTCTTACCAGAAAGTCCAATGCAACAGCATTTAATAAACATATTCATTTAGGTTGGATGTCTTCAATAGCTATCGGAGTTAGTACATATATCTTGCTAGGTAGATATGTTAATATAACAGGGGAAGTTGCTGAATCTCTTGAAGGATACACAGCCCTAATCGCATCCTTATTATTGTTCTATGTCGGATATTGGATGCATAAAAATACTGATATAAAAAAACTAAAGGATAAATTTACCTTAGCCGTTGATACCACTCTCGGAAGCGGAAAAGGTCTAACTTTATTTTTTATTGCATTTACAGCATCTTTTAGGGAAATATTTGAAACAATACTTTTTCTTAAAATATTAATTCTTGATGGGCATGAACGGTATTTTATTGGAATTGGAGCAATATCAGCAGTACTATTAACCTTTCTTGTCATCGTCGTTGCTATTAAGTTCTCAGTTAAGCTTAACTTAAAGTACCTATTTAAAGCATCAACTATATTAATTTTGAGTTTATCGACAATTTTTTTAGGGAAAGGGATAGGTGCTTTTCAAAAGACGGGTGTCTTTTCACAAACTACATTAGATGTTTTCTCTTTACCAGCAATAGGCTTTAATTCAACACTAGAAGTGTTGATCGCACAAATGATGATGATTGCTTTTGTGGTATCTTTTCTCATCATTTCAAGGCTAAAGTTGGCAAAGAGGGTGGCATAGATGCAAAAAACATCTGTAAATATAAAAAGAATGGATTGTCCTTCTGAAATAAAAATGATCGAAGGATTGATGGAAAACTTAGACCCAAGCGCGAAGATGGTGTTTGATTTAGAGTCTAGGACTGTGCAGTTTTATCATAGTGTAGATAAAGACCAGATACTGGACTCTTTAAAGGCTATTTCTCTTCCCGGTGATTTAATAAGCTCTCAAGAGGTTTTAGATCATGATATTCCAGATATCGCTCCTAGTGTAGAAGCGAAAACGCTAAAATACTTACTCGGTATAAATTTTACGATGTTTGTTGTTGAGATCATTTTAGGGTTTTATGCTGAGTCTACTGGGCTTCTTGCTGATGGGCTAGATATGCTGGCTGATTCATTTGTGTATGGTTTAAGTCTTTTTGCCGTTGGAAAGTCAATTGCAATGAAGCATAAGGCGGCATATTTTAGCGGAATTATGCAAATCTCTCTTGGCCTGCTTTGCTTGGTCGAGGTTGGTAGAAAATTCTATTTTGGAAGTGAGCCACTGTCTAATTATATGATCGTGGTTTCAGTAATTGCACTTATCGCTAACCTCTGGTGTCTTATATTGATTCATAAGCATAAAGACGGAGAAGTTCACATGAAGGCCAGTTGGATATTTTCTGCTAATGATGTAATCGTTAATACCGGAGTGATTTTTTCCGGTGCTTTGGTATATTTTCTTAAGAGTAATGTTCCTGACCTTATTATTGGAGGAATTGTCTCTCTTGTTGTAATCAGAGGTGGCATTAGCATAATGAAGCTATCAAAAATCAAAAAAGCAGAGCCTATAAAAGAATCATGTTGTTCAAGTAATTGTGATTAATTAGTCATTTTTTATAAAACTTTTGAATGAAGGCAGTTCCTTTTGAACTTTCAAAAGTGACAAAATGAAGTATATATCAGTTTTAGCTTTCATAATTATGGGTGTTTGAGTTTTGCTTAAAAGAAGTAATTAAGAAGCAGCTTCAAATTATCTAACCTGCTGAAAATACACAGTAAAAAAACTATTTACTCCGTAGTATACCACAGGGTTTATAATGAACTCATGAAAGAAGAATATACTATTGGAAAGTTAGCAAAAGAGTCTGGAGTGACAGTTGAAACCATAAGGTTTTATGAACAAAAAGGTTTGATCAAGCAACCCTCTCCGAAGTCAGGATATCGTAAATATCCTTTTGACGACATTATTAAGATTAAGTTTATCAAAAGAACACAGGAACTTGGGTTTACTTTAAATGAGGCCAAAGAGCTTTTAGAACTTCGTGTAAAAAACAACGCTAAATGTGGTCAAGTTAAAGCTAAAGCTGAACAGAAACTTGATGAAGTCGAAAAAAAGATAAAAGACTTAAACAAGATGAAGCGTTCATTAAGAAAAATGGTTGATTCATGTTCAAACAACGAAAAATCAGTTTCTGAATGTCCAATTCTTGAATGCTTTGAAAAGGATAAAAAATGTTAAATGTAGAATTTATTTTTGACAAAGATTGTCCTAATGTAAAATCAACTCGGGCAAACCTAGTGAAAGCCTTCTCTAAAGCAAAGTTAAGTGCACAATGGAAGGAATGGGATAGAAACTCAGAAGAAGCTCCTGAACATGCCAAAATGCATGGCTCTCCTACAGTGTTAATAAATGGAAAAGATATAATGGGAGTTGAGCCAGAAACTGGAGCAAACTGCTGTAGAGTTTATGAGGGAGCAGGTGTTCCCTCTGTAGAGCTACTAGTTTCAAAATTGTTAGAAACAAAGAATACTTCCTCTACTAATAGTAATAAGTTGTTTGGATTTCTTGGAACAGTTTCTATTGGGCCGGGGGTTGGAGCGGCATTTCTTGCTAAGGCATCATGCCCTTTTTGTTACCCTGCTATAGCAGGTTTTTTAACTAGTATTGGGTTGGGTTTTCTATTTAAGGGGACTTATTTCTATACATTAATGGCTGTTTTTCTAGGAGTAGCACTTTTTGGTTTAGGGTTTAAGGCGAAAGCAAGAAGAGGATTTGGGCCACTATTTTTAGGGATATTTGGATCAATAGTAGCAATGGTGTTCCACTATTTTAAAAATGATTATATTTTTTACTTTGGAATAGGTGTTTTAATAATTGCTTCGGTCTGGAACTTAAATCCAGTGAAGAAGCAATGTATTGCTTGTAATTAAACATAGGAGGATTATATGGCAAAAAAAGTCGAAATTTTTAGTGCAGGATGCCCTGCTTGTGAAAGCACGATTGAACTCGTGAATGAAGTCGCTTGTGATAACTGTGAGATAAACATTCTTGATATGAATGATTCATCTGTTTCAAATCGCGCAAAAGAACTTGGAATAGCAAGAGTTCCCGCTGTTGTTGTTAATGGTAAACTAGCTGATTGCTGCCAAGTTAAAGGCCCAACTAAAGAAGGTCTTAAAGCTGCTGGAATTGGTAGCTAGTTCTTTTTTGTTAATTTTTCTGTAAAGCTTTCTAAAGACGGAAGCCCTTTTTGAACTTTCAAGAGGGCTTCTTTTTTTATGGCCTTGCTTGAAAAGTTCAATACAGTTGTTCCTGAAATCACTGTAAATAATATCGCAAGAAATATCTCAATTATCGCACGCATACTATGCCTCCTGATTTTGATTGCGGTTGATGATGTCTCCAACCGTTGTTTTATTTGATACACCCGAAAGAACCCCAAAATTCCAAAAAAGCACTAAAACATATCAATTAATCGTGAAAAAGCCGAGAATTCGGAAGCCGTGTGACGAATTTTCGTCAGTATAAGACCATTAAAATTAACAAAGAGGGAGGATTCTATGACGTATAGGAAGTACGATCCTATGGTAAAAAAAATGATCATTGAAAGTGGAAATCGAAATTTGTTTCCTGATTTGAATATTCCAAGAACGACAATCAATTATTGGCTCAAAGAGAGTAAGGAGAGAGTGACGGTCGAAAGCGAATTTGCATATGAGTATAGAGTTCAAAAGTTAAAAGAAGAGAACTTTGAGCTAAAGGCAAAGAATTTATTGTTAAAGAAAATGTATCATAAGTTTTTGGAAGAAGTTGAAGTTCATAATTTAAAAGGTAAAGAGAAACGGAAGCAGGCCATTGAGTTGATTGAGTCCTTTCGTGACTTTTTAACCTTAAAAGAGATTTTAAAAACTATTGGAGTTTCTCCAAGCAGTTATTACAGATGGAGAGTTGAGGCCTACGGTTGTGAGACAAATAAGTATAAGAGATGTAATTTAAACCGTGCTAATCAACTAACAGCCAAGGAAGTCGAAACTCTTATAAAGTATGCAACTCTTCCTCAGTTTCGAAAGTTCTCAACTGTCAGTCTCATGCACTATTGTAAGAGACATCGTATACTTCATTGTTCCTTAGACTCTTGGTATAAGTACTTAAAGCTCCACGGAATTGTTAGAAGGACAACGCCTAATAGAAGGAAGAAGCAATATAAGAATGGATTACGAGCTAAGAAGGTTAATGAATACTGGCATATTGATCTCACAGAACTAAAGTACGGAGAAAAAGATAAGGCGTATTTGCAGATTGTAATCGATAATTATTCAAGATTAATTGTCGCTTGGAAGCTATCAAATCGAAAGACCATGGATCTTACGTATAAGACAATTTTAAAGTCTTTTCATTTTGCTCCATGGTTGAGGCCGTCTTTCGTCAGTTTAAGCAACGCTTTTATTTAAAAGAATCTAAAAAATTTCGAAGTCTTTATTCTCAAGTATATAAATTTGTTAAACAATACAATCGGATAATTCCTCATACGTCGCTGAAGGGTGGACTTCCAATAGAAGTCTTTAAGGGGACATTTGATCATGAATCGTATACTGTCAGTTGTGGAAGACCTGTATAAAAATAAGACTAATGAATTTGTTCTTCCACGAGTTCAGGGATGGGAGACAGGGGAGCAGGCTAAATATTTAAAGCTCTTCCTAAAAGAAATAGACCTTCCCTTAATTCGTTTTCATGACCTAAGAGCATCTTGGGCCACGATCATGCTTTCAAAAGGAATTGAGCCTATCAAGGTCATGTCCATGGGGGGATGGAAAGATTTAAAGACAATGCAGATTTATATTCGCAAGTCTGGGATAAATATTCGAGGGATAACTAAGTGTTTGGACTTGTTAAAATAAAATGCACTTGATTTAATGTAAAAACTAATATACCCTGCTGGGGTATATGGGGGTCAATATGAAAACATTGAATATAGAAGTAGAAGGTATGAATTGTGGCGGTTGTGTAAATAAAATAACCGGGCATTTTCAATCGATTGATAATATTGAGGAAATCAAAGTCAATTTAGAAGATCAAAAAGTTCTGATTATCGGTAGTGATGATCTTTCAAATATGAAGGTCAGAAATGATTTAATAGAGCTTGGTTTTAGTGTAAAGAGTATTAAAAAGGCATAATATGGAAACGATTTCTCTTAAAGTTGGGGGAATGAGCTGTGCCAGTTGTGCCAGCTCAATTGAAAAGGAAGTTGCATCCTTAGATGGTGTAATCAGCTCTAGTGTCAATTTTGCTGTTGAAACTGGAAAATTTGAAGTACAGGACAATAACGTTAGAGATAAAGTTATCGAGAAGATCAAGTCTCTTGGTTACTCAATAGCTGATGATGAAAAAGTGGCTACTAATGTAGAGAAAATTGATGAGAACTTTTCTAAGTTTGTGATTTCAATCGTTTTAGCAATTATGATATTTGCTTTGGCAATGTGGCCTCTAAAAGGCTGGCCTTCTAAAGATGTAAATTGGTATTTGCAATTGGCCTTATGTGTTCCTATATGGGGATGGGTTGGATTAAAGTTTCAAAAATCTCTTCTTCACTTCTTAAAAAGTGGAAAGTCTAATATGAATACTCTTATAGGGCTTGGGACTACAGCTGCTTTTCTTTATAGTTTTTTTATAACTATTTTCTCTGAATATTCAGTTCAAATGGGGCTTACCCAAAAAGTTTATTTTGAAGCAGTCGGTTTTATTATTTCTTTTGTTTACTTAGGACAATACTTTGAGGAAAAAGCGAAGAGAAAGACTACAGAGGCCCTAAACTCCCTTTTTCAGCTAAGTTCAAAGAATGCGACGCTTATAACTGATGGAGAGTTAAGAGAAGTTAAGATAGAAGATGTTAAAGTTGGTGATGTTATTAGGGTGAAGCCTGGAGAAAAGTTTCCTGTTGATGGTAAAATTATCAAAGGAGAGTCAGCGATTGATGAATCTATGATTTCTGGTGAACCAATTCCTGTGACAAAACAAGCTGGGGATCAACTTTTTACAGGAACAATAAATGGTGACAGTGTTATTGAGTATCGAGCAACTAAAGTAGGGAATGATACTTTCCTGTCGCAAATAATTAATTTTGTAGAACAGGCACAGAACTCCAAACCAGAAATTCAAAAATATGCAGACAAGATAAGTTCAGTTTTTACTCCTGTAGTAATAGTTTTCTCAATTGTTACATTTCTATCTTGGTTTTTTCTAGGCCCTATGCCCATTTGGGGAAATTCAGTTTCTAACTTTATTGCTGTTCTTGTTATCGCTTGTCCATGTGCTTTAGGACTAGCGACACCAACTGCTGTAGTCGTTGCTACTGGTAGAGCGTCCTTAAAAGGTTTATTGATTGGTGGTGGAGATATCATTGAAAAAGCAATTGGGATTGATACGATTATATTTGATAAAACTGGAACTATAACTGAAGGAAAACCTTCTGTAATTGAAGTGAATATAAAAGATAGTGATGAAGCTATTTTGAAAGAAGTTGCATCAATTGAACAGTTTTCTGAACATCCTCTTTCTAAAGCCATTGTGAACTACTCTAAAGAACAAGGGATTGAACTAGAAGAACCAGATAGCTTTGAGATAGTAAAAGGGAAGGGCTTAAAAGCTGAAATTGATGAAAGTGACTATTTAATCGGAAATGAGAAATTATTAAATGAAAATAATGTGTTTCTTGATAACAATATTATGACAGACCAAGTTGGAAGCTTTGTGTTTATTTCAAAAAATAAGAAGCATGTAGGTTCAATTATAGTTGGAGATAAAATCAAAGACTCTTCCAAGCATACAATAGAGCAACTTAAAGAACGTGGCATAGAAACTTGGATGATAACAGGTGATAATGAGATTATTGCTAAAGCTGTATCCAAAGAACTAGGCATTGATCATTTTATAGCAAATGCTCTTCCCCTTGAAAAATCAACTAAACTAGAAGAGCTTCAAAATAGTGGTAAGACTGTCGCTATGGTTGGGGATGGTGTTAATGATGCTCCTGCATTAGCAAAGGCTGACCTTTCAATGGCGATGGGAACTGGTACTGATGTGGCCATAAATGCTTCAGACGTTACAATTGTAAAGGGTGATCTTTCAAAGGCACTAGAGTTTATTGAGTTGTCTGAAGGGACTATGAAGATTATTAAACAAAATCTTTTCCTTTCAATGGTCTACAATACATTATTGATTCCAATTGCAGCAGGTGTTCTTGTTATTTTCGGTGGGCCTATGATGCCTCCTGTTTTAGCAAGTGTCGCTATGGCATTAAGTAGTATTTCTGTTGTTTCCAATAGTCTTAGAATTAAGAATATTATCTAATTTCAGATACTTGTATTGAGATTTACCCTGATGGGGTATGTATAAAATATAGGGGTATAGGGTATTAATGGTGCGATGCGGAGCGTTGGACTAATCTATCTTCAGATAATGAAGGCAATGACTCTGTTGGCTTTGGAATTAAAATAAGGTTTTAGAGAGTAAGTTATGGAAAAAAAAGTTGCTGATCACAAATCACATTTAGCAAGAGTTAATAGAATTGAAGGTCAAGTAAAAGGCATTAAAGGTATGATTGAAGAAGGTAAGTATTGTGTAGATATACTTACCCAAATCAAGGCAATTAGAAGTGCTCTAAAGGGACTTGAGCTTCAAATCCTTGAAGGGCACGCAAATCATTGTTTGTTGAATGCAGTAAAGTCAGGCTCTAAAAAAGATGCAGAAGAGAAAATCAATGAGATCATGGAGTTGATTAAGAAATCATCTAAGTCTTAATAATGAAAAACATGTCTTCTAACGACCCTGCTCAGCTCAAATACTGATAGTCCTCCAATCGTTGCACCCACTAACCAATACAGAGCAAGACTTAAGTATACTTCAGAGCCTAGTATAATAAAGCTAGATAGAGCGATTATTGAAATAGAAGTATAATAAAGAATTCTTGATTCCTTTATTTTCCTTACTTCACTAGATTTTAATATGTACGCTGCAAAGAGAGCACCACTGACCTGCCCGTAGTTTTACTACCAATCTCATGACTACATAGCAAGCCTCTCCCAGTCTGGGACGACTGTCTCTGGAACAGGGGCCCGACCTCCTAGA
>Ga0208203_1000910_pt1 | contig 12338 bp, 8 predicted proteins | sample DeeseametaMP2914_FD_184167 | JGI IMG/M metagenome (GOLD analysis project Ga0208203, IMG submission 184167) | Marine microbial communities from the Deep Atlantic Ocean - MP2914 (SPAdes) | ecosystem: Environmental > Aquatic > Marine > Oceanic | place: West of Santa Cruz de la Palma, Atlantic Ocean...
CGATTTGTACCCAATTTCTTATCACAAGCTTCAACCTAACTACCACCGAGCGCATAATAGACTTTAGTCTAAATAGAGTAATAAACCCCGCCTTATACGCTTATAAAATGGAGACTCTTCAAAGACAAAGTAGAATCGAAGATACCCGAAACCTTGCAAGTTTGTTAGCTGAGGCCAAAGCAGAAGACTCCCCCACAACGACCCTAATTAAGTTTAAAATGTCTGCTAAACTTAATGATCCTAAGTATCTTAAGCCAGACCTTAAAGAGTATTTAAATCATACGTTAATAAGTGATGAGGAAGTTAAAACTTCCATTTTTTTAGACAAATTCACAAGCTCTTTAAGTGAAGAAGAGCTAGCTCTTTATAGAGCAATGGTCCTAGCAAAGCTTAAAAAGGATTCAAAAATAAATCTCAACGAGCTTCAGGATATTTTCCTCTCTGAAAAGTAGACCACTTCCTTTTCAAACTCTTCTTCTTCATCAAACTCTAACCTGAGCTTTAGTCCGTTCATCACGACTGGGACCTTGAAAAGCATTCCCAGGTAGTTCCCAGAATTCTTTTGAATTCTAGGGGAAGAAAGCACCTCGTTATTTTTAGTTACAATAGAAGCTCTGTATTCCGCAGATTTCAAGTTGCCAAGTTTCACACTTATCATATGCCAACAAGGCTTTATAAGTTCAGGGATTTCAACATAGCAGACCTTAGATTTTGTTTTCTCATCTACTTTGTCTTCTCCAACCCAAGTCCATATGCCTTTTCCAAGGTCCCCATATGAGTCGATATCAATTGACTTGACGGTAAAGCCTAAAAATTTCTGTGCTTTAATGCACAAGCTGACTTTAGGGTTTGGGAAGCTTTTGAAAGCGTAGAAATTAATTGTTAGTGCCGACAAGTGCTCATTTAAAAGGTATGGGTTGAAAACGATGTCATCTGAGTAGCAATTGACCAATCCAGCACTTAGGTCCTTGGTACCTTCAACATCATCAAAAAGTAAAGAGATAGAGTATGTTCTTCCTTCTTCCAGCTCATCCAAGTCTATGATTAACGAGCTGTCTTGTGCTTTTTCGGTTCCAAATTGCACGACTTGAAAGTCTTCAACTCCTCCGTTAACAAGGAAGGCCAAACTACCAGTGTCTGAACTTATGGAAGTTTTTTTTGTCTCATCTAAATAGAATTTGGACGGGGCGACTTTGTTGTGTAGAAGAAGTTCTTTATGCATTAAAAAACTTTTTTTAAGTTCATTTGAAAAGAAGCCCCTATCTCTTAAGAATGCAGTAAAAAGTACCTTAAACTGGCATTCAGGATTTTTCCACTTCCAAATTCCGATATCATCTCTAACTATTTCCTTCTTGAGTTCTGGCATAAGAAGGTTATAGATTTGAATCATATTGTCATACTGCTTAGCTACAGGGTGACTAATGTGCTCAATCTCATTATAAGTGTATCCAAAGGAAAAGTTTTCTTTTGATAGGTTTTCAAAAAGTTCTCTTGAAGTCCAAGCAAGTCTCTCCACCAATCCAAGATCTGCTTTAGTAATATTTTTAAAGAGAACCCCGTCATTGCTTCCATCGTGAAAGTGATCAACAAAACGTCCAAGCTTTCGCATACCAATTTCGCTAAATCCCCATATAAGTCCTGGAGCATAAAAACTTTCTTCGTTTTGTTCTAGCGCCCTAACACTAGAAATTGTCTTTCTTCCAGTGCCCTCATCTCTAAATTCAGAGAATGGCTGGACCGCATCATGATCTTTCAACTTTTCTACAACCGTTTGCAGCCACTTTGGGTCTTTTATAACCACGTCAATGTCCGAGAAGATATACACCTTTGCTCCAGTGCAAAAATTCAAAGCAAAATTAAACAAACTCTCTTTGTGCCACAAGCCTTCATAACCAACGTCCTCGGCAATCTGAACCGTTGCGAGATTTTCAATACTCCTAAAAGATATTTCATCCCCACCTATCGCCACATGTAAATGAATAAGCTCAGCACCACAATTCTCCATCAAGAGTCCATGACTTTTTCGTAATGTTTCTAAGTAACCATGTCCCCAACTCGAAGTGACAAAGACATTTTTTCCAAATGTATTCTCAAATGGATTATAACTTTTCAAATGACTTAGCAGGCTAATCGCGTCTTTCAGGTTTTCTCTTAATTTAAAATCGCCAAGAGATTTATGAACATGGTTAAACTTCCCATCTTCTAATTTTAGACAATACTTTACGACACCTAGGGCACTAAGGATTCTATCTTCACTATTTAAGGCCATCTCATACAATACATAAGTATCCAAGATTCCTACACTGTAAAAAAGAATGAATAGCTTAGGAGGCAAACATATTTTCTCCGCCTCAAAAATTCCTGTTATTGAAAAGTTGTTCCGGTAGTAATCCCTCTCCAACAGTGACGCTACGTCCTCTTTTGTTTTGTTGAGATCCAAAATATCCAGTATTTCTTCCGTATTTATATGAGACAGGATTTCATACATAACTTTCAATGCTGATGCATTCGAGGAAAGGGTCTTGATTTCATCTTTAATCTTTCGACTACTTGTCGAGTCTGGATTTAATTTTTCTACGATTTCTAGCAATCTAAAAAGATTTCTCTTTGTGCAAGCCAGACGATATGATGAGAGGTGGTTCTCAGAGTCTTTAAGATTAATAAAAAGCCACTCAATGTAGAAATATATGTCTTCAAGTCTATCTAAAATATTCTTCTTAGGGTAAGAGAACCTTTCCGAAGATGTTTTATACTCTCTTCCAATACATCTCCAACGGTCAAAATCACAGTTTTTATAGCTTCCATACTTTATCCTAGTATCAAGACTCTCTTCCGTTAGGGCATCTACGTCTTTAACTATTGGAAGAATTTTTTTTAAAAATGATATTTTAACTAAATCTGATTCTGGAATACCCTTGGCGTAAACAACTACAAAATCCAAGTCGCTAACAATCGGATCCCAGCTACCTTGAGCATAGCTTCCTTTTAAGTATAAATAATCTCTCTTAGTTAAGAGTTTTAAATAAATACAAGCCAAATTAAAGCTAAACCAATAAGCAAATCTGTAAAATTTTCTTCCGAACCAGTTTTTGCCGAAGAGATAAAGAATATTAAGAATTGACTCGTTATGCATAGCTATCCAATAGACCTTTTACTCCTAGAAAATTCTTCGCAGGATCTTTCGTTAGATAAACTTCATAACACTGGGAATTCTTCAATAAAAAGAGTGCAGAAATTGCTCTAAGCATTAATGTTTTTAAATTTATGATTTTATCCTTAAAGCTAGACTCTAAATAATACTCAAGAACCATTGGAAGTCCCACCCCAACCACCATGTTTTTCAGTAAGTACTTCAGCATTTTAAACTTGCTGATTCTTTTTATTTCTGGATGACCATTCCTATGAACTCTTATTCCTTGAAAAAGTACTACCTTTTTTTTGGGACTAGAAATGTTGTTCTTAAATTCCAAAATATTAATCAAGTCTTTAGGTCCATACTCCACACGTTCAAAACGGTAGCTTTTGTCGCGATACTCAGATAATTTATCTTGGGTGTAGCTATTTAATTCAAATCCCAGCCTGATAGGAAAAGGTAAAATTTCTCCTTTAGTGTTAACTAGTGGAGTATCATCGGATAATAGTTCGTAACCTGATTCGTTTAGAAAGTAAGAAAACAAGGTTGTTTTCCCACCTTTCATATTCATCATCCCAAGAATCGCGGTATCCCCTTTGGACACGCCAAACGCATGCAGCTTGTGTAGACCTTTGGCATCGTGAAACTTTGTCTCTCTCGATAAGATTGCAAGGTATAATATTTCATGCATAAAAGATTCATTCTTTGCGAAGACTTCCATCTTGTTCGATCTATAATTAATAATGGATACTGCCTGCCCATAAAAATAATTGTAACGGATGTTTCCCTTATCAAAAGTCATTGCCCGTGTGTTTTGCTTTGTGGCCGGCAGGCCTTCAGGAATCTTATTCTCAATTTCTTCAGAAACTTTTGCAGATATAGATAGATTACAGCGGTCTCCCGGAGCTTTAGACTCAAAGTGAGAAAAGTCCTTTTTAAGGAGTTCTGCCACACGTTCAGACTCGATCTCAAGTTTAACGCTGAATCCGTAAAAGTTAAAAAATATCTTCTTCAAAACTCTGTCCTCGGCTTCTATCGATCCCACCTTTGACATAGCCCCATGCTTGCCCCACAGGATAAACAAAATTGAATATAATAAATAATAACATGGCCATTGGAATATCCATCAGCCTTTTAGTTTTAAAAGAGATTAAAATCGAATTTATAAAAATGACCAAGAAATAGGCTGCAATAAAGACAATGAATAAGTATACATTGCATATCGCCGCAAGTGCTAAAAGAAGCAATAAAACATGATGCACCACAAACCACGGCCTAAAAGAACTTGGATAGGCAATAATACTAATACTTCTATAAGTACCCGCCAAAAAAAGAACTCTGATCAATTTAGCAACAGACGTTTTTCTATTATGATATACATAGAGTTTAGGAACTCTTCTCATTTCACAGCCACTGTCTTTAAGAATGCTTAACAAATAATTCTCTTCGTTTCGACGAAAGTGCTTTGGAAACCTTCTTATATTAAATACCTTCCTCTTTGCCCAAAAATTGCAAAGAATCAAAGCTATTTCATCTGCAGTCTCAGAGTTGGCCAACCTGCCTAGTTTGTGCCTCTTATTTGTAGGCCCTGTTGCAAAAAAGCTTTCCATTACAAAACTTAAACAACGCTGGAATTTTGTAGATTTTGGAGTATTTTGGTCTGGTCCTCCGAAGATATCGACATGAGGGTTTTTCCGAATAAAATTGCAGGCTTTTCTAAAATAGTCGTCAGGTAAAACAATATCATCATCTAAGAAGCATATGTATTCTTCAGTGATCTGGCCTATAAGCAAATTTCTTGCTTCACCAACGGGAATCCCGTTATTTAATAGCATGTAGTTAATATTTTGCTCTTCTAGCCAAGATGCGGTTTCTTCATCTTTACCATTGATCAGTAAGTAGTGTCTGATCTTAAAAGGCTGATTTTTCTGACTTTGGATACTTTTCAAGCACTCCTTTAACAGTTCCACCCTTCCGTGAGTTAAAATTAAAACCGCGACTTCCAATTGTGCTCCGCAAAACGCATAATAAATAAGATATAGTATTATTTTTACACAGTTTTTTTAAAATTCATAAGTATTCAATGATTATAAAAATTGTCTCTTTTATGCTAAAAAAGTGAAAAGGATTGAGGTGATTATGCAAGCAAAAGAGCTTAGAAAAAAATTTACGTCATATTTTAATGAAAAAGGACACTCAAAAGTCCCTTCTTCATCTTTGGTTCCCTTAAACGACCCAACATTACTGTTTAATAATGCTGGAATGAATCAGTTTAAAGATTACTTCACAGGTAAAGCAAAAGCTCAAAACCCAAGGGCCACATCCATCCAGAAGTGTGTTAGGGCCGGAGGAAAGCATAATGACCTTGAAAATGTTGGCTTTACCGCCAGACATCATACCTTCTTTGAGATGTTGGGAAATTTCTCATTTGGAGATTACTTTAAAAAAGAGGCCATTTCCTTTGCCTGGGAATTCTTAACTAAAGAATTAAAAATTGATAAAGACAAATTATACGTTACCGTTCACCACACCGACCAAGAAGCTGCTGACATTTGGCATACTCAGGAAGGCATTCCACGCGAAAGAATATTTTTCAGAGGTGATAAAGACAATTTTTGGGAAATGGGAGATCTAGGCCCTTGCGGACCATGCTCAGAAATTTTCTATGATCACGGACCACAAAACAGCGATGGCTCAGATACCTCGGAGTGCATCTTAGATGATGAGAGTCGCTATGTTGAGATCTGGAACCTTGTATTTATGCAATTTGAAAAATACAGAGTAGATGGAGAAATAAAAAAGCGAAAGCTTCCTAGGCCAAGCGTAGACACAGGTGCTGGTCTAGAGAGACTTTCTGCCGTTATCAATGGGGTGTATTGGAATTATGATACCGACCTTTTTATGCCTATCATTCAAGAACTAGAAAAAATTTCTGGTAAAAAATATGAAGAGTACAGCTCTAGCATGAGAGTTATTGCTGATCACATAAAAAGTGCCACAATGCTTTTAACTGATGGAGTAATCCCATCAAATGATGGCCGTGGATACGTACTAAGAAGAATTATTAGAAGAGGTGTAAGACACCTTGATGTGTTAGGAATAACAGACACAACGTTTCCAAAATTAATTCCTATAGTTTTCAACATTCTTGGAGAAGAGTATCCACAAAACGCAGTTAACCAATCCTTGGCCGAGAACTATCTTAAACTAGAAGAAGAGAACTTTAGACAAACCCTTTCAACTGGACTCGAACTATTAAATAAACAAATGAAAAAGCTAAAAACCAAGGGAGAATCTATCCTTGACGGTAAAACTGCTTTTAAATTTTATGATACCTATGGCTTTCCAGTAGACCTAACTCAAACAATTCTTGAAGAAAACAATTTAAAAGTTGATGAAGAGGGTTTCAATAAGGCAATGCAAGAGCAGAAAGAGCGCTCAAAACAAGCGTCCCAATTTCAAGCAGGTGAAGACAACCTTAAAACCTTCTACACCATTAAGGAAAATTCTGGTGCAACAAAGTTTCTGGGATATGACCAAGTAGAATCGGTAAGCAAGCTCGTAGCTCATGAGAACATAAATGAGATTGATTTTCTTATCTTTGAGCAAACACCATTTTATGGTGAAAGCGGTGGTCAGGCCGGTGACAAAGGTGAGATTTACAAAGATGGAAAACTTGTTGCGAAGGTTTTGGACACTCAAATTCCGGTTGAGGGTCTTATTGCCCATGTTTGTGAAATCATGGATTCCTCAGCAATTGACAAAGGTGAATTTAGCCTAAAGATCGATATAGAAAATCGTCAATTGACCATGAGAAACCACTCTGCAACGCATTTGCTTCAAGCAGCATTAATAAGTGTTCTTGGTGATCACATAAAGCAGGCCGGATCGATGGTGAGTAAGGATCGATTAAGATTTGACTTCACTCATCCCCAAGGCATGACTAAAGAACAAATCAAGGAAGTTGAAAAGCTAGTAAATGAACAGATTCAAAAAGCTCTTCCTGTAAATGCTGAATACATGAGCATGAAAGATGCTCAGGCCAAAGGAGCTATGGCACTATTTGGAGAAAAATACGGCAGTGAGGTTAGAGTTCTCACTATGGGCGAGTTCTCAATGGAGCTTTGTGGAGGAACCCACGTTTCTAATACTTCCGATATTGGTCTTTTTGTTATTACAAATGAAACATCACTTTCAAGCGGTGTTAGAAGAATGGAGGCAATGACCTCCACTGGAGCCCTACACTACTTAACCCAACGATCTGATGTACTCGAGAAAGTTGAGCGAAAACTCGCTTGTAAGACCTCAGTCGTTTTAGAAAAAGTAGATTCACTTCAAAAAGAGGTAAAACTAAAGTCTAAAGAGATAAAGTCCCTACAAGATAAAATCCAAGCACAAAAAAGCAAGGACCTTTTTAGTGATATTAAAGACATAGGAAAAGGCTATGGCCTAGTTGTGGCCGACCTTGGAAGTGATAGTCCAAAGTCATTTAGAAATCTTTCCGACAAATTTGTTGATCAGAACAAAAAAGACGTTCTTCTTCTTGTCAGTGAGCAAGATGGAAAAACAAATTATTTATGTAGGACCCATAAATCAAATGATCACATTGATTGCTCAGCTGCATTAAAAACAGCTCAGGCCCAATTCGGCGGCCGCGGAGGCGGAAGAAAGGATATGGCACAGGGTTCTGGTGACATAAAGAAGAATGCCTTTTTAGAGATTATCGAAAATGCACTAAGGCAATTGTAATGAAGCTGCTTCTGGCCTTTCTTATTTTTGGAGCTATTAGTTGTGATAGCTCCAAATCTAAAAAGCAGAAGAACATTCTAAATGTTGCTTTAACTGCAGGGGTTTCAGGACTCGATCCAGCACTCTCATACGACACAGTTAGTGCCCAGGTTGTTTATCAAGTTCATGAGACGCTATATGAGTACGAATATTTAATCAGACCTTATTCAATTAAGCCTCTTTTGGCGAAAGAGCTTCCAAAGATTACTGATGACGGCCTTACTTATACTATAAAGATTAAGGATAATATTTATTACCACTCTCATCCTTCCTTGAGTGAAAAGAGAGAGGTCAAGGCACAAGATTTTATAAACCAAATAAAGAGGATTGCTTTTAAAAAGACTCAAAGTCCTGCTTGGTGGCTTTTCGCAGATAAAATTAAAGGTCTTAATCATTTCAGAGACAAAGCAAAAAGCTTAGATGATTTTAAAAAATTAAAGGTTGAGGGCCTTACTGCACTGGACGAAACAACCTTGGAGATTAAGTTAGAAACTGTATACCCCCAATTAATTTATGCCCTGGCAATGAGCTTCACTGCTCCCACCCCACTCGAGTTGATCAACCACTTTAATAATGATCTATCCCAACACCCGATCGGAACAGGCCCTTTTAAATTTGCTAACTGGGAGAAAAACTTAGAGATCAATTTAAAAGCGTTTTCAAATTATCACGTGAATACTTACCCTAAGGCAGGTGATCGATTCTCTTATGAGAACAAGCTAATGCAAGATGCCGGTAAGAGGATACCCTTTCTAGGCGGAATAAAGTTTCATGTCATTAATGAAGCAAGACCACGAATGCAGAATTTTCTTAAGGGTAACCTAGACTTCATCATATTAACGAAAGACTATCTACAAATGGCCCTAAATTACAAAGGTGACCTTAAAAAAGAACTTAAAGAAAGAGACATCTCATTACAGATCTCCCCAACACTCACTTATTGGTGGTTGGCATTTAATATGAAAGATAAAGTGGTTGGCTCCAATTTGAATCTTCGAAAGGCAATCGCTCACGCTATTGATAATGAAAGGTATATCAAGTTATTCACTACAAACACGGGGCTTAAGGCCAATTCGATCTTCCCTCCAGGTATTCCAGGCTACAATCCATCAAGTGAGCTTCCATATTCATATGACCTAAACAAGGCAAAAAGTTTTCTGGACAAGGCCGGATATCCCAATGGAAAAGGTCTACCCACCTTATCATTTGATGTAAGGGGTGCAAGCTCCACATCACGCCAGATGGCCGACTTTATTAAATCCGAGCTTAAAAAAATTGGAATAAATATTGAAATTCAAACCAATACCTTCCCTGCATTCCTTAACAAATCTAAGAATGGACAACTTCAATTCTGGCAAGGTGGTTGGACTATGGATTATCCAGATTCTGAAAATATCGGCCAACTTCTAATAAGCACTAACCACCCTCCTGGACCAAACACCTCATTTTACGAAAACGAAAGAGTGGATAAACTTTATAGGCAACTTTCGAAATTAAAGAGAGAAGCTGATCCTGGACCATTAATGAGCCAAATCGAAGCACAAGTTAACATTGATCTTCCATGGGTCATGCAGTACTACGCTAGAAGCTATGTTCTTTCCAACAAGAGGGTCAAAAATTTCCGATACTCAGATATCGTTTTTAATATGTATAAATACCTAAGATTAGAATAACATCCGACTAGTTCAGTTTGACTTTAAAAAGCATTTAACTTTCTGAATTAAAGTTTTATCACTTTAAAACCGTAGAGTTTATTGAACCAAGCTCAAGGAAAGAGTGATGAAAAGATCCTGCATTAAAGTTTTCACCGCCCTGTGCGGCCTACTTCTAACAACCTCCGTACTATCACGGGAACATCAGATTTACTCCATAATGGAAGAAGTTCCTATGGGCTATGAAAACGAAGTAAATAAAAAGAATTACTATGTGAATATTGGTCAAAATCAAGGTGTCGAACAAGGCACAATACTTGATGTTTACAGGATTATCTCCAAGCTTAATCCATACGAAAACCAAAAGCGAATAAACCACCGAGTAAAAATTGGAAAGCTAAAAGTTCTTCACGCTGATGAAGAAGCTGCGATTGGTGCCTTTGAAAAGCTTTACCAAGATAAGGACACTCCTCTTTTCGAAATCGAGAATTTTATGATTGGCGACCATGTCAGTGTTAGCGTTAATGATTAAATATTGATTTTGAGCTTATAGCTCTACACTTTAAAACGCCATCACTGTAATTTAAAACGATGGCGTTAATAAGGTATTCTTTGCAGACCTCATAGCCATGCCCCTCCAGGACTAGACGCTCCACTCTCATCCCCATAAACCAGCCCTTAAAGTGAAAGTCATAAGATTTCTGACCTCTATCCTTTATGCATGTTGCAATGATATATATTTTTTTACTATTCATAAGCATTGATTGGATTCAAATAATAGGTATTTAAAGGTAAAATAAGTCATTGGTTTTTAACCATTTTGCAATTACGCGTAATTCTTTTTCAGTGGCTGGGGAGTTTAATGAAGCTAAAAAAACGATCAATTGGAGATTTATTTATAGATAGAGTAAGTAACTCTCCAGAGTTAAACTCAATAGGATGGATTGAGGAAGATGTTGTCAAGTTCATAGATTTTCAACAATATTACGACACAGTTGAGGCATTAGCATTGGCCCTTAGAAAACATGGCCTTGATCGCCAGGACAAAGTAGCAATACTTGGTAACACAACCAAGGAGTGGCACTTCTGTGATCTTTCAGTCCTATGTTCAGGCGCTATAGTTGTTCCTATCTACCACACCTATACCGGCGATGAGATTGCTTACATTCTTAATCACAGCGAATCAAAAATACTTATTGTTGAAGATATAAAGTTACTAAAGAGGGTAAGCTCAGTTATTGATAAACTTAAACATCTAAAACAGGTTGTTTTAATCAATCCCTCAAAAGAAGCAAACAAACTTTTGCCGGAGAGAGTTTCAATCTATAATTATGATGAAATTCTTCTCGAGGGCCAAGAGGAGGCTCAGTATCATCCAGATGTATTCGAAAAGATTATCTCTGATACCCCTGAGTCAGATTTGGCCACAATAATTTATACCTCAGGCACCACCGGAAAGCCTAAAGGTGCTGCGATTAAGCAGCTTGCATTTACTCAAATGCTATTAAATGTTCAGAAGTTCTCTCATCATGCGTTTGATTCCAAAGACCGTGCCTTGACCTTTTTGCCACTATCTCATGTTTTTGGAAGGGCAGATTCTTTTCTTCCACTTATTTTTGGCTGGGAATGTGTATATGCAAGGTCCATTCAAACGATCATAGACGATATTAAAATAGTCAGGCCAACAATTATGCTTTCTGTCCCGAGGATCTTTGAAAAAATCTACGCTAAGATAAATCAGTCTATAGAGCAAAGTAATTTGGCAAAACAACACCTTTTCGACTGGGCAACAGAGAAGGCCAAAGATTATTATTTCTGCCTGGATAATGATAAAACACCATCGACTTCTACAATCTTGCAGTATCAAGTTGCTTACAAGCTAGTTTTCAGCAAAATATACAATATGTTTGGTGGAAGAATTCGCTACTTTATAAGTGGAGGAGCTCCACTAAGTACCGAAATAATTCAATTTCTTAGATATTCTGGACTTACAATTCTAGAGGGATATGGATTAACAGAAACGGTTGCACCATGTGTTTTAAATCCTTTTGCAAAGCAACTACCTGGCAGTGTTGGTCAACCAATGGGTGATGTTCAAATAAGTTTCGCAGAAGATGGTGAGATCCTAATTAAAACAGAGGCCCTTTTTACGGAATACTTTAAAGAGCCGGAAAAGACTAAGGAAGTCATTGATAATAAAGGTTGGTTTCACACAGGAGACATCGGCAAATTTACAGATGACGGCTATTTGGTCATCACTGACAGAAAGAAGGATATTATTATCACTTCGGGAGGGAAGAACGTTGCTCCGCAAAAAATTGAAAACCTTGCAAAGCTTCAGCCTCATATTGCTCAATGCATACTTGTTGGAGACAAGAGAAAGTATCTCACTGCCCTAATTTCAATTGAGAAGGAGCTTTTTGAAAAAGAGTTTGCAGAGCTTGAGATTTCAAGTGATATTGAAGTTTCTGAGTTGGTAAAACTACCTGAGATTCACGAAATCATCAGTAGTGAGCTTGAAACGGTTAACTCAAGCCTGGCCAAATTTGAAACCATCAAGGAATACTACATTATCCCATTTGAACTAAGTACTGAAAATTACTTAACTCCTTCTTTAAAAGTTAAGAAAAAGGATTTACTCAGTGACTTCTCTGCAGAAATAGATGCAATGTATCATGATTAGGTTTTGACAAATAAACAGAACAGCTTTATAAATTGTTGTTTAATTGAATTAATTTAAGAGGTGCTTAATGGCTCGTGTAACA
>Ga0208203_1000912_pt1 | contig 12331 bp, 12 predicted proteins | sample DeeseametaMP2914_FD_184167 | JGI IMG/M metagenome (GOLD analysis project Ga0208203, IMG submission 184167) | Marine microbial communities from the Deep Atlantic Ocean - MP2914 (SPAdes) | ecosystem: Environmental > Aquatic > Marine > Oceanic | place: West of Santa Cruz de la Palma, Atlantic Ocean...
TTGATGCCAGCGATCTTCATGCCCCTGAGGTTGAAGCCTATCTTGGTATTGAGATCAGAGATAAGCTTGAGGAAGATCTAGAAATGGTCTCTGAACTTATGCCTGATTATAACGAAGAAGAATTTCTTGCAGGCATTCAAACTCCTGTCTTCTTTGGGACGGCCCTTCATAACTTTGGAGTGAAAGAAACCCTTGATCAAATTTCAGGTCACTCACCTGGCCCCATGGCCAGAGAAGTCCAGGTCGCTCCCTTTAATGAAGAGAGTGAAACAAAGATCATAACCCCAGATCACAAAAAGTTCTCTGGCTTTATTTTTAAGATTCAGGCGAATATGGATAAACGCCACCGAGATCGTGTTGCTTTCATGAGGGTATGCTCCGGTCACTTTAAGCGCGGTGATAAAATTCATCACGTAAGAACAGGTAAAGACATCAAGATAGCGACCCCACTTATTTTCCAGGCCCAAGACAGAGATATTGTTGAAGAGGCTTTTGCAGGCGATATTATAGGCCTTCACGATACAGGTAAATTCCAAATCGGTGATACCTTTACTGAGGGCGAGGCCATTCAATACACAGGTATTCCCTCCTTTGCTCCAGAAATTTTTCAAAAGGTCGTTCTTAAAGATCCTCTCAAAGGCAAGCAGCTTGATAAAGGTCTTAAACAACTCTCTGAAGAAGGGACGGTTCAAGTATTCACCCGCCACACAGTTAATGAAAAGATCTTAGGTGCGGTTGGGATGCTCCAGTTTGAGGTTGTTAAGCACCGTCTTGAGGATGAGTACAATGTTCATGGCGCCTATGAAAGCTATGGTTTTTCAGGAATTCGCTGGCTGCGCTTTCCTAATGAAAAAACGAAGAAAGAATTTATCGCTAAGAACGGTAATAATATTTGCTATGACCATAAAGATCGTATCTGCTTTAGTGTGCGAAGCGAATGGGACTTAAAGCTTGCGATGGAAAAATTTGAAGAAGTCGAGTTCTTTAAAAACTCCGACTACCGCTAATTAAAAAGGGTGGCAGTAGAGAAAACTTGTCAGGCGTGTAGGTCCATACTCAGCAAAACTATTATCTAGGGATATTCTAATATACCCCTCGCCTGTCACTCTAAACTGATCTCCCAACTCAATAGCAACAACCTCTCTCTTGACGTCCGGTCGTGACAAGTTGGTGAGGAAGCAATTCTCTTCATAAAAGTCACAATCATTGATTAAGAGGCGCTCATCCATTTGGTCGATAATCACTTCTTCTGTGAGAAAGGAAGAGTTCCTACAAATTGCGGCCTTGGTACCAAGAGAAAGAATAAGACTAGCTGCGAAAAAATAAAGTTTCATAGAGTATCCTTTTTGAGAAAATCTATCCTTAAGATCATGAAATTACAAAGAATGTGATCTTTTTTAATTTTTTTTACATCTATTTGTCTTCCTCAATGCATCTAAGGGGTAAATCATAAGAAAACATGGAGAATGAAAAATGGATAAATTAGCACGCACCCTATTAAACTTCTTAGTTATTACAGTCTTCATTAAGACAGGTAATGTCTTCGCCAAAGGCATCAATGTTGACCTTCACTCAACAGGAAGTTCATGGCCCGTTGAGATTGCTGTTCCCCTAGGCTTCTTTGCTATCTTTCCCACCTGCCTCTTTCTTATTGGTTTCTTTCGCTACCGCTCTAAGCGTGAAAAACAAATCACTCTTAGAACCATGGCCGAAAATGGAGCACAAATCCCGCCAGAGATGTTTATGGAAGGGCAAAAGGACCTCAACCCTATCGATAGAGACAGAAGGAGAGGTCTTCTCTTTACCCTCTCCTCTTTAGGGCTACTCTCTTTCCTTTTAATTATAAAAACAAGTGTGCAAGGCATGTGGTCAATCGCTCTAATTCCTCTTCTTTTAGGTATTGGCTATCTTATTAGCTGGAAATTAGCTGAAAAATAAGAAATGCTTATTAGTGATCAAAAGCTGATTGAAAGAGTGGTCCTCAATGATGATCACTATGCCTATGGCCAGCTTATTCAAAAATACCAATCCCCCTTGCGCCTCTTTTTAAGAAGAATGCTTCAAGGAGATGAGGCGCTTGCTGATGATTTGGCCCAAGATAGCTTTCTTAAGGCCTATCAAAAGCTATCCACATTAAAGGCCGGAGCTAAGTTTTCGCCGTGGCTCTACTCGATTGCAAAGAATCAATTCCTCCAATACAAGAGGAAAAAACGAGAGAGCTATGGATGGGATGAAGAGGATTTCTCTCACCTTCCCAATCAGGGTCATGTTAAAATGGATTTAGAGAAGGCCATGTTGACTCTCAAGCCCATAGAGCGCGCTTGCTTAACGATGTGTTACTTTGAGGACCTCACCCATGAGGATGTCTCAACAATTTTAGAAATTCCCCTTGGGACATTAAAAACCCATGTCGCTAAAGGGAAAGAAAAACTGCACTTTCTCCTAAAGTCATACAAAGAGGACTAAAATATGAAAGAAAACCATGATCTTTTTCTTGAAGACCTCCTTCGTGATCAGCAAAAAATTGCTGATCAGGGATTCACTCAAAGAACTTTAAAAAGTCTTCCTAAGAATTATCGTCCTCATATTTTGACGGCTTCTCTTTGCCTATCTTCTCTCGTGACTTTTATCATTCTTTATCAGCAGTCCACTTTCATGAGTTCTCTTCATAGCTCAAACCCCTTTGTTATCGTCACTCTTGCCATTGGACTTCTCTTTTCATTAGGGCTGGTCTTCTTTGCTGCTAATGATGAGATAGCTTTATAAAAAATTTTCCTTTACAATCATTAAGATTAATAAAGGAAGACTTAATGAAAGGTATCGAAAATAAATCCTATGGCCCTCAACTTAGCCAAGAAGAAATCAATCTTCTTAGCTCACAAGTGACACTTCTCAAAAGCGACACCATCCTCTATGAAGAAGTCTATAAATTAACGGAAGCACAACTTGAAGTGATGTTTAAGAAGCTTCACGAGCTTCTCACAAATGCTAACTCTCCTCAAACGAAGAAAGTTATTCTTGATATTAGCCGTACAGATAAACCTGACGCCAAAACAAGAGAGTTGTTAAAGTTCTTATGGAAGCCGCTTTTACCTTATGTTGAGCACATTTTTATTATTACTGGTCGCAATGCAATTGCCAATGTTGCCGCTCGCTTCGTAGCAAGCTCTTTAGGCTTTAGTAACTTTTCCATTCATCGAACAAGAGAGGAAGCCAAGTGACCTGTGAAGAAGTTCTCAATTACATCATTGAAATTAATGAAGGCCGCTGTTCGATCTCAGAGGATCTCATCTCTCAAAAGGAAGATGAAGAGCATCAAAAAATCTTAGCAGGCCTTATGCTCTTACACGAAGACCTTGAACATAAAAAAGAACAGGCGCTAATCACAGAGAAAATGCGGGCTGCCAAGGCCCTTGTGATCACCTATAATCATGAGATTAGAAATAGTATTAGTGTCGCAAAATCCCTCTGCCATAAACTTCACAAAAGGGGTTTCGATGAAAGCTCGCCAGAAGAAATTCTTAAGATTGATGGAAGCATCGAGAGGACTCTTGAAGTTTTAAAGAAAATAGAAAAACTTATGGAAGGCGATGATATCGATTTTGAAGACTATTATAATGGTGCTGAAATCTTCAACATTCATGGCGAATAATATCAAACACTTACATAAATTTAAGAACAAATTGTTATCATGAAAAGATTCACTAGAGCATAGAAAAAAAGAATCCCTTGCCCTATACATAAGGTCATAAACAAACCGGAGAAGACCTTATGAAAACCCTTATCATTTTAGCTGGCCTCTTTTCAGCTTCCCTTGCCGCTCAAAACCCAAGTGGGACTTTTAGCTGCCCCCTCCAATATAAAGAAACCTACGCTATTTCTATAGGTGCTGGAGATGACTTTCCCACCTTTGGTGGCCACTATGATAGCCCTCGTCTTCGTGAAGAAAACCTCCTTGTGAAGTTCTCTTTAAAAGAGGAGAGGCCTCATGCCTACGTTCTCAATCCAGAAGCCCTCCCCAATTGGCTGCTCATTGGCCCCTCCTATTATGACTCTCAGGAGTCTTATAGTTACCCTATTGAAGATGGTATTTTCTATCAAGTGAGCTGGCATGGCACATGGTATTTTGGCTCGGGCCTTGACCTTGAGACGACACCTCTAAGCACTGATACGTTAAAGATCGATATCACCTTTAATGATAATGACTCTGTGGGGGAACTTCACCGCGGGTTAATTTGTCGTAAACTTCGATAGTGAAAGAAGAGAATTCCCATTCCAATTGAGTTAAAGAGATGCCAAAGCCCGTGAAACTGTAACCAATGGTTTTGCGGGTCACACATGAAGCGGTTGATATCAAGAATCTGACAAGTGACCGCGACAGCGAAGGTCCCAAGGGCCAAAGCTAAAATATGCCCGTCAATTTTCGCTCTCTTGAAAATCATTATTTTTGTGATGAGACCCGCGACGATAATAATTCCAATGGAAAGCTGAACGGGCACTCCACTCAAGCGGCAAAGAAAGAAGAGAGCGCTAAAGGGAATGAAGCTCACTAAATAAAGAGGAAGAACCTTTTCTCTTTTAAGTCGACCTAACCATTCCAGGTTTCCTAATAGAAGAAGCCCAAAGAAGGCGTACATTCCAAGAAAATCTATAAACTGAGTTAAAAAGTTATTACTCAAATGATAAAGAAGTGAGGTCACCCCCACAAAGATCATATTGATACCGTAGAGCTCTAAAAATCGTGTGCCCTTCTCACCTTGTCTCTGATACCAAAAATGCAGAATGATCCCGACGAAAATAAAGCCAAGGTTAGACCACGTATTTGCGGGTTCACTGATAAAGTGACAGATTGTCTCCTCGCAATACTTAATATCGGGGACACCAAATTTCTCTGCGTATTGATGCCAAAAGCATCCGGGAGGATGGGGATTAGGTAAGTTCACAAAAGAGTTCTCCTTTACTCTATTTAAACTTATTCGCTAATTGCCCGCAAGCGGCTAAAATTTCATCGCCCTTAGTGGTCCTGACCATTGTGCGAACCCTCTCTTCAACGAGCCAAGATTTAAACTTCGCAACCTGCTCATCACTTGGTCTTTTATAGGGGGAATCTGGATAGGGATTAAAGGGAATAAGATTAACGAGGCTTGGAAATTCACTAATCAGTTTTGCTAAGGCCTTAGCATGCTCTTTCGAATCATTTTCTTCGCCCAGAAGAAGATACTCAAAATTAATAAGCTTACGCCTGCCCCAGGGAAGACCTCTTAAGATTTCAAAGATCCTCTCAATGCTGTAGGCCTTATTCATCGGAATGAGCTTGGTGCGCTCCTCTTCAAAAGGAGAATGTAAACTAATGGCAAGGTTCACACTCGGAAGTTCGCTCCATCTTTCAAGACCTGCAAGAAAGCCAACAGTTGAGACGGTGATTTGACGAGGACCAAGCGTGAGACCAGGGGTTTCCATAAAATAGCGAATCGCCTTATCGAGGCCCTCAAAATTATGAAGGGGCTCCCCTTGCCCCATGAAGACAATATTGGGAGTCATAGGGTGAGCTTTGTCACGATTAAGGTCTCTCCATACCGCGAGGTATTGCCCGACAATCTCATGACTTTCTAAGTGACGAGAAAGCCCCTGAGTGCCTGTAAAACAAAAAGTACAACCCATGGCACAGCCCACTTGAGAGCTTAAACAGAGGGTGTATTTCTTATGAAAAGGTATGGCGACACTCTCAACTTTTTTTCCATCTTCCAATTCAAAGAGGTATTTAATGGTGCCGTCTTTTGAAGCCCTTCTTTCAAAGATTTTTGGTAAATCAAAGGTGAATTCTTCTTTAAGACTTTTCAGAACGTGAGAGGATATCTCTGGGTGCTCCGAGGGGGGGCCCGCTTGATACGAGCCCCTAACAATCCCTCTTTGCAATCTCTTATGGGGCCCAATCCCCATACCCTTGGCCGTCCACCACTTCCCAAATTCTTGGGTCGAGAGCGAGTAAAAATTAGACGGCTTCGAAAATTTTCTTTCTTTCACTTTTTCCATTTAAGGCGCAGACTAACCTAAATCTGCGCCCTTTGTCATGACTCTTATAAAAATGCTCCTACAAGATCCACACAGCTATCAGAGCGCACAAAGTCCCCCGGGACTTCTCGCGCGGGAACAATGGCCGCACGCTGACGGTCAGCGGCAGCTGCTGCCTGAACTCGTTGCTCATGAGTCATGGTATTAAGCTCATCTGCAGGCCCCGGTGTCCATTGACGACCTTCTGAAGCAATCGCATTGTCAGCACTTCTTGGCTCCACGGCCTGCCCCCATCCTCTTTGTTTAGGATGGTTGGCAAGCTTTTGTGAAAGTGGCTCAAAGAAAGCTGAACGATGGGCCATATCCGTATCAGAGAGACCTTCAGCAAGGGCCGGTCGATAGTCATTGATATCAAGACCCAATTCATCACAGAGCTTCGCCAGATCATCATAGGCTTTATCTGTGTTTTGCAGATAGCTTATATGATCAACCTTTTGAACGGTGCCATCGAGAGGAGTATCTTCATTAATTGCTTTATGAAGAAGTGCTCTGACGAGGCGAATTTGTAGGGCACTTTCCATCGGATCTCTCGGGGCATTAAAGAGTCTAAACTCAGCTTTTCTAATGCGTGGGTCAGCTCTAAATGTTCTTCTCCATGGGTCCGTTGGTGAATTAATATCAAAGTCATCTGTGAGAAGCTCTTCTGGAATAACATCTTGATAGTAAGCTGACATATCAAGTTGGTTATAACGAGTCTTTCTTCCATAGCGAGTATTAAAGTACTTATTATTATAGAGAAGCTTCTTAAGCTCATCATCCGTGCCAGTGAAGTTGGCGAGTTGTCTATTGAAGGCGGGATCAATATCAATGGGCTCCGCTGACTTTAATCGATTCACATACTGGAACATCATACTGATGATCCCACGATGCTCATGAAAAAGCGCCATAAAGCGGCCTACTGCTTTAGGATTATTTTCAAAGGCCGCAAGGTCAATATTGATGTGCCCTCCCCCGTGCTTAATTGTCGGAAGGATACTATTTTCATCAAAGGCCTTGTAGACAGCTTCCATATCCTCAACTTGAGGAACAAATTTTGGTGTCACAAGCTCAATAGAACCGCCACGAATAGAGTCTTCTACAATTTCGCCCGCTTCAGAGTATGAACGGCCAATACCATCCCACTCAACAACCCACTTACGGTCTTGAGGGTCTCTAATTTCATACGCGACTTCAAGACCGTGGCCATGGCCTCCGGCATCGATCACTTCTTGGGCTTCTCCTTCTCCCCCTAGGTTTTTAAGAAGGTCCTCGGCGACATTCTTTAACACCTGCTTGCGCTCATCAAGAGTGAGATCAATTCGAGTCTGTAGCCATGCTTTCTTATTATCTTGTAAGCGCTCTGGAGAATACTGGGCATCAAGGGCCAGGGGAAACTTACCAGAGTATTCGATACCAAGGTCAATATTATTCACATCCAAAGCACCAGCAACAACAGGGCGCCCTTCAGGAGGTGAAAAATGAAGAAGGTCATCTGTTTGAGAGGCCATTCTTCTTGGCTTGATATAATTTCTTAATTCATCTCCAAGCTTTGTCGACTTCACCCATGAGCGAAGAAGGCTTTTAAGATCGGCCTTAATATTCGCTCCTTCAAGCTCTGCCACCTGAAGGATAAAATCACGAGTCAAAGACTCAATAAAGCGCTTCTTACTCGCACTTAAGAAAGGAAGATCAGGGTTCGTCCAGTCCCAAAAAGGAATCATGTAACTCAACTTAAACTGGCCTGCTTGAATATTCTGGGCAGCTTTTTCAACCTTTTCAAGAGGGACATTAAACTTCCGAGAAACCTCTTCAGCATTGAGACTATATCCACTGCCGGTATAGAGAGAGTAATCCCCAATGTCGGCAAGGCCAGAGAAATCATTGGTTGCGACTCTAGCGGCAAGAGTTGTCTGATAAAAGCGCGCAGCTCTAATATCCTTAGTTCCTGCTCTAAATTCTACACCGTAGTTTTCACTTCCCCAGCGGCTTCTCTCTAGGCGAATAACACCACGACCAGAGTTAAGGCTTTGCAGAGTATTGTCATCAAGAACACTCTTAAAGCTCGCTGATTCGATCCCCGTCTTCCCTTGAATACCATCGGCAATAATAAGGGCTTGAATGGCACGATAAAGCTCCGAGAGCTTCGCTTCATCAAGATTGGGGTGTCTTCTAAAAACCATTCGTTGATGCCCGGGTGCCTGAAAGAGGCGGCCGGCATTTTTAAGCTCGGTTCTAAACCACATGACGAACTCTTCAAATTCTCCATAGGTCTGATTAGGACTAAAGTTAATTTCCCATCCTACACTCGTCGCGTGAGCATCCCGGACATAGTTTTGGGCCTTACCAAATGTGGCCTTCCAGTTATGATAGCCTGAAACATTCTTAAGTTTTTGTCTGTCTGACATCCCTGGTAATTGGGCCTTAAACATTTTCATGCGCACTGAAGGCTTCATAAAAGTCAAAGGCCTATCATCAGTCATATCAAGGAATTGATTCCACTTAGCTACGAGTTCTTCTGTCGTCACATTTTCAAAGTCGATAGAGCGAAAGGGCTCCATATCAATGACCTTGGGATTCCCTTCGTTATCCACAACATCGCGGGCATAATCTATCACAACGCCCTCTTCATTTTTAAAGGTCCGATAGCCATTGGCATTCTTAACATAGTTAGAGAAGAAATCGAGAAGGAACTCTCTTTGAGAACTCTCCTCCATTCCACTGACCATCTGCTTAAGGCCTTCTGCTGGAGGTGACATCACTCGCGTAATCAGGCCAGAAGAAGCTTCCTTCTCAGCCCCCCAGGTGACACCAGCGTCCATTCCATCAACGACCAATTCACCATCGACCATAACGGCCTTAGCATTAAAAGAGGTCGCCGACTCTTGCAGATCAGCATAGACTTGATAAGCGCTACGCGCCTCTTCATTCGCAACTCCCCTAAAGGAGTTATAAGAGCAACTCTCTAATGCCATTCCTGTTACCATCATAGGAATGACAAAGGTCGCTATTTTCTTATTCCAATTTTTCATATCATCTCTCCCAAGGGATTATTTAAAAAAGCAGTTCTTTGTTTTAATCAATTCAAGGCGATCGTCGAGGGCCGCATTGCCACTGGCCTTCGCTTCGAGGTGGCGATAAAAAGCGGCCTTCTTACTCACCTCTTTTTTCTTTTTAGCATCCTCGGCAACACTCCTGAGCATGCGAGACCACCCCTCTAACTCAACTTCATTGAGATCACTCCCAAAGAGTCGCCACAACTGATGAGGGTTTTTAGGATCGAGAACATTGACGTTGCCATTCTTACTTGGCTTTTTAGAAATGAGTTTAATTGCCTCATAGAGTTCTTTCTGTGCCGGAGAACCATGAGTCGGAATGGCCAAGAAAAGAGCGAAAACTTTTTCATCTTCCTTTGGAAGTTCACTGAGATAATTTAATTTTTGAGTTGTTAACTTTTGAGACTTAAGATTTTTCTTAATGTACTTCACTACTTCATTTGGTGAACGAGGCACCACAGAATTGAGAATATAAGCGGTCTTCTCATCCGCTATTTCATCATAGGTAAAGCGAAAGCCTTTCTTTGCAAGTGGTCCACTAATGCAAGCACTACAGGCCATGGCCAGTGAATTATCCACCCCATAGCGGCCAGCGAGGTAGACAAGAGAATTGACCAGTTCAACAAATTCTTCCTTACTCAACTCTCTTTCGCTCTCACTTAAGAGAGTCGTTAAGCGCCTTTTTAAGCGTCCATCTGCTCCAGAGCTAATTCCCCTTAGACCGCGGGCCAATTGAGTGCGGTCAGGATTTTCAACCCCCGTGAGATTCTTAAGGGCAAGACCTACTACTTGCTCGACCTTACTCGCACTATTTCCCGTAAGGCCAACCGACTGAATCGCTGCGCGCAGTCCGGCCTCAGAAAGAACCACGTCAATGGCTCGAGCGGCACCACTACCGATAGACTTTTGACTGTCCTTAAAAGACGTCGTTGGAGAAAAGTCGAGATCCTCTCCCATGACGGGACTACTCAACACACACAAGGACAAGAGTGTCCCAACCCAAGCATTTACTTTCACTTTCTTCATTGGCCTTCCTTCCTTTGTCTCAAAATTAAAGGCAAAACATGTACACACGACATCTGCGTATCGGAGGGCCACTTCACCTTCTTGAGTCTTTTGGTCGGATTAATAAACAAATTAGGTATTTTCAAAGACTTAGCACTTCGCAGCGTGACCTAACATTATCTGACTGTTTCAATAACCTATATAATTCCCTAACGTATCAAGGATTTGATTTTATGAGACTATTGGCCCTTGCCCTCACCCTTCTAATAACAAACGCCATGGCGGCTAGAATCGTTATAGGAACAAAGTCCCCAAATAGTGGAGAGGCTTTCGAAAAGAACCTCTCTCCCATGGAATCAAAGGCCCTCGTTGCCGATGAAGCCGACCTTATTGGTGGTTTTAATTACTGGGTCGACTCTATGGTGGCCACACCCAATCAAGAAAATGCCGGCTCTTGCCTCTTTATGAGCCACACGGCCAGTGTTGAGGCCATCCTCAATCAAAAGGAAGGCTATCGAAAGTATGATCTTTCAGAGCGCTATTTTATGAATCTTTCTAAGGCCAATGTCGGCGATAATCTTATCGATAATTGGATTACCGATACGATCTATCGTCTCAATGTAGAGCAAAAAGTCTATACCAATGAGGTCTTTCCCTACAAAAAGGATTGGTACAAAATCGTTGGAGGAACTCGCGTTGATGCCGCACCTGAAGAAGAAGGCGCGTACTATGGCATTAAGGCCAATTGGGTCGTCAACCTCGATCAGCTCACTCATGCTCCTGCCATTAAAACTCCAGAGTTTAAAAGAGATATTCTCTTTGAAGATGGTAATCGTTGGAATGTGGGAACAGCACCAAGTGATATTGTAGAGACAGTAAAGAAGGCCCTTGCGACAAAGAAAGGACCGGTTGTCGTGATCTATAACCACACCGGCTTCTGGCATGCCGTCATGGTTGGTGGCTATAACGACACCATAAGAAATCACGGCTGTCCCTTTGTCAGTGAATTTCCTCACAAAATGAATGCGCGCGCTTTAGAGATTCGCGAGGAAGCAGCCGCACAAACTGATGAGAGTGAAAGAGCACGTCTAGAAAGAAAGGCCCGTCTCTTTGAAAAACGAGGCAAGCAAGTTGAAGACAGCTTTAACGCTGCAGGAGGCTGCTCCAATCAAGGTGCTTTCTATGTGCGCGACAGTATCTACTCTGATCCTGCACAACCTCTCTATGACTATGACCCCAATCGCACAGGTGAAGAGCGTCACTTAGGCCCACGTGTCATTCTTCGTGAGTACGAGTGGCTGCGCCACATGGCAAATCACGTCATGCAAATTTATGTCGCTCAGTAATCGACTTAAAAAGAACTTCAAACACCTATCAAAGTGGGCAAGGCGCCAAAAGATTGGGGCCTTTCGCCTCTATGATAGGGATATTCCAGAATTCCCCTACATCATTGACGTCTACAACGATCAAGTTGTCGTAGGTCTGCGCCTCTCTAAAATTGATTACGAGAAGGGAAAAAAGGAAAACTTAGATCTCCTTGATCAGGCCTTGGACGAGTTGGGTTTTCCTAAGCGCAAGAGATTTTACAAAGAGAGACGAGTTCAAGAAACGGGAAATCTCTATGAGAAGAAATCTGAAAAAAAGGTTCTGACAACCATTGAGGAAGCGGGCTTAAAGTTTGAGGTCAACCTCAGCGACTATCTTGATACAGGCCTCTTTCTTGACCACCGACCTTGGCGTCAGGAGCTCTCCACTCTTGACCTCACCGGAAAGAAAGCCCTTAATCTCTTTAGTTACACGTGCTCTCTTTCTGTCGCTCTGGCGATGGCCAAGGCCCATGTCACCAGTAATGATCTTAATCCCCATTACCTTGAATGGGGCAAGAGAAACTTCATCCTCAATGAACTCAATCCTAAAGAGCATGAATTCGCTGAGGGCGATTGCCTCCAATATGTTAAAGACCTTCCCGATCAGAGCTTTGACATCATTGTTGTTGATCCTCCCACCTTTTCCATTTCCAAAAAGTTTAGAGGAACATGGGATATTAATAGGGATCACTACTTTCTTTTAAAAGAGTGTTGGCGCGCCCTAAGAAGTGGCGGCTCCCTCTACTTCTCCTGTAATTATCGCGACTTTAAATTAGATGAAGGTATTTCCTTTCTTAAAGAAACTACCTTTAAAACGATTCCCCAAGATTTTCACGACAAGAAAATCCACCACTC
>Ga0208203_1000916_pt1 | contig 12303 bp, 10 predicted proteins | sample DeeseametaMP2914_FD_184167 | JGI IMG/M metagenome (GOLD analysis project Ga0208203, IMG submission 184167) | Marine microbial communities from the Deep Atlantic Ocean - MP2914 (SPAdes) | ecosystem: Environmental > Aquatic > Marine > Oceanic | place: West of Santa Cruz de la Palma, Atlantic Ocean...
CGTTTCTTTAGTAGTTCGCTTTTCCCATTTTAGAGGAATAAAGTCATGAATGGGTTTAAATACATCATCGCTCTTTGCTTAATTAGCCTGCATTTTTCTGCACAGGCTGAGCGAGTCAAAGATGTATCTATGGTTGAGGGCGTGCGCTCAAACCAATTAGTGGGATATGGTTTAGTGGTTGGTTTACCAGGTACGGGTGAGCAAAGCCGATTTACACAACAAAGCTTTAAAGCCATGTTGAATGGCTTTGGTATCACTTTACCTGATAGCTTAAAACCTAAGATTAAAAATGTTGCCGCTGTGGCTGTACATGCAGAATTACCAGCGTTCAGAAAGCCAGGTCAAACCATTGATATCACGGTGTCGTCTATCGGTAGTGCGGGTAGTTTACGTGGTGGTACATTGTTACAAACCTTCCTAAAAGGGGTTGATGGCAATACTTATGCAATTGCGCAAGGTAGCTTAGTAGTTGGTGGTTTAGGTGCAGAAGGTGCTGATGGTAGTCGTGTAATTATTAACACGCCAACAGTGGGTCGTATTCCAAATGGTGCTATTGTTGAACGTGCTATTAAGAGCCCGTTTATGCAAGGTGACTACATTACCTTTAATTTAAATCGCCCTGATTTCACAACGGCAAAACGCTTAGAGCAAACCATTAATGATTTAGTGGGTCCTGACAGTGCTCAGGCAATCGATGCAGCCTCTGTGCGTGTATTGGCACCGCGTGATGCATCTCAACGTGTCGCGTATTTGTCTACCCTTGAAAACTTAGAGTTTAAACCGGCAGATACCGCAGCAAAAATTATTGTCAATTCGCGCACAGGCACAATTGTGATTGGCAAAAACGTGAAGCTACAGCCAGCAGCTATTACCCATGGTGGTTTAACGGTCACCATTGCTGAGCAGCAAAATGTCTCACAGCCAAATGCCTTAAGTGATGGTGAAACCACGGTTACCAATCAAAGCATTATTGATGTCAATGAAGATGACTCACGTGCTTTTGTTTTCAACCCGGGTGTTAATCTAGATGACCTCGTTCGCGCAATCAATGAAGTGGGGGCCGCGCCGGGTGATTTAATGGCAATTCTTGAAGCTTTAAAAGAAGCGGGGGCGATAAACGGGCAACTGGTTATCATTTAAATTAAAACGCGCTTTCGGGCGCGTTTTTTGTTTCTATACCTCTTAATCCTTCAGTGTATAAATATCAGTCAAAACCTTGACCCTGAAGTTACTCCACTCCTGTATCCTTTATTAGCCATTCATTTATAAAGTTTTTTATTGGCGCAATTTTTGCATTTTAATTTTCATTATTAACTATTGTGTCAAAAAGCTGATGGATACTAATCATCTCGACAAGCAAAACTTTTTTGATTTAGGCAACTTAGACTCGTTACGTCAAAGTGCGCTAAAAAGTGATGCCTCTAGCGATGCGTCAAAAGAGGCGCTGAAAAAAGCGGCGGCACAATTTGAATCTATATTCACCCAAATGCTGCTCAAAAGTATGCGTAAGGCAAATGAAGCGTTTGAAGATAAAGACAGCCCTTTTAATTCAAGCGGTGTTAAGTTTTTTGAAGAGATGCATGACCAGCAGATGTCGGTTGAGCTTTCATCAAAAGGTTCGCTTGGCTTAGCTGACTTAATCGTTCAGCAGCTCTCGCCAGATGGTAAACAGTTTACCCCGGGCTCTGTGCTTAGAACGACGGCTGAGTTTGATAGTGATAAACGCGCACGTGGCGTAACGAATGATAGCCACGACATTAAATCTGAGCCACAGCCTGTTGCAGACACATCAGCAAACGAGCAAACAGATAATCGTTTTGAAGATGCTGAGTCATTCATTAGCTCTATTTGGGAGCACGCAAAAAATGCAGCACAGAAGATTGGTTTAAACCCTGCAGTGATGGTGGCTCAAGCAGCCCTTGAAACAGGCTGGGGAAAACACATCATCAGCAAAGCTGATGGCACAAGTAGTAACAACTTATTCAATATTAAATCGGATAGAAGCTGGCAAGGTGACAAAGCGAGTAAAGTCACGCTTGAATTTGAACAAGGCGTGCCTGTTAAAAAGCAAGCTAGTTTCCGCTCTTATCAATCGATTAAAGACAGTGTTAACGATTTTGTGGATTTCTTAAATGAAAACCCACGTTATCAAGAAGCACTTAATAATACCGCAGAGCCTGCTGCCTTTTTAGATTCGTTACAAAAAGCAGGTTATGCAACTGATCCAAATTATGCCGATAAAATTAAGCAGGTATTGAAGCGTGTTGAGCTTCAAAGCGTCGCTGCTTCATTGGTACGTTAAGGAGTAGACCCTCATGTCATTTAGCTTATATGACATAGCAAATGCCGGTGTAAGAGCTAACTCTGAGCTTTTACAAACCACCAGTAAGAACATCGCCAACGTTAATACCGAGGGCTATGTGCGTGAGCGCACTGAGTTCACAACCATGATCGACAACCAAGTAGGTCGTGGTGAAACGTATCGTTTACTGAATGAATTTGCGCAAAAGCAATTAAATAGAGATACCTCAAATAAAGCATTCTTTGATCAGTTTGTGACTGAAGCAAGCCGCGTAGATAGCTTGTTCTCAGAAGAGTCAAACAGCTTATCAACCAGTATCAACTCGTTTTTTAACAATGTACAAGAAAGCTTAAATCAACCGTCATCAACAGTTGCACGCTCATTGGTAATGACAGATGCACAAAACTTGATTGATCAAATGGACAGATTATCGAGTATTGTGGTTGACCAAAAAGCGGTGGTGAATGAGCAGCTAGAAATTTTTTCTGAAGAAGCCAATAACCTGATCCAAAATATCAGTGATTTGAATACTAAGATTGCCTCAGTACACGGGACTGATCGTGAGTCAGTATCAAGTGGTTTATACAATGAACGCGATAAAGCGATTCGTGATTTATCTGAGCTAATTGATATTGAAACGCTCGACGGTAATAACGGTGAAAAACAAGTCTATTTAGGCTCTGGTCAAGCACTTGTCATGCAAAGTGGCTCATTTAACCTATTTTCATTCAGTGGAGATCCTGATCCTAATTTTAAAGAACTGAGACTCGATGTGAACGGTGGCAAAGCTGTGCCGCTTGATGTCGATGTGAGTAAGTTAAAAGGTAAAATTGGCGGCTTGTTGGCATTTCGTGACGATATTTTAGTGCCAGCGCAAAACCAACTTGGTCAAATGGGATTAGCGTTAGCTGATGCCTTTAATCAGCAAAACCGTTTAGGTATGGACGCCAATGGTGAAATTGGTGGTGATATATTTGCAATTCCAACCGTTGATGCGTTTGGCTATCAAGCTAATACAGGCACATCAACAATGACGGCAACGGTGGAACCAGGTAAAGGCAGCGAATTGCCAGCAAGTGATTTTATTATTACCTATACCAGTGCAACCACCGTTGAAATTCAGGCAATCGATAACAAAGGCGAACCTATTGGCACTGCGTCAACAGCCAATGTAACGGCAGGAGTGATTGACTCATCAACCATCACTGGCGGTGAGGCATTTGGCTTACAGCTTAATGTATCAGGCACAGCAAATACTGGTGACCAATTTATGGTGAAGCTAAATTCACAAGCTGCAACGACCCTAGAGCTTGCAACTGAGCGCCCTGAAGACCTTGCGTTAGCATCACCTATTCGAACTGCGAACGATATCAATAATACCAGCGATGCAAGTATTTCTGCTGGCACAGTGTCCGATATTGATAACTCAACAGGTATAACTGTAGGTCCACCACCGAGTTTGGCGAATGGTGATATCACACTCGTGAAAACGGCGAATGCTAACGAATATCAAATCACAGACGGCAACGGTACATCGACGTTTACCATAACACCGCCTGCTGAGAATATTCTTGCTCAAGCAGGGGCGCCTTATGATACATACGGTTTTGACTTCAATATTGAAGGCTCACCTGCAACAGGGGACACCTTCACACTTGAGTTTAACACCGGAGGTTTTGACGATAACCGCAATGGCTTGCTATTAGCTAATTTACAAAACGGTGAACTAGTGCGTCAAAATGTTGAAGCAAGTAGTACTGCTGATAATCATAAAACACTAAATCAAGCATACACAGGTTTAGTATCAGATATTGGTGTAGTTACTTCGCAGGCACAAACAAGTCAACAGGCATTTAGCGCATTAGCAGACCAGTCAGAAGCTTGGTATGAATCACTATCAGGTGTAAACCTTGATGAAGAAGCGGCAAACTTACTGCGCTTTCAACAGTCTTATGCGGCATCAGCGCAAGTACTTGCCACTGCTCGTTCAATATTCGACACCTTACTTAATTCGGCGAGGTAATTATGCGTTTATCAAATAACTTAATGTATCAAAATAGCGTCAATAAAATTCTTGAAGGCCAGCAAGGTGTTGCTAACGCACAAGAGCGTGTAACAACGGGTAAAAAGTATTTATCGACCTCTGAAAGCCCTTCTGCTTACTCACAAGCGGCATTATATACGAATAAGATCCAAACAAATGAACAATATACTAAAAATATTAATCAGTTGAATGGACGGCTAGAAACAGAAGAAAGTATCTTACAAAGTATCAATACCACCATTCAAGCTGCCCAGGAGCTGACAATTCGAGCGGGTAGTGGTGCCATGAGTGATGATGACTTAAAATCTATTGCGAGTGAATTAAGCGAGCTGCAAAAAAGTCTAGTGAGCTTAATGAATAGTCAGTCAGAAGACGGTAAATATATTTTTTCTGGCTATCAAGATACAACTCAAACCTATAGCTTTAACTCAAATACAGGCCAATACGATTATCAAGGCGATCAAGGCCAGCATTCAGTAACTATTGCACAGGGGGTGAATGTTAAATCGAGCGATAATGGCTTTAGTGCTTTTGAAAAGGTAAATGCGCGTTTAAATGTTGTTGACAACGAAGGCACTATAACGGGGAGTATTACTGCACAAAGTACTGTGTATGTAAAAAACCAAGCTGATTTTGATAAGTTCCACAATGCAAATTTTGATTTAGATCCCACAGCGACTGCTGCAGATAACTCTTTTCAGGTTGAGCTTGTCGCCGGCGTTAACCCAGGTGATCTTGATACCTATGTTATTAATGATGGTTACGGTAATCCCGTTACACCGGCTGTCACTGGTGAATTTACTGGGGAGCCTATTGAATATGCAGGTATGGAGTTTAAGCTTGAAGGCACTGCACCAGGGACATTCGAGTTTGAATTAGAGGCCCCACACAAAGAAAATGTACTCAATACTATGCAAAACTTAATCACCAGTTTAAATAGCAGTTTAGCAGGTGATGAGCTTCATGATGCACTGGCAGACGGCTTAGACCAATTACAAAGCGCCAGCGAACAAGTGGTATTTACACAAGCAAGTTTAGGTGCTCGAATGAATTTGGTTGAAAGTGTCACAGATTCAAATAGCGCAATAGATATTAACAATAAATCGAGTAAATCAAATTTGATTGAAGTTGATATGGCAGAAGCAATTAGTGATTTAACAAGGCATGAAACAGCGTTACAAGCTTCGCAAGCAACCTTTGGTCGTTTAGCAAATTTAACGCTTTTTGATTATTTATAATTAAGCTCATACGGTAAAAGTTTGCCTTTATATCGGGCCAGTGGCAAAAAATTGTCACTGGCCTTTTTATTTCTTACTTTTATAAAATGGAAGCTTTAAAACTTATTTAAAAACAACATGTTGGGGTTTTTGTTTGAGCTGGCACATTTCCTGCTTTAAGTTCTTTACAAAGCGCGTGGTTCCTCACAAGTTCATTGGACCACAGCCTAATTAAAACTAGGAGATGGTAAAATGGCATTAACAGTCAATACTAATGTGTCGTCACTTAACGCACAGCGTAACTTAACTAAATCAAGCGATGGTCTAGCAACGTCAATGGAGCGTTTAGCATCAGGAATGCGTATCAATAGCGCAAAAGATGATGCGGCAGGTCTACAAATTTCAAACCGCTTAACTTCGCAAATAAATGGCCTTGCAGTAGCACAGCGTAATGCTAATGATGGTATATCTATGGCACAAACAGCTGAAGGTGCGATGAATGAATCAACTAATATCCTTCAGCGCATGCGAGAGCTGGCACTTCAAGCTGCGAATGGTTCAAACTCAGCAACAGACCGAGAGGCACTGCAAAAAGAGGTTTCGGCACTTCAAACGGAATTAACACGAATCTCTGACACAACATCATTTGGGGGACAGCAACTTTTAAATGGTACATTTGGTACAAAACAGTTCCAAGTGGGGGCGAATGCGAACGAAACAATTTCAGTATCACTTAGAAGTGTAAGTGCTAGTGATATTGGAATTCAGTCATATGATTTAGCTGGTACAACTGTAGGTTTAGGTGAAGCAGCAAGTGCTACGAACGATGTTTCTGGTGGTGTAAATGGTGTAACTAATGCTGGCTTAAGTGTAGTTGGCAAAAGTGGGACTGTTGAGTCGGTTGCAACAGCCGCAAATGATAGTGCAGCGACTATAGCAAACAATATAAATGCTAAGCAAAGTTCGACCGGAGTTAAAGCTGATGCAAAATCACAGGTGCAATTATCTGGTTTAACTAACTCAGGTGCGCTTTCATTTAAATTAAATGGCAGTGTAATTTCTGCTAGCCCAGCAACAACTAATGACTATGCGGCAATTGCAGAAGCAGTTAATGAAAAATCTGGAGCGACTGGAGTATCAGCAACTATTTCTGAGAGTACAGGCAACTTGGTTCTTACTGATGAGTCTGGTGAAGATATTGAAATTGAAGACTTCACTTCAGCAACTGCAGGTACTACGATTACAGCCACAGGTATGGACTTTGATGGGGCATTAGGCAATACAGGCGTTACTTTGACGACTGGTGGGGCTGATTCAACAATCATAGCTGGCACAATACGCTTATCATCAACAGAAGCGTTTTCTGTAACTTCAGGAGACGTGACTTTAGGTGCTAATGTAACTGCAAATGTCTCTAGCTTGGATAATGTAGGTGATATTGATATACAAACTCAAAGTGGCTCGCAAAATGCCTTGGCTGTGATTGATGGTGCAATTGCTCAAATTGATGAACAGAGAGCAGGGCTTGGCGCGGTTCAAAATAGGTTTAGTCATACTATTAGTAATTTAGCAAACATAGCCGAAAACGTTTCTGCTTCACGCAGTCGTATTCAAGATACAGACTTCGCGACAGAAACTGCTCATATGACCAAGAACCAAATCTTACAACAAGCGGGTACGTCAATCTTATCGCAAGCAAACCAAATACCACAAGCGGCAATCAGCTTGTTAGGTGGTTAATCAAAGTTATAGACTTATATATTAGAAGCGCACAAGTTGCGCTTTTTTATTGTTATGCAATAAAGCATCAAGATGGCAATTTTTTAGTTCCCTTGTATCTCAAATTTCTATTTCTAGGTGAAGCGCACGGCCACTCTTAACCCTCTGTGGTAATTAATGTCTAAACCAACCTCACCTCTTAGACGCACTGAGTTACATAGAGAAAACCAAAATAAAAAGCTGAAATAATTGTGGATTGTTAAATGAAAAGTGCGAGATAAAATCTCAACGATAGTTCTGTATTGTAAGATTTAAATGGTTTAAAAAATAAGTTGAAATAAAATTAACCTAAAATCAGTGTGTTAAGTTGTAACCTTCAAATAATATCCATTTTTTTAAAAAAAAGCCTAAAGATAAATTTTCATCTGCCGTTAACTTAACCAGTACGGAGCTTGAACATACAATTGTGAAAGTTCTTGGTTAAATCAAAACAGATATATTACGAAAGTAATCAGGAGTTTTATCATGGCTTTATCAGTAAATACAAATGTATCTTCATTAAACGCTCAACGTAATTTGAATAAATCAAGCCAAGGCTTGGCAACATCAATGGAGCGTTTAGCATCTGGTATGCGTATTAATAGCGCAAAAGATGATGCGGCAGGTCTACAAATTTCTAACCGTTTAACCTCTCAGGTTAATGGCCTAGCAGTAGCGCAACGTAATGCCAATGATGGTATCTCGATGGCGCAAACTGCTGAAGGTGCAATGAATGAATCGACAAACATCCTTCAGCGTATGCGTGAGCTTGCACTTCAATCTGCAAATGGTTCAAATTCAGATACAGATCGTGCCGCACTGCAAAAAGAAGTATCAGCTTTACAAACTGAATTAACGCGTATTTCAGATACTACTTCGTTTGGTGGTCAACAATTATTAGATGGTTCTTTTGGTACTAAGCAATTTCAAGTTGGTGCGAACGCGAATGAAACAATCTCAGTATCACTAAAAAGTATTGGAGCATCGGATATCGGTGTTCAATCGTATGATTTAGCGGGCACTACAGCGGGCCTTGGTGAAGCAGCCACTGCTACTAATGATGTATCGGGTGGAGTAAACGGTGTAACTGGTGGGGGGCTAACATTTGTAGGCAAAAGTGGCGAATCAGTCGCTGTAACAAATGCAGCCAACGATAGTGCTGCGACAATAGCAAGTAACATTAACGCCAAGCAAAGTTCTACAGGTGTTACTGCCGATGCAAAAACACAAGTTGAGTTATCAACATTGAGTGCTGCTGGAGCTCTATCATTTAAATTAAATGGTAGCGTAATTTCTGCAAGTCCAGCTACAACAACAGATTTTGCTGCAATTGCAGCTGCGGTAAACGAAAAGTCAGGCGCAACTGGGGTGTCTGCAACAATTTCTGAAGATACTGGTAACCTAATCCTTACAGATGAGTCGGGTGATAACATCAATATAGAAGATTTTGCATCTTCAACTACTGGTGCTACTCTTGTTGCCAAAGGTGTTGAATATGATGGAACAGTTGGTGCTACTGCTATTACATTAACTGACGGCGGAGCCGATTCAACTATCGTAGCAGGTTCAATTCGACTAACATCAACAGAAGCATTCTCGGTAACATCAGGTGATGTAACATTAGGTGCGGATACTAATGCTCATGTTTCAACATTAGATGAAGTTGCTGACATTGACTTAGGTACGCAAGCTGATTCACAAAATGCGTTAGCAGTTATTGATGGTGCTATCGCGCAAATTGATAGTCAGCGTGCAGATCTTGGTGCGGTACAAAATCGCTTTGGTCATACAATCAGTAATCTTGCAAACATCTCTGAAAATGTATCTGCTTCTCGTAGCCGTATACAAGATACAGATTTTGCAACGGAAACTGCGCAAATGACTAAGAACCAAATCTTGCAACAAGCAGGTACATCAATCTTGTCGCAAGCGAATCAGCTACCACAAGCAGCGCTTAGCTTAATTGGTTAATAGCGTGATTGGTTATTACAACTAATGGTTAAGTCAGCATTAGTTAACTAAAATAAAAGGAGATTGGCTTACGCTAACCTCCTTTTATTGTATTAGCCATAGGGTAAAATGTTTAAGGAGGCGTTATGAGTGCAATAACCCAAAGCCCTGATTTTGCAGTGGCTCCACAAAAAGCGGATGATAAGCTAGCTGCGAACCCGCAACTGACAGCAACGGCGGTTGATGAATCAAATAAAACGGACAGTACACCTCAACAACGCACAGAGCAAAATTATCAACAAGCGGAGCGTAAATTGGATGAAGGCGCTGAGAAAGACGAACTAGGTCGAGAACAGCTTGAAAAAATGGCGCAACAATTGCAGGATTTTATGGGAGAAATGAATCGTAGTTTGCAGTTTCAAGTAGATGAAGACTCAGGCCGTGATGTTATTAAAGTGGTTGATAAAAATAGTGGTGAGTTAATTAAGCAATACCCATCTGAAGAAGTGTTGAGCTTAGTGGCTAAGCTTTCTGAAACTGCGGGTTTTTTAATTGATCAAACTGTTTAAAGGTTTTTTGTTAAGTTAAATGTGTAATGTGAGGAAGTGTTATGGCTATTTCATTTAATGGTTTAGGTTCAGGTTTAGCAGTATCAGATATTGTTGATGCGTTAGTTAATGCTGAGCGCACCCCTTTTACTTCACGTTTAAATAATAAAGAAGCAAACCTAACAACGGATATTTCAGCAGCAGGTGCACTAAAATCTGCACTTGAAAAATTACAAACGTCGATGGAAGCTTTAGGCGAAGTTGATAACTACCAAAAGCGCAGTATTTCTGGCAGTGATGATTTTGTATCGCTAAGCTCAGATAAAGATGCTCAGCCTGGCGGTTACAATGTAAAAGTAAACAACCTTGCGACTGAACATAAATTGATGTCAAGTGTATTTGCAGAAGATGCCGCAGTTGGTGAAGGGACGTTAAATATAGCGTCTGGTGAGAATAGTTTTGATATTGACGTGTCAGACACTGCAACTTTGTCTGAAATTCGTGATGCGATTAATGACAGTAAAGATAACGACAGTGTAACAGCAACGATTATTACCGATGATAGTGGCCAGCATTTAGTTTTATCAGCAAAAAATAGTGGTGTTGAAAACGCAATAAAAGTTACAGCAACTGATGCAGATGGCAATAATACTGACGCGGCAGGTTTATCGGCACTAGCCTATGACACAGACTTAGGGGTGACAAATATTAATGAAGTGATTGCTGCAACAGATGCTTCTATCACCATAGATGGCAGTTTAACAGTTACAAGTAGTGATAATGAGTTTGCAAATGTTATTGATGGTGTAACGATCACCGCTAAAAAAGCACATGGCACTGATGACGACGATAGCACCCCTAAAATTACAGAAAATAATAATAATATAAAAGCCGGTTTAAATAGTTTTATTGAAAGCTACAACGAATTACTTGAGCTTAGCAATAACTTGGGTAAATCAGGCGAAGATGGCGCTGGTGTGATGGCCGGTGACTCTATGCTTCGTGGGGTGATGTCTAAACTTCGTCAGCGACTAACCAGTGAAGTTAGCTTGAGTGATGGCAGTAGTCTGTCGTTATCTAAGCTTGGGGTTGAAGCAGACCGTTACGGCAAATTAAGCCTAGATACCGAACGCCTAAACGGACAAGTAGAAGCCGATGTAGACTTAGTTCAAGAGTTCTTTTTGGGTGAGGGCGATGAAGGCGGCTTTGCGCAATCTTTTGATGAGCTAATGAGTTTTTATACAGACTCAGATGGTATTGTTCAAAACAGAATCGACAGTAAACAGACTCAGTTAGATGGTTTAGATGATGAGCGCATTGATTTTGCAAGAAAAATGGAGTCGTTAGAGTCTCGTTTATACGCACAGTACAATAGCATGGATTTACTTGTAGCCCAGATGAACTCAACCAGTAGCTATGTGCAAGCGCAGCTTGATAATATGCCAGGGGTTGTTAAGCAAAGTAAATAGTTGAATTAGTATGTTTTCTTGCCTCTATTTGGGTGTTACTTTTTGTAGAAATAATAACTTATAAAGCAACTAAACGCTAATTAGCGTTTAGTTGCTTTATATTTTGAAATAGCTTTATGTGATTTACGCTGGTTGATCAGTTCTGCCTGAGTTTTGTCTCTGGCGTTTTTAAGTTTAGCTGTAGCAGTTAAAATTTTGGCTTGTATAGCTAATAACTCTTTTTCTTGAGGTGGTGTTTCACTCTCACACCAATGCTTTAACTCTTGGTCAATAGCTATTAACGTTTGGCTTGCCAGCTCAATATCTGTTTTATCTATGTGCTCTGACAATGCAATGAGTAATGCATTCAGAGCGTTAAAATTCGGCATTATTGCTCAGCTTTAGGTATGCGCTCTTCGAGCGGAATAGAATCCCACCCTTCTTTTATTTCTTTAACGATACGGATAACATCATCTACTGCTGCAATGTCGTTGTTTACATTTGCTTCAGTTAACCTGCGTTGGCAAAAGTCGTACAGAGATAGTAGGTTGCTAGAGATATCCCCGCCATGCTCAAAACTGAGAGCATCTTGTAGCGCACCGAATAATAAAATGCAGCTAGAAATATTTTCACCTTTTTTTTCAAATTCTTTACGCTCAATAAAGCCTTTAGTTGCTGCTAAGCGTCCGATAATATTGCTAAAAATCAAATTTATCTGCTCATAAGGAGACATTTCATTAATGTTGCTAACGCTAACTTGACTGTACTTTTTTATCGAGATATGTGCCATGAGAAAATCCTATATTAAAAACACCGATTCATAAAAATAGATAAGCAATATTAATGCCATTGATGTTATCTATTTTTGAGCATTTCTAAAGAGATTATAGCAACGAGTATAGAATATTTTAAAATTCAAACAGACTAAATTTGTAAGTTAATTCTTTAGTATTAAATTTTAGTGCTAAGTGACTATTTTTTGGCGTTGATGTCAATAAATTGCCGCTTAGCGCTTGCATCCCTCCTAAACTCGCTT
>Ga0208203_1000925_pt1 | contig 12233 bp, 7 predicted proteins | sample DeeseametaMP2914_FD_184167 | JGI IMG/M metagenome (GOLD analysis project Ga0208203, IMG submission 184167) | Marine microbial communities from the Deep Atlantic Ocean - MP2914 (SPAdes) | ecosystem: Environmental > Aquatic > Marine > Oceanic | place: West of Santa Cruz de la Palma, Atlantic Ocean...
GTCCTGATTTGGGATGGCACCGGATGGATGCCCACTGAAATTGAAGGACTTCAAGGTGAAGCCGGTGAGCAAGGGCCACAGGGTGAGGCTGGGCCCCAAGGGGAAGTCGGTCCTCAAGGTCCTGCTGGTGCTCAGGGGGAAGTCGGTCCTCAGGGTCCTGCTGGTGCTCAGGGTGAAGTCGGTCCTCAAGGTCCTGCTGGCCCACAAGGGGTTGCTGGTCCTGTCGGTCCAAAAGGAGATACGGGGGCTCAAGGTGATGTAGGCCCTCAAGGTCCTGCTGGTCCAAAAGGGGATACGGGAGCTCAAGGTGTTGCAGGTCCTCAGGGTCCGGTTGGTCCTCAAGGTGTTGCGGGTCCTCAAGGTCCGGTTGGTCCTCAAGGTGAAGTCGGTCCTCAAGGTCCTGCTGGTCCAAAAGGGGACACGGGAGCTCAAGGTGTTGCGGGTCCTCAAGGTCCGGTCGGTCCTCAAGGCCCTGTTGGACCACAAGGTGAGAAGGGTGAAAAAGGTGACGACGCCACAGTGAGCCTGATCGCAGGAGCTGGGATTGTTGCTGGAGATAATATCGATGGAACGATCAGTTCTGTTGGGACCATTGCCGTTGATGTGGGAACTGGCGCAGGTCAGATACCAAGACTTGATAGCAATGGAAAACTTCCTGAAGCAGTTCTCCCTGATAGTGCGGGGTCGGGTTCAGGTGTTGGCGAAATTAAAGTCGCCTTTATTAAAGATGTAAGACCAAGTGGTACTCACGGTGGTGGATGTACCGCAGGGACTTGGCACCAAAGAGAGCTTAATACGATTGAAGGGGAGAGTTCTCTTGTGACTCTCGCGGCTAATCAATTCACCTTACAGCCTGGTGAATACCTGGTTGAAGTTATTGCTCCAACCTACCTCGATAATGTCCATAAGGCCGTGCTCTTTGATGTGAACGCCGGTGCGATTGCAAAGGTTGGTTCTACCGGACGAACCCATACAAGCTATGGAGGTATGAATTCAAGTTTCATTGAAGGTCACATTACCCTCAGTGCAGCGACGACCTTTGAAATTCAGCACCGCTGTACCAGTACCAGAGATATTGTGGGCTTTGGTGTGGCCGCGAATTTTGGAGTTGATGAAGTCTATACTCAAGTGAAGGTTACCCGAGTGAAGTAGTTTTATAGGGGATTCTTCTCGTCAAATAACATTCGATTTTTTAGAATCAAAGGGTGAGAGTCACCCTTTGTTTTTTTCTTATTCTCTTTTTAAATGCCTGCGGCGTCGATGTCGGCGATGGCAGTGATGGTGCCTGCACCGATGAGACCTTTTCATCGGCAAGGCGAAACTACAACTGTCAGTCTCTCACTCTTTCTGGAAATTTAGCCTCACTCTTTAGTGGCGTTGGCGGCAGCTCTGTGATCATCAAAGTCATTGACTCTGTAAATATCGACGGATCTCTTGGGGCCAATGGCGCTGATGCCGGCACATCTTTGGCGACAGGACTCTCTGGTGCTCTTGGTGGTGCTGGTGGTGGCCAAGGTGGAGACTGCGTTTTTGACTCAGCCTGTGGGGCAAGCGCCAATGATAATAATGGCCGTGGTGACGGTGGTGGTGTCGGAGGACGCGCGGGAGATGATCCCACTTTCTTCTCCGCGGCTTCCGGTGGTGGTGGTTCTGGCGGAAGTTTTGGTACTGTTGGCTCTAACGGTGCCACAGGCTCAGGTGATGGTGGCACAACCCCCGGTCCAGGCGGAGTTGCTCCAGGAGTTTATGGACTCACAAACACTTGGGACATTGCCTTTGTTGGAGGTTCCGGTGGTGGTTCTGGTGGTTATGGTGTCTTTAGTGGTGCTTCCCAAAGTGCCGGCGGTGCTGGCGGTGGTGGCGGTGGTGCGCTTCGTATTGTCGCTGGAGGGGATATAACGATTAGAGGAACCCTTACGGCTAATGGAGGAGCCGGTGGCGCGCCGGAGACAGAGCTCGACTTCTCTGATGGAGGCTGTGGCGGCGGCGGCTCTGGAGGCGCTATCTGGTTACAGGCCAAAGGAAATATTACGATCAATGGCACTGTCAGTGCCAGTGGTGGTCTCGGTGATAATTGCACGAGCGCTAACGAAGACGGAGGAGCGGGTGGCAACGGAGGGGTTGGTCGGATCAGACTTGATGATGCCGATGGGGCGATTACTGTTACAGGCTCTGTAAGCCCAGCGGCCGACGTTTCAGTCATTGGAAATGTTGAAGCCCTTCTCACTGAAAAAAGAGAATATGATGGAGACCTCAGTTGTGGCTCCCTTGCTTTTGTGGACGATAATCAGGGACCGCCTAGTGGCCCACCTCTTCAGTTTTTGATGTCCTTTCTTTTAGGGCTTCTTCTCTGCCTCGTCGTTAGAAAATCAAAAACCAACTAAGACCAATTTGAGAGCGGCTCACCTCTTTATCAAAGAGGGGTGTGGTTGCTGTAACCTTGAGATAATCAAAGAAGAGGGAGAGGTCAAAGTCCATGCTCGCCCAACTAAAGAGGGAGTAACGATAGTTCATGCCCATGGCCATTCCTTGGCCGAGGCTGAGGTTTAAATTGAGAGAACTCTTCTTGTTGATATCGAGCTGATGGTCAGAGGCCAAAAAGAAAATTCCCGCTTCTGTAGTGCTAAAGCTAGAACTTGGTAATTCATTAAAGAGAGTTTGGCGTTGGTACTCGACTCCATAGCGGGTGGTGAGGCGGCGTGAAAAGAGAGTGGTGTAAAACTCATAGAGAAATTGCGCCTTCATTTGAGAGTAGTCATTTTCATTAAAGGCCTGGGCCATAGCGATTTCCATGGTCACCATAAAAGGAATATCAATGGGGGTTCCCTTCCAGCTCAGACCGAGGTGAAGTGCAGTAAAGCCACTCGCGTTGATGGTGGCATTGGGGTTTTCCTGAGAGTAACTGGTTTGACTGGTTCTTTGGATGAATTCAAATTGACCAAAGGCGAGCTCTCTTTGAGTGCTCTCTCTCTTGGGGGGAAGATTGAAACTTATTCTTCTGCGCTTACTCTTATGTTTTGGCCCTTTAATGCGCCAATAGGTACTTTTCTTTTGCAATTTTTGAGCTAAGGGTCTTGAGCGGATTTTTATTTGTGTTGCCCCTTCAGCAAGAGGAATTTTTAAAAGGGGCTCACTAAAGTCAAGGGTATGACTAAATTCAATGTGCCCTTTTTCTTTGGTGCTGTTTTCAAAGCGAAACTCGATAAACTCATCGCTAATTTCATCACGGTGGGCAGGACTTAGAAGGCGAAGAGGTTCTGGTTTTGGTTGAGGAGGGGCAATAAGGTTGATCTCGCCCCGATTAGAGAACTCACCTAGGCGATCCCAGTAATCAATAATAGCGACACGATAAGTGTAGCGACCAGGCACAGCTTCCTTCCATGTGTACTGAGGTTCACTGAGGTCCTCTTCCACTAAAACACGATTAGATCCAACTTTAAAAATTTGCAGGCGATACTTCTTAGCGAGGCGCTCTTTTGGCCAGCTGATTTGGGCCTCATAGTTATTTTCATTCTCGGCATGAACTTGACTGACCAAGGATTTGAAAAGGGTGAAGAGAAGGTTCATTCGTCCCGGAAGGAAGGATGATTTTATTCTCTTTAACTTAATATTTTGCCTTTCTTTAAGTTTTAAAGGTTTTGGAGGAGGAGCGGCCTTTATTTGAATTCTTGTAGGGCGACCAAGATTAAGGCGACCACTCTTATCTTCGTAGCGCACTAGCCAGTAATAAGTTCCTGCTTGGGGTAACACAACTGAAGCGCGATGGTCTTTAGTCTTAAGAAGAGTCACTTCTTCTTTGAATTGGGGGTCTTTTGAAACTGTTAACTGATAGCTCTGATGGGCAAGGGGTGCGCGGGCCCAAGAGAAATCTACTTCTTGGCCGGGCTTTTCAAGCTCGATCACAAGACCTTCGGAGGGGAAGCTTTCGATTCCCTCTTTAAAGGAGACTTTTATTTTTTGGGGTGGACTAAGGGGACTTTCAAAGGGGTCTTGGAGGGCGCGCACTGCAATTTCTTTTTCCCCAGGTTCACGAAGGGTGAGCTCAAGGTGATTTTCATGGGCCTCTCTAATTTGCTCATTTATTTTGACTTCATAGTGCTCATTGACTCCTTCCTTATAAGGCCTATTTTGAGCGCTCCATTTTAGGGTGAGTGAATGGGGGCCATCGCCATAGAAGAGGTATTCATCTTGAAGTTTTGTTAAGAGGGGGGCGTTGAGAAGAGGTGCCTTTTTAAGGGTAAATGGGGTTGTGCTCTTAAAGCGCTCTTCCTTTTTTTGAGAGGGGCGCACTGTCAGTTGGTATTCTCCCGCCGCCAGAGCGAGGTTGAGGAGGATCTTCTTTTGGGTCATCCCTTCAGAGGGGACGAGGCTTTGAGAGTTAAGAAGTTGCCCCTTTTGAAAGACACTTATATCGAGTGGATAAGTAAAATGATTTATTGTAACAGGAAGAGGAAGACCTTCAAAAAGGGTGTCACTTGGGATTAAGATTTCGGCCAAGGGAAGAATGTTGACCTTAAAATCAAGGATGGCACTCTTGGTGCCTTGGTCACTTTCAAGCCAAATCTGATACTGACCAGATTCTTTGGGGATAAAGGCAATGGTTTTCTTTTTTTCACTTTGAATTCTTTGGCGAATCTTCTTCTTCGTTTTTAGATTGATGACGTTAAAGAGAGGAAGAGACACAGAGTCGTCTATTTGATGCCACTTGAGAGTTAGTTTTTCGCCCTTTAAAAAATTTCTCTTATCCTGCCACGATTTCTCAAGGCGATAGGGAAGTTTCGTTATTTTTAATGGAGTACTCGATTCTTGAGGTAAAGAAATGCGAGATTCTTTGACCACTTGATTTTCGATCTCAATTTCACCTTTAAGTACTGTGATGTCGGTCTTATCAAGAGATTTAGAAATTTGAACCTGTGAATTCTTTCCTGACAGGCTCACTGTCTTCTTGCCAAGAACTAGGGTCAGTGGAAAGTCTCCCTCTTTGAGACTTGCCGTGAGGCTCCCTTTTTTAAGAATAAGGGTGTTGCTTTCTTTGTTACGTGAAATTTCAATAAGGGATAAGGGACTGAGAGTTAATTGGTTACCATCATCAAATTCAATTTGAGCTCTTGAGTCCTCATGGGTGTAGAGCTTATCTCCTAGAAAGAGGCCTAGTCCTTGACTCGCATTCTTCCAGGTATAAAGACTCTTTTGCTTATGTTTAACGACCTCCTCACTTTGCGTAATTGTCGCCACGGCTTTTTCAGTAAGGGCCTGGCTAAAGAGTGGGCTGTCTTTGAAATAGAGAAAATAAAGACTAATTATAATGAGGATGAGGGCAAGCGCTGTTAAGAACCAATCACCTAAGGGATTTGGTCTTGCAAAAGAATTTATCCGAGTCGCGGTGTCGGTCTTTATAAAGAGCATCCTTGCTAAAGTAGTTAAATTCACGAAAGTGGTTTAAAATTATTTTATCAGACTCTCAACCAAAGGGCATTACCATATGGGCGGTATTTCTTTTCCTCTCAAGTGGAAAATTATTTCGTCTAATATCATCTTGCTGTTTCTCACAGTCTTTTTGATTATTCGTTTTGCGGCAGATCTCTTTAACGAAGATAAGTCAGCAACTCTCTATGAGGCAACCTTAAATACGGGCTCAAGCTTTAAATCTCAAGTGGCCTTGGCCATAAAGGCCAATCAGCAAAGTCTAGAGCTGATGAGTGATGTCATTCAAAGAAAGGTGATTTCAAAGGAAGAGAGAAAGATTCTTTTAAAGAATATTTTTCAAAAAAATGAAAGACTCATTAGCTTTTCGGTTTGGGATAGAGAGAGCAAAGGCCTAGTGGTTTATCTTGAAAATGATGTCTACCGCAATCAAAATGAACTCCCCAAGGAGAAGTGGTTAAGAGCAGATGAGGGGCAGTGGCAAAGCTCTGCGATAGGATTTTCACGAGTGGGTGAAAACTTTCTCTATAGAGAACTTAAAAGAGATGAGCGCTACACTTTTATTGGGCGCTTTCACCTTGAAGGCCTTGTTAACGCCAAAAAAAGTGGATTTAGCTATCACTCCTTCGTGGCCTTTAATTCCTCTGTGCTGGCAGCACCCGAGACTTTTAAAGAATTTAAGAAAAAGGACCTCTCTCAAAATTGGCTTGAGCAATCCCACGACAAAGTGACGCGAAAGACCTTTAGTTCGGGGGCCTATCTTACCTACAGTTCAAGATTGCTTCCTGAGCTTGCCGTTGTGACTCTCGTCGATGAAGGTCTGATCTATCAAGCGAGCTCCTTTCTTCGTGACCAGAGCCTTTACTTTGGAGGCTTAATTCTCGGTCTGACCATCTTGATGGGGATATTCTTATCGCGAAGAATGACAAAAGATCTTGCGAGTCTTCATGAGGCCAGCCTTGCTTATGCTCAAGGACAATTTGACTCGCAATGGGAAGTGAAAAGTCATGATGAAATTGGCTCCCTCGCAAAGACCTTTAAAAAAATGGGGCAGGACATTCTTGATTATATCGAAGAGATGAAAGATAAGGCACGCCTTGAAAAAGAGGTTGAGGTCGCAAAGCTTGTGCAGGAGTCTTTTATTCCAAGCGAGAGTTATCGTTTTGGCAATTATGCTTTAAGTTCTTACTATGAGCCGGCCAGTGAGTGTGGCGGTGATTGGTGGGGTGTTTATCAAAGAGGCCAATGGGTCAGTTTGGTTGTTGCCGATGCCACTGGTCACGGGGTGCCCGCCGCCCTTCTAACAGCAACTGCTAGTGGTTGTATGCACAATCTTGAATACCGCTTAAGGGGCGAGGGGAAGGACTATTATCTTCCCTCTGTCATTCTTAAGAATATTAATTACTCCATGGCAAAGATGGAGAGTAAAATTCATATGACGGCCTTTGCTCTGGTTTTTAATAAAGAGACAGGAGAAGCTCATTATTGTAATGCTAGCCATAATCCGCCCTTTCTCTTACGTGAGGCGTTCACAGGCCAAGTTGATAAGAGTAAGGTCGAGCCTCTTATGAATAATATTGGCAAGAGGTTAGGGGAAGACCTTGAGAGTGATTATCTTGATAATCAAGTTCAGCTCAATAAAGATGACCTCCTTGTGCTCTTTTCTGATGGTCTCCTTGAAGAAACCAATGAAGAGGGCAAAGAATTTGGCCAGCGCCGCTTCTTAAAAATTCTTATAGAGTATGCTCAAACCCATTTAGCAAAGAAGGGAATGGATCCCCTTGCAGATGAGGTTCTCACTGCCCTTCGTGAGTTCACAGGTAAGACCCAGTGGAGTGATGACCTTACCTTTATTAGCCTTGGTCAAGAAAAGGATCTTTTCTACGATGAAGAAACGGCTCTCGTTCCTCATATGAGCAATGACGAAGCCTACGGCACTCTCTTCGCTCAAAAGAAGTTAAAGACAATTGTCGCCAGTGGCGATGATCTCGTTGAAGTGCAATTTCTTAAGGAGAATGGTCTTACCTTTGAAAATCTAGGGTTTGAAGAAAAGGCTAAGGAGATCATTTATTCCACCCAGTCAGCAAAGGAAATCTTTAATGGTCTTCTCAATAAACTCGATATTGAAGGCTATTTCAAAAGTCCTTTAGAACAGTTAGAGATTGTTCTTTCTGAACTAACTTCTAATGCTCTCTATCATCAAAAAGAGGAGACCTCCTCACAAGATCGCTCTGGTGGGATTGCAAGTGAAGAGGGAGTTGAAGTTTCCGTTGGGCAAGGTGCTGATGGACTAGGCATTATTGTGGAAGATAAAGCGGGGTTGCTTGATTATGATATTCTAAGAAACGCTCTCATTCGTGCCTACACCAGCCGTGAACCAGAGGTTAAAGAAGGGGGAGCTGGTCTTGGTCTTTTGATGCTCTTTGAAAATACCAATAAGGTCTTTATCAAGAGAGAAAGAGGAAAGAGCACGAAGATATGCGCTCTTATTGAAAAAGAGCGCCGCTATAAGAACTTTAAAAGTAAAATGACTAAATTTTCATATTGGGAGAATTAACGTGAGTAAATTTCAAATCGACCTCACACTAAACGCAGGTCAGGCCATTGTTTCCCTTGAGGGCGTCATGGATGAAGATATGGTCCTTGAAAAGGTGCAAGGGCTTAATGAGGAAACTCTCATTTTTGATTTTGATAAGGTGACGAGCATTAACTCTTGTGGCATCAGAGATTGGATTACCTTTATCAGTTCAAAGGCAACGGATTCAAAGATTGTTTATCGAAAGTGTCCCAAAGTCATCATTGAGCAACTTAATATGGTTAAGGGTTTTCTTCCTGAAGGAGCGCAAATTGAATCCTTCTACGCGCCTTTCTTTTGTGAGAGCTGTGAGAATGAAGAGATGGTGCTCTTAAGTCCAAATCATATCAAAGGGCGCAAAGCACCAACAAACCTTCCTTGCAGTCAGTGCAAGACAGAGGGGATTGAGTTTGACGCCCTTGAGTCCCAGTATTTTCACTTCCTACCAGAGGCTTAAATGACAATCCTAAGCACTGATGAGTTAGACCTTCTCTTTTCACCTGCCTTCACTCTTAGCGAAGAGTTAAAGGTCCAATACTTTAATCCAGCCTTGAGTACTCTCTTACAGCTTCCCCCGCGAAAAATTAAAGAGCAAAAGGTGAAAGAACTCTTTCCTCTTGATGAAAGGTTTTGGAATGACCTTAAAGAGAGGACTCAAGAACAAGGGAGTGCCATTAGTGAGGAAATTGATTTTAGTATTGGAAGTGAAAATTATACTTTCGTCTTTAGGTTGAAAAAAGTTGATAGTCTTATCCTTTGCGTCTCCAATGACCTTAGTGTTGAAAAAAGTCTGCATGGAAAATACCGCGAACAGCTTGAGCTTCTTAAGAAATCTCATCAACAAGTTGTCCAAGCAGATAAAGTACGAGCACTCGGAGAACTTACAGCGGGTATTAGTCACGAAATCAATAATCCTCTGACGGTTGCAAGTGGAAATAACGAGCTTCTTGGGTTTGCCCTTGAAACCGAGGACTTAAATGAGCAAAGAGAAATTCTCACTCAATGTCACGGCAATATCGATGAGGCCTTAACTCGCATTCAAACCATTATTGCGGGCATGAAAGGTTTTCTTCATCAGGATTCTCAGGGAGAGGATAAGAAAGAATATATTGAACTTAAGAGCGTGATTGATAATTCTCTTAAACTTACTCAAGGGACACTTGATAGCGCGAGCATCAAAAGCGTTGTCAATATTCCAGAGGGCGGTCACGTTGTTCTTGGTAATCAGACACGACTTGAGCAGATTGTAATTAATCTTATTCAAAATGCGACGGACTCCATGCGAGATGCTGGCGTCCTGAACCCAACCCTGAAAATTGACCTTAAAAGAAATCCCGAAAAGCATCAGATCAGTTTAAATATCAGTGACAATGGGCCCGGTGTTAGCACCGAGGTGAAGGATCAAATTTTTGAAAACTTCTTTACGACTAAAGAGATGGGTAAAGGAACGGGACTTGGCCTAAGTCTGTGCCAAAAAATTGCTGAAGATCATCAAGGAAGCTTAAGGCTTATTGATAAAGAAGGGGGAGCCCATTTTGAATTATGCCTTCCCATTATTGAAGTGAGCTCCTTTGCAAGCAATGATGAGATTTTCTCAAAGCTTAATGACATTCACGGCAAGAAAATTCTAGTTGTGGATAACGATGTGACCATTTTAAATCTTTGCCAAAAGTTCATGGAGTCGACGAGCTTCATTTTCATCGGTTCGACCGGGGGTGAAGAAGCTCTTGAGGTGCTTAATAAGTACGATGTTGACGCTGTTATTACAGATCTTAATATGCCGGGAATCGATGGCAGTACCTTTGTAAAACACTTAAGACAAAGTTATGGCCCTGTGCCTGTTTTCTATTTAAGTGACACAAGTGGAATGGATCAGTATAAGAAAGACAAAGAGGCGCTTAATCTCTCAGGCATGCTTGTGAAACCTTTTAAGTCTAGTGAGCTCGTGAGCCTTCTTGAGGAAGCATTTAAAGGTTAGTTGAAAGTGGCCAATAAAATTTTACTTATTGATGATGACCCTAAGATTTGTGACTTGGTGGGAGCTTTCTTAAAGCTTGGGACTAAGGGCATCGAATTGATTACGGCCTGTGATACCTCGCAGGGTCTCTTTAAATTAGAAAACGATGAATTTGATTTAATTATTGTTGATAAGAACCTTCCTACGCGCAGCGGCTTAGATCTTATTGAGCAGCTGAGAAAGAGCTTTAAGTATAACCGTATAAAAATAATCCTCTTGTCTGGCAGTCTCACTAGCGCGGATGTGTCTTTTAGCGTGCAAAATAAGGTGAGTGATATTATTGTGAAGCCCTTTAAATACGTCCAATTTATGGAGAAGCTTAAGAAGCATCTCGATACCTAAAAGGGTACGCATGAAAACGAAATTTTCTGAACTTAGAAGGCTGTGGAGCTACGCAGGCCACTTGCATGGTGAAATCAAACTCGCTTCTCTCTACTCCATTCTTAATAAAATCTTTGATCTTGCTCCTCCTATTTTAATTGGGATGGCCGTGGATATCGTGGTTAAGAAAGAAGAGAGTCTTCTCTCTCAAGTGGGTCTTCATAGTGTCATGGAGCAACTCGGTGTTCTCGCTTTTTTAACCTTTCTTGTGTGGGCCTTAGAGTCTTTCTTTGAGTACCTCTTTCAGGTGAAGTGGAGAAATATTGCTCAGGGCATGCAGCATGGTTTACGTGTTGATGGCTATTCTCATTTGCAAGAACTTGAACTTTCCTACTTTGAAGATAAATCCACAGGAAATCTTATTTCCATTCTTAATGATGACGTTAATCAGTTAGAGCGCTTCCTTGATGGGGGGGCCAATAGTATTTTACAAGTGTGCACGACAATTGTTGTGATTGGCGGCATCTTCTTTAGTCTCAATCCCGTCGTGGCCCTCTTCTCTTTCTTACCTGTGCCTTTAATCCTTATTGGCTCTTTCTATTATCAAAAGAAAATTGAGCCTCGTTACAATGAAGTCAGAAATGAAGCGGGTCTTCTCAGTGGGCTTTTAAGCAATAATATTCAAGGCATGGCGACGATTAAGAGTTACACGGCCGAAAACTTAGAGAGGGAGAGGCTTACGGGACAGAGTCTGCGCTACTCTAAAGCCAACTCTCATGCCATTACTTTGAGTTCGAGCTACAGTCCCTTGATTAGAATGGTCATTCTTATGGGCTTTCTCTTTACTCTCGTCCTTGGGGGTTACTACACGACAACGGGAGAGCTTGAAGTGGGCTCTTATAGTGTCCTGGTTTTTATGACCCAAAGACTGCTTTGGCCTCTGACTGCTCTTGGGGCGACTTTTGATCTCTATCAGAGAGCGATGGCCTCAACTCGCAGAATTTTTAAATTGATTGATACCAAGAGAAAAATTACTGAGGGAAAATATAAAAGTGATTCTGATATCGAAGAAATTACTTATAAGGCAGTGAGTTTTAGTTATGATGAAACAAAGACCCTCAGTAATATTGACTTCACCATTAAAAAAGGAAGTTCCATCGGACTTGTTGGGCCAACAGGAAGTGGTAAGAGTACTCTCGTGAAACTTCTTTTGCGCTTCTATGATGTCAATGACGGTGAAGTTCTCTTTGATGGGCGCAATATTAAAGAGTGGCAATTTCACTCCATGCGCGAAAAGTTTAGTTATGTCGGCCAAGACGTCTACCTCTTTAATGGAACCGTCGCAGAAAATATCGGCTTTGGTAAACCAGAGGCGACATTAGCCGATATTGAAAATGCGGCCCTCAAAGCATCAGTTCATGACTTTATTCTTGATCTTCCCCAAGGCTATCAAACCATGATCGGCGAGCGTGGCCAAAAACTCTCGGGAGGCCAGCGCCAACGGTTAAGCCTCGCTAGGGCGATCCTTAAGAATGCCCCCATTTTTATTTTTGATGAGGCTACCAGTGCCGTTGATAATGAGACGGAAGCGGTTATTCAAAGGTCTCTTGAAGAGCTTACTAAGACTAAGACCGCCATTATTATTGCTCATCGCCTTAGTACAGTCGTTAATGCTGATAAGATTGTTGTGCTTGATAAGGGGAGTATTGTTGAAGAGGGGACTCATGATGAGCTTCTCAGCAAGCATGGACTCTATGAGAAACTATGGCACGTACAAACAGGAAGAAACTGACCCCCTTAAATGGACCTAGATCGCATTGAAGATCCGAGGCCTTCGAATCCCCTCAATAATCTGATTATGATAAATCGCATAGATCGCTAAAAAATCTAACAGTC
>Ga0208203_1000930_pt1 | contig 12174 bp, 9 predicted proteins | sample DeeseametaMP2914_FD_184167 | JGI IMG/M metagenome (GOLD analysis project Ga0208203, IMG submission 184167) | Marine microbial communities from the Deep Atlantic Ocean - MP2914 (SPAdes) | ecosystem: Environmental > Aquatic > Marine > Oceanic | place: West of Santa Cruz de la Palma, Atlantic Ocean...
GTAAGCAGAGGCGTGGAAGAAGTCAGCGTTACAGAACAGCTTCTTCTCGCGCCACATGACTTCTTCACAACGTACGGAAACCGGGTACAACACGGTGTCACCCACGTCGGCGGCCAACTTCTCGGACCATTCCTTGATGATCGCGTTACGCGGATCGGAAGTGCTGTAGATCGCGTGACCGAAGCCCATGATCTTTTCCTTGCGCTCCAGCATGCCCATCATTTCCTGCTCGGCGTGATCGGCAGAAGTGAACTTCTCGATCATGTCCATGGCAGCTTCGTTGGCGCCACCGTGCAACGGACCACGCAGGGTGCCGATGGCACCGGTGATGCAGCTGTGGATGTCGGACAGGGTGGAAGCACACACGCGAGCGGTGAAGGTGGATGCGTTGAATTCGTGCTCTGCGTACAGGATCAGAGACACGTTCATAACCCGCTCATGCAGCTCGTTGGGCTTCTCGCCACGCAGCATGTGCAGGAAGTGAGCGCCGATGGAATCGTCATCGGTGTTTTCGTCAACGCGCACACCGTCGTGGCTGAAACGGTACCAGTAACAAATGATCGACGGGAAACAGGCCAGCATCCGGTCGATACACTCTTCCTGGGTCGGGAATTCGCCCATGACGGTGGTGTCTTCCTGCTCCAGATTGCCCAACATGGAGCATCCGGTACGGATCACGTCCATCGGGTGGGCGTCAGCCGGGATGCGCTCCAGCACTTCTTTCAGTGCTTGCGGCAGGCTGCGCAGACCTTTCAGTTTGGTCTTGTAGGCATCCAGTTCAGCCTGAGTGGGCAGCGCGCCCTTCAGGATCAGGTGTGCCACTTCTTCGAATTCGCAGTTTTCAGCCAGGTCTTTCACGTCGTAACCGCGGTAGGTCAGGCCGGAGCCGGAAACACCTACAGTAGAAAGAGCGGTTTTACCTGCCACCTGGCCACGCAGGCCAGCGCCGGAGAGTTTCTTGCCTTCTGCCATTGTTCATCTCCTGGTTAATCTTTTCGGAACGATGTATTTGTCCACCGTAGGGCGGAAATTCTGCCGCTGTGTCTCTGGCGGAGATGGGCTAACGCCCATTTCCGCCCTACGATGTTGAATCTCTGCTGTGGGAGCTTGCTTGCAAGCGAAAATCGATTCGCCTGCAAGCAGCCTCCTACAGCACGGAAGACCTTAGCCCTTCTTCTGGGCAAACAGGGCGTCCAGTTTCTGCTCGTAATCGTGGTAGTTGAGGAAATCGTACAGCTCCATACGTGTCTGCATGATGTCTACCACGTCTTTCTGGTGACCGTTTTCACGGATGCTCTGGTACACCTGCAAAGCGGCCTTGTTCATGGCACGGAAAGCGCTCAGCGGGTACAGGATCATGTCGGCACCGGCTTCAGCCAGCTCTTCACGGGTGAACAGCGGCGTGGCACCGAATTCGGTGATGTTGGCGAGCAACGGCACATCGCCCAGGCCTTCCTTGAAGGCCTTGTAGTCTTCCAGGGTATGTACGGCTTCGGCAAAGATGCCGTCGGCACCGGCTTCAATACAGGCCTTGGCACGCTCAACCGCAGACTCCAGACCTTCCATCTGGAACGCATCGGTACGGGCGATAATGAAGAAATCGTCATCGGTCTTGCCGTCAACGGCGGCCTTTACGCGGTCAACCATTTCCGCCTGGGATACGATTTCCTTGTTCGGCCGGTGGCCACAACGCTTCTGGGCAACCTGGTCTTCCAGGTGCACAGCACCCGCGCCAGCCTTGATCATTTCTTTCACGGTGCGGGAGATATTGAACGCCCCACCCCAGCCGGTATCGATATCCACCAGCAGCGGGGTTTCCACCGCACTGGAGATACGGCGCACGTCTTCCAGCACATCGTTCATGCTGGTCATACCCAGATCCGGCATGCCATAGCTGGCATTGGCAACACCGCCACCAGACAGATAAATGGCACGGTAGCCGGTCTGCTCTGCCAACATGGCGGCATAGGCGTTGATGGTACCCATGATCTGCAGGGGCTTCTCTTCTGCAAGAGCCTTGCGGAAGCGGGCGCCGGCGGTCAGGTTTGCTGACATGGCGTTCTCCTATTGGTCCGTTTTCAGGTTTTCCGCCTTGTGGGCGGCATATTGGGTTTCAATATTCTTGCGGGCGCTGCTGATATGGCGGCGCATCAACAGCTCGGCCATTTCGCCATCGCGGGCTTCAATGGCTTCGACAATTCGGCGGTGTTCATTGAGGGCTTTTTGCGGACGATTGGCCACGGAACTGAACTGGTAACGGTACATACGCACCAGATGATACAGCTCGCCAATCAACATCTGGCTAAGGGTGGCGTTATGGCTGCCCTGAATAATGCGATAGTGAAAATCCAGATCCCCTTCGCGCTGAAAATAGGCGGTGTCTTCGCGCAGATCTTGCTGCTGCTCATGTTGTGACAGCACCCCGAACAAGCCCTTTACCTCGTCATCGGACATGCATTCAGCAGCCAGCCGCGCGGCCATGCCTTCCAGGGCCTCGCGAACGTGGTAAATCTCAATCAGGTCATCAAAGCTGAGGGAGGCAACGCGGGTACCCACATGGACCTCACGCTCGAGGAGCTTGCGGGATTCGAGCCGGCGGATGGCTTCGCGGAGAGGGCCGCGGCTTACACCGTAGCGGGCGGCCAGTTCGGTTTCACTGACCTTGGACCCGGGAGGAATCTGGCCGCGCACAATATCGTCCTGCAACCGGGCGAAAACCCGATCCGCAAGCGTTCTTGCACTTTCTGGCGCAGCAGCAGACATAAAACAGCCCGATTGTTGACAATATTCACAACCGGGCTGGACTCTACGCCCCTAAACAGGATGTTTCAAGGGCCATTGTTGACAATGATTGATGGTTTCGATCAGGGCGTACAGCCATCCTCACCGAAGACCACCGCTCCAGATTGCAGAGAGGCGAAAACCAGCCGCTCAAGATCCGAGGGGGAATCCTGGCTGGACCAGTTTTCACGCTGAATCGGCGGCAGGTAGGCAGATTCCAGCCAGCCAGCACGAACCTGGTTATCAAAGCCCTCATCCCCCAGTCGAAACATCGGGGAGCAGCTCTCATCAAGATCAATACGACCCTGAACCTCTGCGTTATAGTGGGGTGCATCAGCCTGAACATCCATGCCTGGCGCCAAACGCAGATACACATTCACGCTGTTTGAGTCTGGCAGGGTTCGGGTCACCATTCCGACAAAATGATCGGCACCGCACGCACCACCATTCCCGGTTGTGATCAAACCCTCCGCATCGATGCTGAGACAGAAGTCGACAATCGAGTTGCTATCGATACGGGGGCGTTCACTGGTGATATCAAAGGTCGTGGATCCAGCGGTAATGGAAGTCGGGTAGTTGAACCCGTCTGCATCACCAATCTCTTCATTGGAGCCACCCGCCACCGGATCAGGAATAGAGCTGCATTCGGAGCCATCATCGGCCTCACCAACACACGCTCGCATCAAGGTAACGCGATAATCCTTACCCGCAACCAGTGACAAAGTGGCCGCATCCAGATCAACCTGTACCGCCCCCGTCTTGGTTCCGCGTACAGGCACGGGTTCGCCACTTGCACTGGCAGGGACGTTTTCACCCAGCACCTCACCAGACAATGCCCCTTTGTCCGAGTCAGTTAATGAATAACTTGCGTTGGGGTAATCAAGGCCATAATCACCATTGCCGTTCACTTCAACACCGGCATACATGGTTTGCCCAAGTATCCTGCCCTTGAGCTCCGCATCAGTATTGCCCGGCGGCGTTGCTCCCACGCCAGCCCCCGTCAGGGTAACGGACTGCTCGGAACCGCCAGATTTTTCCAACTCAAGAATATCCGAGATGCGGGAGGTACTGTCCAAACCAACGAAATCCAGACTGGTATCGCTGTCTTTGGAACGAATCACCTGACCGCCCGCCAGAATCACACCATTGGGCAGAACAAGCGCACGCATGCCCAAGGCCAACCGCGAACCGTCGTCGCCGCTAAAATCACACCCCTGAAAAATCAGACACTCCCCTGCACTTTCATAGGCAAACAAGCCGGCACGGGTTCGGTCTGTGCCGATTTTAACTCGCTCCTCATAGGCCAGTGTGTCCCCATCAAAACCCGCTACGTCAGGCTCTCCGGCATCGGTCAGCTGGTTGGAGATTTCCGTGAACATGCCGCTCCAGGCATTGGTAAAGTCAGAATAGTTGGCATAGCCATCAAACGGCTGACTGGGTATCAGAGCAGGGTTGTCATCAATAACATCGTTGATATTCACCCCTGAACCATCGCTGGCCTGATCGGAAATGCTGACCGCATCATCACCATTACCATCATTATCCAGTGCCTGAATAAGGGCTGAGCGGTAGATCACTGAGGTATTGGCCTCACTGCGTCTGGGTGCAGCAATCAGATCCGCGACCGTTACCTGGTAAGTCTCTTTTTGCAGTTGCTGAGGCAGCAAATAAGAGCCAAGACTCACCTTGTTACCTTCAAACAAGCCACTACCAAGGAAAAATTCGATACCCCGCGCATCGGCAGGGCAAACGGCAGTGTAGGCGGGAATCACTGTGCTGCCCTCGGTGGTGTCCACTGGACGGGTTCGCCCCAGTGACGAGCCACACTCATAACCGATATTAGCCACCCTGGGGCCTACCAGCTCGACATAAACCTCGCCCACTACATTCTCGTCACACTTGGTTCCAGCCGGACAGCCAGGAACGGTGGCATCGGAGAAATCTTCCCCACCATTACAGCCCGCCAGAGCCAGTACGAGGGCGCTAAGTGCCAGTATCCGTTGCATAGAATCTTACCTGTCATTGTCGGGGTGAATTGCAGCACGTTACTGTGCTGTCAGAACCAATTCACCTTCAGTAACCAGTTTCAGGCCGTCCGTTCCATCACGGCCTTGCAAATAGGGAAGGAAAACAACCAGATAGTGTTGACCCTGGTCTTTTTCAAGGGTTCCCTGCAGGTACCCGTAGCGGTACCACGTCTCGGGGTAACGACGGCTAAAGGGTTGATCGACCAGCATGACCGGTATTCCTTGATCATCCAGCCAAAGTAATTCAACACCGAGATAGGCCTGCTTGCGAATGAAGGCCATCAACGAAACCGACGTCACGGCGCTTTCCGGTGCCAACACCATGGCACGATAGGGTTGATCCCCTTTCATTAGCGGGCTGTCGCTATCAAACGTGACCAGCAGTTCATGCCCCGACTCAAGCACCTTTGCCTGTTCAAGAAAATGCTGGCAGCAGTCCGCCCGCAAGGCTCGATAAGTCTCCAGATAACCAGCCGGCCCCACCGGCTCATAGCCCGGTTTGGCGGTTCGGACAGCCTCACGCTCAGCCCCCATATCGAGAGGGCGGCTTACCAATTGCCCGGTTTCATCCACATAGGTGATAAAACGATCGTTCTCACGAGCTTCCAGCTCTTTATCAACCTCACCGCTTGGGCGGTAATCATCAACATTATCAGCAAGCGGGGAAGCCTTCTGCGCCGATTTCGGATCAGCGGATGTCTCAGTCTGCTGCGCTGAAACACCGGGCTGCTCGTCAGACACGGCCTGCTCAGGCTGTTGAACAGTGATCAGGTTACCCTGCGCATCTGTATAGACATAAAATCCCCCTTCCCCACCGCCCGATGGGTTCTGGCAGGCTGCAAGCAATGAGACAAGTAGTAATGGGATCAGTCTTTGCATGCTATCCAGTTCAAAGAAGAATGAGCGGAAGGCTAACGTGCGAGCGTCTGCGGCAGTCATGCTACCGCAGACGTCGAGTGAAAATCATAATCTAGAATTTGGTTCGGAAAGCCAGCCCTACAATAGTGATTTTTGCTTCCGTCTTGATGTCCAAACCGGCGTAGGGGTTATACACCACATTGTCGATACCCGTACAGTTAGCTGCACAGCTGGTATCCGCTGGGATTTCATCCTTGCTGTGAAGCATCCCGATACCCAGATCGATGTCGGTATCCTTATCCCATTTGTAACCCAGACCCAGGCTGTAATAGCGAGCCTCATTGATCGGCACCATCGGGCTACGACGCTCTTCAGGGATGGCTGATGCCCGGGGCTCATAACCTGCACGCAACTGAATACGACCCGTCAGATCGTAAGCCGCGCCAAAGGCAAGGTTCCAGGTGGACTGAAAGTTCAATGGATAGCTCAAGCGCGTCGGCGAGGAACCGGGCGAAAACAGCCGTGCCAGGCTCAATACCGCAGAGCTTCGATCAAACACGATATTGAAGGCGTCCCACTGTTTGTAGTCAGCCCACACTGCATCCACATTGAATTGCAGCCGCTCAGTCGGCTTGAACTTGATCCCGGTCTGGAACGTCGCCGGCATGGTCAGATCCATACTCACCCGCCCCACTTCCTCTTCACCCACATAGGAAGGAATACCCAGGACGGCCAATGCCAAGGCGCCGGTTGCAGAACCACCAATGCCATTGATGGTTTCACGGGCGGCATTGGAATAGGTGATTTTGTAATCACCCTTCATATGGGTCTTGGCTGGCGAGCGCCACACCGCACCCCAGGCAAAACGGTCATTGGGCTCCCAAAGGATCCCCAGGTTATACGATGGGCTGAACCGCTGATCCATGGAAACATCCAGAGACGCCAGGTTCTTGAACGGGCCCAAACCTTCTTCAGGGCGGCAGATCCCGAACAGAATCAGGTCCAGGGCGACGTTTGATTCACCTTCGAAAGGCGCGCAGATGCTTTCATCAATGACCCGGGCAAAGCCCAGCAATTCGTTAGGTGCCCGGAAGTCCTGTTCCAGCGAAATGGCCTGAAAACTCAAACCAATAGAGGCACCAATAGACAGCTCATCATTCACACGGTAGCCCACGGATGGAGACAGGTAAGTGATTCGCTCAAGCGCAACCCGCTCCCCCATGTAGTTGCCCACATCGTCTTCATCACGGTAGAAACCCGCAGCAAGCGGAAGGTAAGTCGCAGTGCCGAAGGTAAACTTAGAACCTGCCGGACGAATGGAAAACGCAGGCAGCGGCCCGGCAATCAAGGGGCCGGGAGGAAGATCAACGGTATCATTGATAAACGGAAGATAAAGGGAGATGCCCTCTACACTACTGGTGGCGGTCTTGAAATCCCGACAGTAGTCAACACCATCATTGGGCGCATCATTACAGACAATCGGATCATCAGAAAACCCGAACACGTTATACCCGGGTGGTGCGGAGAACTCGGATTCCAAACTGAAATCGGCCCCCACAAACTGCAGGTCCATCCGGCGGCCATCCAGCTTGGCCAGACCAGCCGGGTTAAAGTGAATGGCCATAATCCCCGGCGGATCGGCGGTAACGGCATGCCCCATACTCATGGCGCGCACGTCTACTGCGATATTGTTGGCCAATTGCGCAGATGCCTGCCCGGCGCACAGGGCAAATAGCAATCCGGCAATTCGCCAGCTCAGCCTGTTATTCTTTTTCTGCATGGCTTACCCCTTTCTACTGCGCATTATCGGCTCAGGCGCCGGGCTTCAGGCCAGAGAAATCAATCGGCAACGAAATACCAAGCAGCACATCAGGGGAATCTTCTGTGAGACCAAAACCAAAGCTCAGGTTCACGATGCGGTTACTGGAGGTACGCAAGCCGAGGGAAGTATTCACCACGCTGGAGGTAGAATCTTCAGACTCAGCCGTATAGTCATCAAAGACGAAATTGGTCACGAAGTTGTAGGACTGCTGATAACTGGCGCTCAGAGAAACCTCATAGGACAGCGCATAAGCCAGCCCCATGGAAAAGTTAAGGCTGTCTCCTGGCTGTACTTCTTTCAGGATCGCACTACCACGACGCTGATTAAGCCCTGTTGCATCGAATGCGTAGGTATACCCTAAAGAGCCAAACAACACGACAGGGTCAATTACCTTGCTGACACTCACCCCAGCGCCAACAGAGTAGTAGCCAGAGCCACTGGATACTTCCTCGTTGACATTGATTTCGTAGGGGCTGTCCCCTGTTGGCGTACTCAGCGTGGTGTAGAGCGTAGTATTCATTGCCCCGGGGCGAACCGGGAACGGCTGAAAACGCAGACCAAATGAGACATCACCCAGCGCCGCCTGAGAAACATCTTTCTGGGTGTCGTATTTATACGAGACCGGCAGTCGGGTGTTGAAAGTCAGGTTGTTCCAGATCCCGTAGTCAAAAGACAGGGAAGATGAGAATGCGTGTTGGGCATCCTGCTCGATGCGGAAACGGCTGATATTGCCGGAATTTTCGTCGATAGCGATATCAATGCGATCATCCCGGTAATAATTGTAGTTGGCAGAGAAATTCAGTGACATCTGGCCGCTGGGCAGCAAGGAATACTGTTTTTCTGCTGCCTGGAAGACTTCTTCCAGGTTTTTCTCCTGGGTGACGTCATCCTCATTGGTCTGCAGGGCTTCACGGGCTTCCTCGACATTGTCAGCCGCCCAGGCAACATGCTGCGCCAACAAGAGTGCAGCAGCCACTGCCACCTTCCCAGACATCATTTTCATGCAAGCCTTCCTTTGTTCTGTTTGTTATTCGCCACTGCAGGCCTTATTGATGGAAGTAGGTACGCGTAGGCACATTGATAATACGGGTCGTGCCATCATCTTCTGAAATCTGAACCCGGGTAAGCGTACTTGCCTTGTCCGCCCAGTTTTCCATGGGGGTGGTAAATACCGGGAATACCTCAAATGCCCAACGGTTGATTGTGCGCTCATCCAAAAGTCGCAAATCATAGTCGGTCAATTCCAGGCCATCCTGGGGTTCAAAACCGTTGGGAAACACGATGAACAAGACATTCTGATCCCAGACTTCCTGAAACTTGGTCTCTGAGAAACTGATGTTGCCCAATGCCGGATCTGCCACAAAAACGTGGCCATCCTGGTATTTCTTCAACACAACAAAATGCTTAAAGCCCCCATACGCAATAGGCACAATAGCGGGGTGGTCAAGCGTCTTGATGTCATCCATTTCGGCCCGGAACCCCCCACTCGGGTGCCCCAACGCCGTCGCCAGACGCTTCATGTCCAGCAACGAAAAGCCTCTACGCTCAACGATTTTCTCGGTTTCCCCAAAGCGCAGAAGACCTTCCATGATCTGGCGCTCCTGAAACTGACGCCCCAGATATTGGTTAAGTACGGTGGTTAACGCGGCGGATCCGCAGGAGTAGTCATAGGCCTGCCGCACCACGTTGTGATAACGGAACTCGGATACCGGCTTGACCACGATATCGCGCTCACGAAGGGTGACCGGTTGGGTTGGGTGCTCATAGTAGATCTCACCCTTTTCAGGCGATTCGACCACTACGGATTCATTGATGGCAAAGTAGATCAGCGCCACACCCAGCATGGAAGTCAGCATCTGTTGGCATCCAGCGTTATTGTTATTGTTTGTTTCTTATATCGAGAGACATGTTAACCACGTCACCCGATACAGGCAACCATGTTGATTCGCCCAAGGGGCAGAAAGCCATGCCAGAAAGCCACCCCAAATAAAAACATCCCTTCACAGGCTCTCTTTCAAAATCAACAAGTTAGCAATTTGAAAGATACAATCAGCGTTAATCATGGCACTTTCTTCACCGTGAAACACACCATAATGTCAGCTTCGGGCACTATTTAATGGTCAGATCATAGCCATAGCGCTCTGCTGCTTCACGAAAATGCGGCAGCACCGGCTCCATCCACTGTGCATAGTGACGCCACCGCTCCCTGGAACTGTCATAAATCTTCTGGGTGACCCCTTGGTAGCTTGGCGTGGCCAGACTCCCACGTTGTTTGGCATGCTCATCGTAATTGAGCACGGCGTCATCCCAGGGCAACCCAAGGAAGCCCAGCACCTTGCGAGCCTCGCCCTCCAGGTCCATGACCAGATCCTCGTAACGGATATACTGCATGCGGTCTTTCAAGTCGAAGATCTCTTCGTACTGCCACAACAATTTCATGACATGCTTGTAGAAGCTGGCTGCATTATCCAAGTCGAGGAAGTTGGCCATAGCGTCGTTCATCTTGAAGCTCTGCATATAGCCACTAAGAACACAGTCAGCCGGGTGACGCAAAGACACAATAAATTTGGCATTAGGAAACAGGCGTAGGATAAGTCCGATATCAACAGTATCTAACGGCATCTTCTCTATGAGGAGACTATCGTCACGAAGATCAAGCTCTTGGGCAACAACCTCAAAGTATGTATCACGAAATCGGGCAACTTGCTCCTCGCCAAAATCCTTCATGTAATGCATCACTGCTAGCCACTGAGCCTTCCACCCCATATTTTTAGACAGCCTACCATCCAGATTGGCTTTCGCTTGCATCCATGAGATTGCCTGCCTGAGCACAGTTCCCATAGTAGGCGGCTCCTCCATCGTCTGAACATCTGGATGTGCATCCAATATTTGCTCAAGCAATGTTGTCCCCGAGCGAGGAAACCCAAGCATAAACACAGGTGTCCTTGGAGCCTTGAGGGGCTCAGACCACGAACCCACCCATTCCTTAGAGAAAAGGGACTTAAAGACCTCTATTCTTCTTCGGGTAGCATTCTCAGACAGCAATCGCGACTCAATATGCGCCTGTATCTGATTCCCTTTCTCAAAGACTTTGAAAGCCTTCCCATAGTCACCGTTAGCATCGTAAGCCTTTCCGAGATTTTTAAGTGCCGCCCCAATATAGATGTCAGCTTTTTGACCATTAAGCCGTCCTGGCAACTCATCTACAAGAGCATCATATTTTTTATTCTGCAGCTGAATGCTAGACCAAAGCACTGTCGCTCTGGACTTTGTTTTCTGATCATTCAAGCCCTCAAGCGAGTCCAGCTCTTTCAAGGCTCTTTCTGGCTGAAGCAGCCGCTCGAAAGCCTCAGCTTTAGCAAGGTAGTATTCACCATTTAACTGCCCTGAAAGCTTACCGACACGATTTAGCGCATTGATTGCATCTTCCCATCGGGCATCAGCATGAAACGCATGATACATAAGCTGCCAACTACGCCATTCCTTCGGAGCCAGTTCGACCGCCTTTCTGGCGAGCTCATAAATTTGAGGAATATCATCATTCTTTAAACATGTTCGGAGGCATATGTCCGCGCAACCATAAGCGACATACCCTTTATCCATAAATCCGAGCACCAATTTGCATGCAGCGTTGTGCTCACCCTTCTCACATAAATTTTTAACAACTGCAGGAAGTTCTCGCGCACTGAGCACCTGATTCATTAGGCTAGTCCTTTTCCCTGAAAAAAAAGCGCCCGGCTATGCCGGGCGCTTTAACCATCTGTACCCTAGGGCACTTTGAATCTTAGTGACCAGAGATGGTAATAGTCTGGCCAGAGAGATCCAGGCCAGTAATATAAACATTACCGATAGCTGGAGCTGAACCATCATCTGCGCCAAAAGAAACATCCATGGCAGCAATATCGATCGCTGAAAGCGCACCGTTAGTAGCAATTTCAAGGCCAGACGTGGTGATGTTACCAGTAATGCCATTTACGTCTACGTTTGTAATTGCGACTTCACTAGCAACCATAGCGCCACCACCAGTCGTGCTCAGATCACGCAATACAAGATTATCAGTTGCAACCGCGACATCACCGATGGTGATATTCAGTGCAGTCGTGGTAGACAGAGCAAAGAAGTTGGTAGCTTCGGAGCCCAACTGAACGGCAAGATCGACATTATCCAATGTCAGACTCACGTTATCGAGCAAAGCATCACCAGCAGTCACGAGCGGCATTTCAGTTCCGACTTTCGCAATACCCGCGGCCGCGCTAGTACCATCGGTACCCTGGCCAACGTAAATGAAGCCAGTATTGATGGTCAGTGAAGGAACAGAGATGTTAGCTTGCAGAACACCACCACCAGCAGCAGAACTGGAAGAATCAATCTCGATAGTGATATCACCAGCGAGGCCCATATCATCAATCAAAATCATACCTGCACCGGTGTTGGTGCCGAAGCCATCAGTATCTTCAATACCCACATCCAGGGTTGCGTTCAAGCTCAGACCGATGGAAATACCGTCCTGACCAGTCACGCTAGACAGCGCTTCGTCCTGCATCGGCTCAAGTGCCAGGGCGCTCATGGGCGCGGCAGCTACGGCGACTGCAAGAGCAAGTTTCTTGAAACCCATTGTTATTCTCCTCGTGTGCACAACGTTGTTGTAATGCTTATAGTGCGCCCCGGTTCTCGCAGAGCACGCAT
>Ga0208203_1000932_pt1 | contig 12153 bp, 11 predicted proteins | sample DeeseametaMP2914_FD_184167 | JGI IMG/M metagenome (GOLD analysis project Ga0208203, IMG submission 184167) | Marine microbial communities from the Deep Atlantic Ocean - MP2914 (SPAdes) | ecosystem: Environmental > Aquatic > Marine > Oceanic | place: West of Santa Cruz de la Palma, Atlantic Ocean...
AATCAGTTAGAAGAACATCTTGGTAGTGCAAGATTTCAAACTGAGTTGGCGCAAAAGACCATTAAGCCAGGAATCGTTACGGGACTTGCTTGGACGTCTTATGGTGGCCAGATACTCTTTATTGAAACAATACCGTTAAAGGGTAAGGGTACCTTTAAGCTGACAGGCCAAATGGGTAATGTCATGAATGAGTCTGCAAATATTGCTTACTCTTATGTGAAGAGTCTCTTAGAGGAAGATCTCGACGCTCAAAAAGCGAAAAAGAAGTCTTCTAAAAAAGCCAAACCAGCAGTAGAGGCTCAGTGTGAGGATGCTTTAGACTTTCTTTCGGAGCATGAAGTGCACCTTCACTTACCGGCTGGGGCGACTCCTAAAGATGGTCCAAGTGCAGGTATTACAATGGCGTTGGCGCTTTATAGCCTGGCTACAGATAACAAAATCAAAAATGGTTTAGCGATGACTGGTGAACTCTCTTTAACTGGTCGTGTTCTTCCCGTGGGAGGCATTAAGGAAAAAGTGCTTGCTGCTAAGAGAGCAGGAGTAAAAGAGATTATCCTTCCTAAAGAGAATGAAAAGGATTTGAAGGAAGTTCCCGAGAGACATCGTAAAGGCCTTAAGTTCTACCCCGTAGAGCACTTTGACGAAGTTCTGAAGGTTGCAATGCCTCGGCTTAAAAGATAACCGAAACAAAAAAGCCCTCTGAAAAGAGGGCTTTTTTAATTGTAAATTTGATTTCTGAGAAGAGTCCCAGCGCAGACTAAAATTCGTCTTCGTCGTACTCAGCTACAGCAGTGTGCTTAACTTTGTCGTCAGCAATTTCTCTTAGAGCTGTAACAATATCTTTGTTCTTAGACTTAACAAGTCTATCAGCGCCTTCTCTTAGTTGCTTCACTCTCTTAGTCGCTAGGTGAACAAGCTCATAACGGTTTTCAACTTTTTCTAAACAGTCTTCAATAGTAATACGGGCCATCTAAGACACTCCTAAATATATAATCTGAACTTACTTTTTTAGGACATAGCGTCCTAAAAGTCAAAGTTTATGGGCTACTTAATGGTTATGATACATTGCATCTATTTCTTTTTTGAACTTATTATAGAGGAGAGTTCTCTTAATTTTAAGGCTTGGCGTCATAAAGTCGCCCTCAGGCTCAAGCCTAATGGGAAGAATGATAAATTCTTTAATTTTCTCTGGTTCACTAAGAATTTTATTTACCTCATCAATTTCTTTTTGAATGGCCTTAATAACAGCTTTATCATGAGGGATTTCCTTTGCTGTTATGTTGGGGCTTACAATGCCTAGGTCAATAAGCTCAGACAGACGTGTTTTGTGGGTGCTTACGAGGGCACAAAGATAAGGGTGATGATCACCGAGAACAACGATCTTCTCAATAAAGTTACAGCCTTGGAATAAACTTTCAATTTTCTGAGGAGAGAGGTGAACACCTTGTGCAGTGATGACGATATCTTTTTTTCTGTCTGTGATTTTAAGCTGAGACTTTTCATTTAACTCACCAATATCACCACTCTTATAGAATCCATCAGATGTAAAATGACTTTGATTGTTGTTGAGATAACCATCAAAGAGATAAGGGGATTTAACAAGAATTTCACCATCTTCAGCAAAAGCTATCTCAACATTTTTAAAAGGGAGACCAACGGATTCATAGTGATGATCATTAAAGTCACTAACCGTGAGGGGGCCGAGGGTTTCGGTAAGGCCATAGCCTTGCAGTACATTGATTCCTATTGCTTCAAAGAAATTGAAATCATCTTTATTAACTCTTCCGCCACCCACAACAATAAACTTTAAATTACCGAGCCCTTGTTTCTTTAAAATATCTTTAAAGAATTTCTGTGCTCTCAAAAAAATCATTGTGTGGTAATGGCCAGGATTTTCATCCCTTAGAAAAGACTTACTTGAGTTTATTAACAATTGAAAGAGGTGCTTCTTAAGGGGGTTAGCTTGTTCGACCTCTTTTTTCATACTATTAACCATTTTACTTAAGATAAAGGGAATGGTGATGAAATAATGTGGTCGTGTAATTTTAAGGTCGTCCCTTAAATTCTCAAGTCCTGTTCCATATTGAGTCGTTGTGTTGAGGACGAGATGAAGAAGAGAGTCGCACCTTCCAAGGACATGAGAAAGGGGGAGCGCCGTATGAGATTTACTATTAGAAGTGATCTTACTATTCATACGAGAGCGAATGGAAGCTAGCATGATGTAGAGTTGCTCGTGTCGAAACTCCATAACCTTGGGCTTCCCAGTCGTTCCTGATGTCATAAGAACACAGGCTAAATCACTCCCAGTAAGTGACTTCGTCACATCACTCAATTGAAAATTAGACTCCTCATCCCTAATATTTTCTAGTGAACAATCGATTCGTTTAATATCAGTTTCTAAATCCAAATTGGTGACGATAGCTGTTGGCTTGAGGAGTTTAAAAGACTCTAAGAGGTCATGGTGACTTATGGTCGGAAAGATCGGTACCGTTGAGGCCCCTATTGCCATTATCGCCATATCAAAAAGGTGCCATTCTAGGGAAGTCGTTGCCATGAGGCAGATGCGGTCTCCCTTTTTTAGACCATTTCTTTTTAAGATTGAAACGGTCTTACATATATATTCCTTATATTCAGCTTGATTGAGATGTTCGAGTTGCCCTCGATTAATCCAAGAGACCAAGGGTGTAGTTGAATCTTTCTTAGCGTCTAAAAAGTCGAAAATAGTCATAACGTTATTATAGTCAAAGGAGAGTAAATTTGGAGTTTATTGCTATAGGTAAATGTTTAGGTATTGCATATTCACAGAAGGGCTTCATGTATCGGCTCCATTTTAAGGGATACTTTAAAGGAAGCAAGATTCAAGAAATACGATTAATGGGAAAGAAAAGTACTCAAGAAATGTGGAAAAATGAGGAATATATTGTCCATGCGAAAGTTCACTCAATAAAAACGAAAGAACTTTATGGTAAAATATTAAGAGTGAAAGACTTAAAAATGATCAAAGTTGATTTTCTATAGAAGGGTATATGGCCGATTTAGATGTAACAGTAGATGAACTCGTGGCTGAAGAAAGAAAGTTTCTTCATGATATTTCAAATAACCTTCTCGTTGCCCAAGGGATGGGAAGCTTTTTAGAAAAAGCGTTGAAAAAAAATGAGGGCGTTGGGGAAAAAGAAATTCAGCGCATTGAAAAGGTAAACAAGGCCGTAAAAGAGTTGGGAGAAAAACTTCAAGTGAGAAGGGAGCGTCTCCACTCCCTGAGTAAGGACTAATCTACCTTTACTTCGACATGGTCTCCGATCATGAGACCAGGGATTTCATAGTGAATATCGTTCTTACCTGCTTCTAACTCATTAAGGTGAGCAATCGCTGAGGTGTCTTCTGCATGCAGAACTTTGAGTTCACCAACTTTGACTCTATGATTGAATCTTTTCTTCGTTTGATAGGGATCTAGTATTGAGATGACTCGATAGACATCAAGAACACTACCGTTCTCAAGGCCTTGCTTCTCGCCCATGTTCACATAATAGTTTTTCGTGATTTTCTCATTCTCAATTCCCATAGGGATATCTTGAGCAATAGAAAAAATAATATAATCTCTCGCAAAGCCCATGGAGGCCGTGAAAGTAAAGATCAAGAATAAACAGATTTGCAGGTGTTTTTTCATAAGTCCTCTTCTCTTAGACAGAGTGTCTTAGAGCTAATCGGGACAATGAAGAATTAATAAAGGCGAGTCACTTAGTCAGTAAGAAAAAGCGGCAAGTTTTACCGCTTTTCGAGCTTTAGGTACTTCATGTTGTTGTAAATAAGGTCGCTGTGGCGGAAGTTTTTGAGGTTTCCATGGAAGAGAACATAGTTTCTTGCATAGTATTGCATCACCCATGGGAGGTCATTGTTAACGACATCTTCCATCTCTTTCATCAGATCCCACTTTCGCTTACCCTCAGGAAGGAATTTAAGTTCATCAAAGAGTTTTTCAAACTTAGGATTGTGATAATAGGTAACGTTAGGTCCAGGAACAAAGTTCTTTCTCAGAAGAAGTTGAAGCACATTTTGGGCATCAGGATAATCAAGAGTCCATCCATCTTGCCAAAATTCTAGCTCGCCTTTCTTCGCTTTCTCTAGAAAGTCAGGAAATGTATTGGTTGTAACTTTGATCGGAATACCAACCTTTTCCATCTGAGATTTGAGGAATTCACCCAACTGCCTATTTTGAGCGGAAGTCCCTCTTACATCAAAACTAATTTCAGGCAGTCCCTTTCCATTGGGGTAACCGGCAGCCTTCAAATATTCTTTCGCCTTCTTAAGATCATATTTGTAGGGAAGATTAGCATTGGGGTAATAGCCTGGAACACCTGGAGGATAGATACTATTCGCTTTTTGACCAATCTTATTAGTGAAGAGTTCGATGTGGCGGTCAAAATCAAAGGCATGGGCCACGGCTAAACGGAGGTTTTTATTCTTACTAAAAATGGAGTCTTTCATATTAAAGGAAAGCCACCAGTAGGTAAGAGTTGGGAAGGCCTGAAGCTGGATACCTCTTTCTCTTAGGTCTTTGCTAAGGGAGCCTTGAGGTGTGACCGCGTTTTGATAATTATCTTTTGGAATATTCTTAAGGATATGCACTTTTTTGCTGAGAAAGTTTAGCCATCGCGTTTGGCTTTCTTTCATGATTTTAAATTCAATCTTGTCGAGAAAGGGAAGCTTCTTGCCAGCATCCTGAAGCATGCCCCGACTATGAGCGAGGCGGTCTCCTTGCGTTGGATAAAGACTTTCATGATAATTGGGGTTTTTGACAAGGGTGATGCCAGAGAGACGGTTCCATTTCTCAAGCATAAAGGGTCCTGTTCCAATCATTTTATCTGAAAGTTTATTTTCATATTTTCGAACAACTTCCTCTGGAACAGGTGCCGTAAAACTCATTGCAAGGGCCACTGTCATTTGCGGATAGGGCTCGCTAAGGTCAATTTGAAGGGTGTGATCATCAAGGGCCTTTACCCCTTCAATTGGCGTTGTGTAGAGTTTATTAAGGTCCATTCCAACTTTATCGCGAAACTCATTAATCCCTTTGATCTTGCCATCGAAAAGCCACCAGCCATTACTGGCGTTAGGAATAAAAGCGAGGCGTTTGATTTGAGTAATAAAATCTTGGGCCTTCACAAAGCGCGGTTTGCCGCCAAAGGCAGGATCATCATGGTACTGAATATTCTTTTTTAGGGGAATGATGTACCTTAAGCCATTCTGTTCAACTTTAGGCATTTCCTTCGCAAGAAGAGGCTCGAGAGTATATGGCCGTTTTAAATAATGGTACTGATAGAGTGGCTCTAGACTTTGATAAACAACAGCTGCCGAAATGACATCGTAGCTGTTGGCAGGATCAAGTGTACTCACTTCCCCCGAGAGGGGATGATAAAGAGTGTTGTTATCGATATCAGTTTTTGTTTTTTGAAAACATGATGTCAGGGTAAGAGAAATTAAAAGAATGAGGATTTTTGTCATAATTTAGAGCTCTTTTTCTAATTGAGACTTAATGTGAGACGCAAAGTCCTCAACCTCTTTGTTTTCACCACTTCCTTGGGCCATATCTGGGCGACCTCCACCACGACCATCAATCATCGCAAGGGCGTCTTTAAGAATTTTGTTACAAGGAATACCAGACTTCTTGCCAGCTCTGAGAAGAACAGCGAGCTTATCTCCTTTTACTGTTGTGAGGAGAATAACACCGTCAGGGTTCTTATCCATAAAGAGATCGGAAAGCTTTCTAAGGTCTGAGCCCTCTGGCGCATGAGCGTATTTATAAGGAACTTTTCCCGCCAATAATTCCGGATTACTGAAGAGGTCATCAGAATCTTTAGAAGTAAGCTCGTCTTTTAGGCCGGTGATTTCTTTTTGGAGTCGTTTAATATCATCAAAGAGCGATTGAACTTTCTCGGTTATTTTGCTCGCTCCAGAAGAAGTGAGGAGTTCTAGCTCCTTAAGTTTACGACTTCTTTCATTGAGTCTGTTGATGGCATTTTCACTCGTTGTTGCCTCGATTCTTCTTACCCCTGTACTTAGGGAAGATTCGGAAATGACTGTGAAGAGTCCAATCTCTGCAGTATTTGAGACATGAGTTCCACCGCATAGTTCAGTTGAAAAACCACCCATCTCGAGAACTCGAACTTCATCACCATACTTCTCCCCAAAGAGTGCAAGAGCACCTTTTTTGAGGGCTTCATCCATTGAACAGTGGCTGGCGATGACATCATTTGCTTTGAGTACTTCTCTGTTAACAATGGCCTCAACTTGGTCGATTTCTTTTTGAGTCAATGCTTGCATATGAGTAAAGTCAAAACGGAGACGCTCACTATTAACCATCGAGCCACTTTGCTTAACATGGTCTCCTAAGGTTTCAATAAGAGCTGCTTGAAGAAGGTGAGTGGCACTGTGATTTCGAGTTGTGAGGGCTCTTTTATGAGCATCAACTTTTAAATGAACCTTACTTCCGCTTTTAAGCTCAATTTGTCCTGAAGTGAAGTGGACAAAGAGTCCATCGACTGGCTTTTGAGTGTCCGTGATCTGAACTTCCGTTTTTCCGAGAAGAACGGTTCCTGAATCACCGACTTGACCACCACCTTCAGCGTAGAAGGGAGTTTGATCGAAGACGAGTCCAGTGGTCTCTTCATCAATCTTTATGATGTCTTTTAAGGTGGCTTCACTTTCTAAGGAGTCATAGCCAAGAAACTTCGTCTCTCCACACTTAGCTTTAGAATCATGAAAAATCTTATCATCAAGATTTAAAGTGCCTTTCCAAGACTTTCTTGAATCCTCTTTTCTTAATTCCATGGCCTTGTTAAAGCCATCTTCATCAACTTCAATATTCTTCTCACGGAGAATCACTTCCGTTAAATCTAGAGGAAATCCGTAAGTGTCATAGAGCTTAAAAGCGGCTTCACCATCAAAGACATTATTCTTAACATTCTTTTTAAGGGATTCTTCAAGAAACTTAAGACCCATATCAAGTGTTTCTAAGAACTTCTTCTCTTCTAGATTGAGAAACTTTTGGGCCAAGCTATGGTTTGCAATATTCTGGGGATACTCCTCAGCAAACTCCCTCATCACGACATCACTAAGTTTAGAGAAGGTTCCAGCAGGTGCATCTAACTCTCTAAGGTGGCGAATTGCTCTTCGGATGATTCTTCGAAGGACATAACCTCGACCTTCGTTACTTGGGATCACACCATCGGTAATGAGCATGGTACAAGAGCGGATGTGGTCGGCTACGATTCTCATCGAACTTGTGTATTTGGGATCGCTATATTTCTTGCCCGTTAACTTAGAGATCTCATCAATGATAGGGGTAAAGGCATCGGTATCATAGTTCCAGTAGACATCTTGAAGAACCGCAGCAATACGTTCAAGACCCATTCCTGTGTCGATAGAGGGATTGGGGAGTTTCTTCTGTCCACCCTTTCCATCTTTCTCAAATTGCATAAAAACTAGGTTCCAGACTTCGACGTATCTTAATTCATCATCAAGAAGGTCTTGGCCCTCTCCAGGTGTAAAATTAGGATCTGTATGCCCTGGCCCATGATCATAGAAGATTTCACTACAGGGTCCGCATGGACCAATATCACCCATTTCCCAAAAGTTGTCTTTGTCCCCTTTTCGAAAAATCTTTTCTTTAGGAACGCCGATATGTTTTTCCCAAAGCTCAAAGGCTTCATCATCAGAATGGTGAACAGTCACATAGAGTTTTTCTTCTGGGATCCCAAGTTCTTTAGTGAGAAATTCCCACGCCATTTCGATAGCTTCTTTTTTGAAGTAATCACCAAAAGAAAAATTTCCAAGCATTTCAAAAAAGGTGTGGTGACGAGCAGTGAGTCCAACATTTTCAAGGTCGTTATGCTTACCACCTGCGCGGACAACTTTTTGAATTGTTACAGCTCTCTTGTTTTCAGCTTGCGCCTTGCCGGTAAAATAATCTTTAAACTGGTTCATGCCAGCATTGGTGAAAAGTAGCGTGTCGTCATTTATAGGAACAAGTGGTGAACTTGGTACCTTTTCATGACCTTTGTTTTGAAAAAATTGGGCAAACTTCTTTCTAATCTCGACTACTTTCATGCCATTCACACCTTTACCTAAAATGGGTATTTGAGAGCTCCTAAGATAACATAGGACCCTTCATAATTGAATGATGATGAGGTTTAAGAGTAAAACTCTTCGATGACTTGGTCGTAGTAGGAAGCCGCTTTTGAAATGCTGTGACCCCGGTTTCCTGCGTAGCGCAAGACTCTGTCTCTTAGTTTCTGTTTATTGGGAACAAAGTCGTAATCTATTCGTACTTTTTTTTCCACCAGATCTTTAAGCTGAGCATCTTTTGTTAGTCCGATTTCATGGGCAATGTTTTCTATTTCTTCTAGGCTGGCTTCGCAGAACTCCTGGGACAGGCGGTAGCGTATGACGTCATAAGAATAGCCTTTGCGTAAAAAGCCTTTTACTCGTGCCTCAATATAGAGATCTTCACGTAAATAATTCTTTTCTAGGAGTTCGTTAATGGTTTCAGCGATAACTTCACGCTCATAACCCTTATCTTTAAGCTTTTGCTTGAGCTTGTACTCTGAGTAATCCTTGCGAGCAAGGTGGGCTAGGGCTTGGTTGTAACACTTTTTTAATTCTTCATTCATAAAGAGCAAAAAAAAGCCGCCCTAGGTGGGCGGCTAAGAAGTTATTGAATGGTCTTCTTTTTACGTGCCTTTTTAGGTACTTCTGCAGGAATTTCGTCTTCGACGATTTCACCAGTGGCCGTATCGATATTATTGGCTGTCGGATCATCAGCTAAACCATACTTAGCAAGAACCTTGGTCTTGATCTCTGCAAGCACATCCGGATTTTCTGATAAGAAGGTTTTAGAGTTTTCACGACCTTGGCCAATCTTTGCATTATCATATGAGAACCATGCTCCGGCTTTTTCAACGATTCCGTTGGAAACAGCGAGATCAAGGATATCACCAGTTTTAGAGATACCTTCTCCATACATAATATCAAATTCGATTGTTTTAAATGGAGGAGCTACTTTGTTCTTAACAACTTTGATCTTAGTGCGGTTACCGACAACCTGATCACCGTCTTTAATAGCACCAGTTCTTCTAATATCTAAACGAACAGATGAGTAGAACTTAAGGGCATTACCACCAGTTGTTGTTTCTGGGTTACCGAACATAACACCAATTTTCATACGAAGTTGGTTAATAAAGATTACGGTACAGTTTGAGCGAGAAATACTCCCAGTTAGTTTTCTGAGCGCCTGAGACATAAGCCTTGCTTGAAGACCCATGTGGCTGTCACCCATGTCACCCTCAAGTTCTGCTCTTGGAGTAAGAGCAGCAACAGAGTCAACAATAAGAAGGTCAACGGCACCTGAGCGTACAAGCATATCCGTGATTTCTAGAGCCTGCTCGCCTGAGTCAGGTTGAGAAATAAGAGTGTTTGGAATATCAACGCCAAGCTTTGAAGCGTAGGCAGTATCGAGAGCATGTTCCGCATCTACGAAGGCAACGGTTCCCCCTTGCTTTTGGGCTTCTGCTGCAATGTGAAGTGTAAGAGTTGTTTTACCAGAAGATTCTGGCCCATAGATTTCGATGATTCTTCCCTTAGGAATACCGCCAATACCGAGGGCAAGGTCAAGGCTAAGACACCCAGTTGGGATCTCAGGAATTTTATCTTGTGCTGTACCATCAAGTTTCATGATGGCGCCTTTGCCAAATTGTTTTTCAATTGTGGAAAGGGCGAGGTCTAGAGCTTTCTTCTTGTTTGCTTCACCACTAGCAGATGTTTTTGAAACGGCCATAATGTCTCCTAAAAAGGTTTAAGTAATCCTAACTTAAAAAGTGCTTTTCCTATGTGTATGCTGTGTTGTATTAACCTAGCATTACATGAACAGGTTGGCACCTTTCAATTCCTCTCCTCAATGCATGGTGAGAGAAAATCTAAACTCATCTAATGTTCTGAATTAACTTTTGATTTGTTCGCCGCAAAAATTAAAATGAACTCTAGAAAGAATCTAAAATTATTGTGTGCGTAAGTTTTGCGTAAGTCAAGCGTAAATTATAAAAAATTTGGAAAAAGGCTGTGAGCCCCCAAGTAGACGAGGCCTGCGTAGATTCCACTGATGATGTCATCGATAATTGTTCCCGCACCGTGAGAGATTTCCTTATCGAAATAAGTGGCTGGCCAGAACTTAATGATATCAAAGAAACGGAAAACTCCAAAAACAAAAATTAAACTGATGACAGGCTTTCCCCCTACGGCCTGAGTGAATATCCAAGCTGTCCACATGCCTAAGACTTCATCGATAACAATCCAAGAGGGGTCATGAACTTTATATTTCTCCTGAGCAATTTGTGCAATGAAGCAACTGATGATGGTTGCCATAATCAGAAACGGAATGAAGAAGAAGTAGGGGGCACCGGCTTGAGAGAGCCCAAAGAGGACGGGGCAGATAGCGAGAGAGCCCCAGGTGCCAGGCGCTTTCGGCAGAAAGCCTGCTCCAAAGAAAGAGACAAAGACAACTTCTGGATGCGTAAGACTTGGTGCGTTTTCCTCTTTCATAGGTCCTAGCTATAGTGTGTGGCGCGGAGTTCTTTTGAATTCGCCGCTCGAGGCAGTATAATGCCGGATATTCTTAGACTCAGGTTATTTAATTTTTATGGAAAGACCAAGCTATTTATCAAAATACCTCTTTGATTGGGAGTCCTTTGACGTTGTCATTGGTGGTAAATCAGCACTCGACTCTAAGTTTTTTATCAGCCAAATGCTTAATGAGGAGATGGTTGAAAGTTTCCTTGTAGGTTATGGACTAGATGCCAATGATCCCGTTGCAAGGGCTGAGCTCTTTGGGAACTTTCAAGAGGCCCTTCAATTTATTCGCCGCTATTTCTTAAAAGAAGGCAGTGGTGAGGGACTAGATCTTAAAATTCCAAATAGTATTTTTATGATTACAGATATTAGTGACCTCTTCTTTATGGCCACTGGTAATAAACAAGATGCTACTCGTGAAGATAAGCTGTGGGCCGAAATTGTATTGAAGGTGATGCACACTATTCTCCATGTAGATAAAGATCTTCGTTCAAGTTATTTTTCTGAAATTCAAACGCAAATCTTTGACCGCTTTTATAAGTACTTATTTCGTGATGGTGAGGACCTTTACTTTGCTAAAAAGAAAAAGGAAATGAAGGCCAACGGAATCTCACTTGTAGAGTTTGAAACGAAATCAAAGAAAACGCGCGACTCCGTAATTATTAAGCTTCTTCATAAAGCAGAAAATGTTGCTGAAGAATTATTTGATAGAGTGGGAGTAAGAATTGTGACGAAGTCACGATTTGACTCTATTAGAACGATTAAGTTTCTTATCGAGAACTATATTGTTATCCCTCACAATATTAAACCCAGCCGTTCTACGAATAGCTTAGTGGATATGAATGAATTTAAAAATCGCCACGCCAATCTCATTAAATATGCCTTAAGACATAATCTTAACGAAGAGAAGTTTTCAGAGGCTATTGAAAGAGAGATTCGCGAGTGCCGACCGGGCGCTAATGGAGATGAGAGAAACTCTCATAGCCTTAGTGGTTATCAGGCGATTCAGTTCACTTGCCGACAACTCATTAAATATAAGAATCCTTTTCTTCAAGAATTTATTGATTTGAGAAAATCTGCAAAAGATCAAAAAGAAGAAGAGATCGCTAAGAAAATTTTAGCGATGGACTATAGTCACATCGCTCGTGACGTTCGTTTCTTTTATCCCTATGAAGTTCAAATTGTAGATGAGGAATCTCATCAAATTAACTCTGAGGGAGAAGCCTCTCATGCTGAATATAAGAAACAGCAAGTTCTCACCGCAATGAAAAGAGTTTTTGGGCCACTTGCTGAGTATAAAGGCCTTACGATCTCGTAGTTTCAATAAAGACTTCGCACCTTTCATTCACACTTTCAGGAAAGTCCGCCTGGGGCACATGGCTACCATCTTTAATAATGTAGAGGCGAGAGTTCGGAAGATTATCTCTCAGAATATTTTGAAGGAAGTTGGGGATAACCTGATCCTTATCTCCTCCCATAATGAGAGCTGGTGTCTGGATATGCTCAAGAGAGGAGACAATATCGTGATTCTTCATC
>Ga0208203_1000934_pt1 | contig 12152 bp, 11 predicted proteins | sample DeeseametaMP2914_FD_184167 | JGI IMG/M metagenome (GOLD analysis project Ga0208203, IMG submission 184167) | Marine microbial communities from the Deep Atlantic Ocean - MP2914 (SPAdes) | ecosystem: Environmental > Aquatic > Marine > Oceanic | place: West of Santa Cruz de la Palma, Atlantic Ocean...
AGATTAAGGAAGTGGTGGAAAATGTTTAGTGGTGATAGAAATTTTGATCTTAGAGAGGTTGCCAGGCCATTTCACGACAAGTTAAAGAAGATAAAAGTCGCTATTTTTGATGTCGACGGAATTCTTACTAACGGCAAAGTTTATTGGTCTGGAGATGAAGTTGGGTTTAATCGTTTCTTCAACGTTAGAGATGGCTATGGCCTTAAAGTTCTTAAAAATGCAGGTCTTCATGTTGGAATTATTACTGGGGGAGACAGTGTTGGTGTCTCTAAAAGAATGAGAGGCCTTGGACTTTCCGATGATATGATTCATATGGGTAACGAAGATAAAAGAGATGCTTTCGAAAAAATTCTAAATACGACTGGTGTTAATGAAGATGAAGTCCTTTATATGGGAGATGAGTTTTTTGACCTGCCTATTTTGAAAAGGGCAGGGTTCTCTGCGACAGTTCCAAACGCAAGTATGGAAGTTAGAGAGGCCGTTGATTATGTAACGCATTTTTCCGCTGGCGAGGGGTGTGCAAGAGAAGTTATCGACATGCTTCGCTTTGCTCAGGGAATCGTTCCACAGGTAGAGCATTAAGAATGGATAGTTTGGGTAAACGTCTTTATAAATCAACAGCTCTTAAAGAGTTCAAGTTGGTATATATGGGAATCGCCGCACTTTTACTTGTAAACCTGGTCCTTCAGACCTATAGCAATACTTTATTTGTTGAAAATTTTGCAAAGAGCTTTTCAGGTGTGGTCGACTTTCATCTAAAGTACCCTGAAGACTTTTTAATTTATTGTTTCACAATTCTCTTTCCCGCCATTTATTACTCCTTTATTAGAGGAATTGTTTTTTACGAGAAAGGGATGACTATCAATAGAGGTTTTCCTTTCTTTAATAGAAGCTTCCTTTATTCCAATATTTCAAAATACAAAATTATTCATCCCAAGTATTTAATGGGTGTAAAAAGAAGCGATATTGATGAGGAGTTTGTTTTTACTATACGGAATATCGATAGAGTTGTGGCCATCTTGGATCAACAAAATATTTCAGGCAGTTTGGGTAAAGAGAAACTTGAAAAAACCATGACCGTTAATAAAAAGCTTGTGATTTTCTTTGCCTTATTTGGAACACTTCTGTTTGTAATTCAACACTTTGGCGGATTTGCAAAACTTCTAAGATAAAGAGTCCTTATCTAAAGTATAAATATTAAAGGCGTGACGGATAACTGGTTGCGCCACATTTCTAACCGGCACTCCGCCTAAAGTTTTTCCTTTCTCAACACCTTTATGTGCATGTCCATGAAAAGCAACATCCGCTCCACCATGATCCAATGCCTCTGCGAGGTAGTAAGAGCCTAAGAATGGGTAGATTTCTTTCTTTTCCCCAACAAGAGTTTGAGTGGTGGGAGAGTAGTGCAATAGCCCAATCTTATAAGTCGTTTTTAAGGCCATCAATTGAGCTTCAAATGTCTTGGCCGAATTTTTAGAATGCTTCATGAACTCTTTCATTTCGGGTTCGCCGAAATCAGAACCACACGCGCCAACAAACCCTCCTCCAAAACCTTTGGCACCGGCAATTCCAACGCTTTGATCATTAATATGGAGTGTGGTGGAACTGTTGTCCAAAACTGTTACATTGGCCTCTTCTAGTATATCAATAACTTCTTCAACCATATTCAGGTGGTAGTCATGATTCCCAAGAACAGCAATCACGGGGATTGGGCACTTCTTTAAATCGTGAGCAAGTGCTTGTATTTCATCTGGGTGCCCGGTTTGAGTTAAATCTCCGGCCAACAAGAGAAAGTCGGCTTTGGATTCAAGTCCCATAAAATGTTCTGAAAGTCTATTTTGAGAGTGTTTATCAAAGTGCACATCACCAACAGCAGCAATTCTTATCATTGAATAACCTCACTATCTTCTGGGCCAGGCAGGCTTCGCACATAGACATTATTTCTAAATTCCTTCTCGGGAGATATGGCCCTAACCACTTCGTGAACCGCTCTTTGCTGATCGCTTGTAAAAACTTCCCCCCGAGCATCGACTGTACTTTCAGTAACAACGACTTTTATATCGTGGTCTGCAGTTCTCTCATCAGTATTTAAGGCCTCCATGATTTTTGCTTTAATGTAAATTATTGAATCTCTAGGCTCTGGGCGCTCCTGAAGTTTAGGTGCTTCTCTGTATGGAAAAATAACTTTCTTTGGTGTTTGATAACTCATTTCAAAGAGTTTTCTATAAAGCGTCTGGATTACTTCCATGGGCACCGCTATATCATTGGATTGGGCGTAGATCAGAAGGGATAAGACCCTCCTTGGTGAAAACCTTGCTCTCTTTACGAGGTATTCCCACTCTAGGTTTCCTTCCGTTAGCACTGCCAGAGCGTCATGCCAATGGTGTGGAATATGTTCTTGATGGACAGCGGCCTTTATGACTACAAAGTCTTCAGGGCTTATTGAGTTTATAAAGTGGTCTTTAAAAGGAACTCTCTGAACATGCTTTTGCATTTCATCGTCAAAATAAATATCGCCACTAGACTTAAAAATTAGATCAACCAAGATATTATTTTTCCATGCTTTAAAAAGCCATGCTGGATCCCGCTTTTCTGTTGTGAACCCTCGCTCTTTCAAAATCTCTAGTGCCCACATGGCATCTTCTGGCGCCACAAATAGATCAATGTCGTGGGTAATTCTTGGTCTCCCAAGCCCTCTACAGGCAATTCCGCCAATTAAAGCATATGGGAGTTCGTTCTCTTCAAAAGAGGTAATTGCCTCAAGCAGTGTTGCACTTTGGGACTCTGGGTCACTGGAGTTGTGATCGGAGTAATCCTGTTGCATTTGTCTAATTTCTTGTCCGTGGCTCAAAGGCTTTTTACTTTCCATCGCTCATCCTTGGTGCATGAGGGGAGTTCAAGAAACAGGCCAATTAATACTACGGCAATTGTGTGGCTACGAAGTTAAAAATGTAATAGTTGTTTAATATTTAAAGGTGAAGTTCAAAGGTTTTGGCCTTGTCTAGGCGGTTTAAGATACCTGCCCACTTGGCCTCATTTTTCATTGAAGAGTCTAAGTAAATGATGATTGCGGTTTTCCCTTGTTGTTCAGAGCTTCGAAAATAGTTGTACAGGTTTCTGGCGGCCTGAGCTGGGTCTTCTTTCATATCCCAAACTGCAAGTTTTTCTTTGTTTATGTCTAGAGCATCCAAGTTGGGGGAGGTGTTGTCCCAAGATAGAACTATGGGAATTTTTGGCATGTAGTGGTGCTTGAGTTGTCCAGGTGCGACTGGGCTTTGAACCACATTGACGGGCAGAGATATCTCATGCTTTTTAAGCGCATTTGAGATGTCTTCTGATGTAATCATCCCCGGCCTGTAGATTTCAACCCTGTCGGAAAAAACTCCAACGACTGTGGACTCTATTCCGACTCTGGATTCTCCACCTTCAACGACGAATACAGATTCTCCAAACTCTTCTAGAACGTGTTCTTTCTTTGTAGGTGATGTTCTTTTGAACTTGTTGGCACTAGGAGCTGCAACTGGGGAGCCTAGTTTTTTTATAACTTCTAGAGTTGCTGGATGATCGGGACAACGAAGTCCTACGCTATCAAGGCCAGCGGTAATTACATCTCTTACTTTTTCGTTCTTTTTAGCAACTATCGTCAAAGGGCCTGGCCAGAACTCTTGTGCTAGAGCGTCACAAGTTTCATCCCAAGAGCTCGAAAGTGATTTTGCATCTTCTGTTCTACAGACATGAACTATTAAAGGATCAAAGAATGGTCTTTCTTTAACACTGAAAATTTTTTTTAAGGCCTGATCTGAAGCGATTGAGCCTGCAAGTCCATACACCGTTTCAGTCGGCAGAGCAACGACATCACCGTCTTTCAATAGTTCAATGGCCTTATCCAATTCGTTCATCTGTTCTTTACTTTGAAGAAATATTAGCAGGGGCTCTACTTACACCTTCACGTATAAAGCTGTCAATGACACCAATGCCCTGAAACTCACCCTCTTTAAAGTAGGTGGTAAATGGAAGTCCTTTGTTTGTTTGAGCGCTAAATTCTCCACTTAGGAATATATTTGGGGCTCCAAACAGGACGTGGAGATCTTTATAGTCTCTGATTCTTTTGAAGTAAGAACCTATAAAGGCCTTAAATCTCATCAAGTCAGATATTCCATATTTGTGGAAGTATGCCATGTAGGAGAGGTATTTTCTCTTTAGAAGTCTAAAACACCTGCGTTCTCTGTTTTCATTTCGATTTTCACACATCTGGCTAAATTGTTCGAAGGCAAAATTCTCATCTATGAAGTTGAAGTGATCAAGTCCCATAGAGAGTACTGTAATCTTCGATGATACTTCTAGAGGCCCTCTAAGAGTCCTGTCGTTTACCATCTTTTCATACTTAGGATCAAGGTTAGTCATCGTTTTCAAATGCTCTCTTGCCTGGCGTCTGTAATGCCCATGCCACCACCTATGGGTTTTACTGGCCTGATAGCTTGAGGAGAGAGTTACTGAGAACTTCTCGCTTGAGTCGACTTTTGCCTCACCGAGTTCTTTCATATACTCAAACTCAATTGCAAGCTTCTTTTTTGATTCTGCTGCGTTTGCAACACCTGGGTTCCAATCAAATAATTTATTAATTACAATTCCAAAGAGTCTACTCCAAAGACTTTGCACAAACTTTACAGATTCAGCATAATGCTTGAAAAAAATCTTTTCCACTCCGTCTTTGACAATTTTTACTTGCTCGGTTTCTTTCTTCTTGAGACTTCCAAATAATAGTGCGGAAAAACGCGAGTTAAGGTTCTCATTTATTCTCTCTTCAGCACTGACAATATTTTCTTTGAAGTTGTTCACTTCTTCGGCCTTGCCCTTTAGAAGAGAGGCAAACTCATTTCTATGATTTGAAGATAGAGTTAGAAGCTTTCTATCCTTCTCATAAAAGCTTAAATTCGTTTTATTTGTTAAACCATAAGAGTATTCAAGCTCTGAGGAGAGTAGGGTTATCTTTAAAAGATTGTAGAAGTCCACTTGTAGGGAAAGGTGTGCCTGAGCACTCTTATCAACACTTTTTTGAATTCCAAGTCTTAGAAATTCTCCCTCTTTTGGAAAATCTGTATCTCCCAATAGATGGATTGTTGTCTCTGTTTCATAGGCCGTGCTAACTAAAACTCCCGCCCTTCCCGATAGAACCCCACCTGTGGGGATATTTACAACGCCACCGGCGTTAAAGCTGAACTTGTCTGTCTGTCTAAGCAATTGATTGGGACCTAGCGACAATACACTTTGAGGATTAAACTTTGTAAATGCCAAAAATAGCTTTGAGTAATCAGATTGCAATCCTTCTAAGAATGTCTTTGCAACATGGGTGTACTTGTATTCTCGCAGAAAGCTTACACCTGCGAAGGCCGCAATGCCTTCTTCTGCAATTTCAATCAAGTCTGCCTCTTTTAAATTAGAGAGGAGTGTCGTTGCATCAATAGCAACAACAAAGGTGTCGTGAACAAGCCACGAATCGTTTAAATCTGGGCTTAGCTGACGATTTACATATAGACGAAAGTTCGCAAACGGTTTATTCCAAGTGAAGCCAGAAAAGTTTAAGACCCCGCCCCCCATATTGTGATTTAAGACCAGTGGCCCAGTTTGCTCCTTGCCAATGCTCTCGTAATGTCCGGCCAGTGCCTGGGCGATTTTTTCATAAAGGGGGGAGTTTGCACCTGTGGATTCACTACTTAAGTTTAAAAGCTTTCTTTCAACTGATTTTTGAAGCTCGCTTTTGGTCGGGTTGGAACTCATTGCACTGAAACCCTCAGCTGAGTCTGTCTCAGTCGTAATTTTGGCTAAATCGGCCAGCTCATTTTTTAGGGCAAAGTTCTTGAACTCTACGGCAGTAGCGTAGTTCAGAAGAGTGAAAAATAGAATAAATAGCGTTAATTTAGTCATATCATCCTTGACTTTGCGCACTGCGGTAAGTATCTTCCCTTACTAAGTCGGCAATAATTGCCTTTAACTTAAAGGCAATTAATTACAATTCGAATTTTTTTGGAGGAAAAGAAGTGGATTTCACTAAATTCAAGATCTTACTAGATGAACAAATGAGTTGGCCTGAACACTATACGTTCAAGTTTGTTGTAAAGACTGAACGTAAAACAGAGCTTCTTGATCTGCTTTCTGATCACTCCGTTAATGAAAAAGAGTCTAAAAATGGAACCTATACTAGTGTAACTAGCCGAAAACTCGTAGCCTCTTCAGATGACGTGGTTGCTGTTTACCAAGAGGTGAGTAAAATTGAAGGGATCATGTCTCTATAAAGAATAGGAGATCCCATGGGATTCGATACTGCCGTAGTTTTTGGCGCAGGTGCGTTCGGCACTTCAATTGCTTCAGTTTTAAGCGAGAACTTTAAACAAGTTATTTTAAAGGTCAGAGAGGAGGAGGTTTATACCTCTATTAAAAATGGAGAAAACTCCGTTTATCTTCCAGGAAGAGAGCTGCCAAAAAATATCTATCCAGCCTTAACATGGGAAGAATTGGATAGTTGTGTATCCAACTCTAAAATAGATCTTCTGGTAAACGGTTTACCTACAAGGGCCATTCATCCATTCTACTCTGAGAACAAGAATAAGGTTCTAGAATGGCTAAAAAAAGACATACCAATGGTATCTTTGACCAAAGGGATCGATCCTGACACTTGCGAGCTCCCGGATGATTTATTCATGCATTACTTTTCGGACTACAGCGACAAGCTTTGCTATCTCTCAGGCCCATCATTTGCTCAGGAGATTCTAGATAGGCAAGTGACCATAGTGTCACTGGCCGGAAAGGTTCCAGACACCCTTTTGCCTGTGTCTGATATGCTACAAACAGACTATTTTAAGGCCATACCAACTTATGACATAAAAGGTGTTCTTCTTGGAGGCTCTCTTAAAAACGTACTGGCGATAGCTGGGGGGATTCTAGAGGGGCTAGGTTACAATCATAACACCCGAGCTGCCATGATTACTCGAGGTATTACTGAGATGCTTCGCTTTGGAAAAGTCTTTAATGCAAGACCAGAAACTTTTTATAGCTTTGCTGGTATGGGAGACTTAATTCTCACTACCACAAGTGATCTGTCTCGTAACAAGACTTTTGGTAAAGAGATCGCCAAGGGCAGAAGCCCCAAAGAGATTATTTCTTCACAGCGATCAACTGTGGAGGGTTATAAGACCGCACTTGCGGCACATCGAGTTGCCAAGAAATATCATATTAAAACTAGGCTCTTCGATGGGATCTATCAGATTCTATACAATGAGATTAAACCTGAGGATGTATTGAAGCAGTTAATGGAGCTCCCTATATCTTCTATTGATTAGATATTGCATCTTCAATTGCACCAATACTTAAAACTTCCCCAAGCTTTATAAGCTCACCGTTGGGTTTTTGAATAAAGTATGCAGGAACACCCACAATGTCGTGCTCTCTTAAAAAACTGGCGATAGTTTCGTCTCTTTTTGTCCAGTCCCCAAGAAGAAGTTCAATATTATTCTCCCTAACCAGTGCTCTAAAGGCATCAGTGTTTAGAACGAGCTTTTCATTTACTTTACAAGTTAAGCACCAGTCGGCTGTGAAGTCTATGAATACAAGGTCTCCCTTCAAGTCTTTCATTGCTTGTCTGGACCATGGTTGCCAATCAAGGTTTGAACTTTTCACAACCTCTGGCCGATCCTCAAGAACGGAGAGTCCTTGGTTTTTTACCAGGCCAAACGTCAGTGCAATAGGGATGAAGAAAAATAGAATGTTTAAGAGAACATTCTTAGAAATCATGCTTCTAAAAAAGAAAGCAAAGAATGTCATGACGAAAATTGTGTTTATATATATACCAGCGTAATCAAAATCGATTTGTGAACTTAGAATGTCGTATAGCCAAACAAAGGTGAGTAGGAGTGTTAAACCTAGAAATTTTTTCAACTTCTCCATCCAGGCACCTGGACGAGGGAGGAAAGAAACTAATTTTGGAAAAATTGCTGTGATAATAAATGGCAGGGCCAGTCCAATTCCAACAAAGGTTAGAGTTAAAAATATATTGAAGTTTGATGTTGTAAAAGCAAATGTTAAAGCAGTGCCTAAAAAAGGAGCTGAACAAGGTGTTGATAGAATTGTTGCAAGTACACCATTGATGAAATCGGCCATGAAGCCTTTTTTCATTTGCACATTGCCTAGCTTTGATCCACCTGGAGTTACAAATTCAAAAAGTCCCATCATATTCAGGGCCAGTATAAAAATCACCGCCATCATTATGAAGACAAATATTGGAGATTGCAGCTGAAAGCCCCATCCAATTTGCTCGCCGCTGCTTTTTAACAGTAATACGACTGCCGCCAATACCCAGAACGTAGAAACAATACCTGCAGTATAAGCTAGGTTATGCTTTAGGATTGCACTCTTTTTCTCATCTGAGTGAACAATCAGTCCAAATAGCTTAAGAGAGATTACAGGAAGTACACAAGGCATGAGATTTAAAATTAATCCTCCAATAAGAGCGAATAAAAGAATAAATGCTATACCGTGTTCTTGTTTTTTAGGGGAGATGCCTAGTTTGTCTACAGGGGTTAATGTGTTTATAAAACTTTTATAGCCCTTGATTCCTCCTAAAGAGAATTGCTGGAATTCTTTTTCAAGAATCTGACCATTCTTTCCTTCATAAGGTGTGAATAGAAAGTTTGCCTGGATTGGGGAGGCGAACTGACCATCTTTTGGCAGTTGAATCTCAGGCTCTTCATAGATTCCATCCCAGTCAATCTCAATATGTCCATAGAGAGTGTTTGTCTTAGTGTCAAAGAATAGCTTCTCATGTTTATAGTCTAAAAGATTTGCCAGATACGGGGTGATTATATTTGAATCTTTTCTTATTCTGGAAATATCAAAATCTTTTACACTGTACTGTAGAATGAGTTTGTTTTCTTCATCTAACTTGGATAGAAAGATTTCTATATTCTCATTTTTCGAAAGACTTGGAAGGTTGTTGATGGCTTCTACTAATTCACTCTTTTCCACATCCGGAAGTGAGTTGGTTTTGCCTTTTCCGTTTTCTCCCACTTCTAAAAGGGTTGAGCCTTCTCCCGGAATGCATATGTCTTTGCACACAAGCCATCTTCCTTTAATAAGGATGCTTGAGTTTCTAATCAGATCTTTTGGTGCCTTGTAGAAAAAGTGGTAGAGTCCTTCGTAACCATAGGTTAGAACGTCTCCTGGTTCCTCAAAACGTTGTGGAAGTGGCCAAGGTAGCTCTTCAAATTCTAACTCTTTATTATCTTTTAAAAAGTCGATATTAACAGCAAGTCCTGCATCTCCTGGATTTTTCCAATAAGTATGCCATTTTGGAGCATTCTCTAATGAAACTGCAATATAATTTTCACCGTTATGCTCAAACGTTTGAGCGCTAATTTGAACGTTTTGGTTTTGAGCAAAGGTGCTTAGGCAAAAAAGAGCGAGTATAAGTAATTGTTTCAACGTTTGGGCCTTTGTTATTTGTATTTTTTAACTTTATAATTCAATTAATGAAAAATTTTAAATCCAATTATCCTAGTAGAATTATATGTCTAACTGAAGAGTCCGTCGAGACTCTGTACCTTCTTGGAAAGGAGGACCTTATTAAGGGCGTTTCGGCTTTTGTAAAAAGACCTGAAGCTGCGCAAAAACTGCCAAAGGTATCCTTCTTTACAAGTTCGAATCTTAAAAAAATCAAAGATAAGGATCCGGACCTTATACTCGGTTTTTCAGATATTCAAAAAGACATAGCCAAAGACCTCATAGGCGAGGGAATGAATGTTTATATCGCCAATCATCGCTCAATTGATGGGATACTTGAGTATATCGCCATGTTGTCTAGAATGGTTGATGCCAAAGAAGAAGGGGAGCAACTCATTGCAAAACTTCTCCAAAAGATTAGTAAGGCACAAGAGTTTGCGGCCAGTCTTAAAAAGAAACCAAGGGTGTACTTTGAGGAGTGGGACGACCCTATGATCTCGGCAATTCAATGGGTTAGCGAGCTTATTGAGCTTTGTGGCGGGGAAGAGATTAATAAAGATTTGTCTCAGGGGAGTCTGGCCAAAGAGAGGTTTGTAGATCCCTTGACAATTATCGATAAGAACCCAGATTTAATACTGGGATGCTGGTGTGGGAAAAAAGTCAAAGTAGACTTAATTAAAAACAGAGATGGTTTTGATCAGATTTCCGCTGTCAAAAACGACTATGTTTTAGAGCTTGAGCCTGAGATCTTTTTACAGCCAGGGCCAGCTCCAATACTGGATGGAATTGATATTTTAATAGATTTGTTTTCTAAATGGAGTAAGGAGAATTCATGAAGTTTATTCTTTTTATATTTATAGCTCTTACACCTATTACATACGCTCAAAACTCTCACGATGAGATTATCCAACGCTTTTTAGATCAGCATAAAAAAATGATGAAAGACATCATGAAAGCTTTTGATGACGACGAGTTCTTCAATGATGACTTCTTTAAAGACGACATGTTTGAATCTCTCAAACGTCATGGTCTAGGAGCTTATAAAGGTTTCACTGGTGCTGGTGACAATATTAAAGTTGAGGAGAGGATGGAAAAAGATGGAACTATCTCGGTAGTCATCACCCCTCAAAACAAGAACACGAATTTAGATATAGAGTCCACTGACAACATGATCACCATTAAAAGCAAAGTGAAGGTGGAGGAAGAAAACACCCAGGGACAATCAAAGTCCAAGTCCATTTCAATGCAAAGCTTTTCTCGCTCTGTTGGTATCCCTCAAGGCTACAAAGCAAGCGCACCTAAAAAAGATGGCAAGAGTATTGTTATATCTCTGGTTCCTGAATCAAAAAATGTATTGAGTCCAAGAAAAGACGGCAGGGTGCCTATTAAAAAAGCGCCAGGAGAGCAGACGATTTAGGAGTTCTTTTTCCACTCTGGAATAGACTCGACTTCATCCCTCATTTTCTTGAATGACTCCAACCTGTCGAGTACTGCCAGGTCGTGTATTTCATTTCCATCTAGTTCATGAAACGCACAACCTTTGCTTTTCTCTTCGTGCCTGCAGTCTTTAAATTTACACTGAATGAAGTAAGGCTCAAGATCGGGGAAGAAACTAGGAAGCTCTTCTTTAGGAACATCTAACACTGATAGAGACCTCACTCCTGGAGAGTCCACTAAAAGGAAGTTTTCACAATCAATAATCTCGGCCCATGTTGTGGTGTGAGAGCCTTTAAGAACGCCCTTGGCGAGCCTTCTGCTTATGAGCTCAACTTTGCCGTCACTAAGGGTTGATATTAGCTTTGATTTTCCTACACCAGATTGTCCAAGGCAGATGGCCGTTTTGTATTGGAGCTTCTCTCGAAGTATGTTGAGTTCTTCTTCTGATTGATCAGGACACTCGGAAGAGACGCTGAAAGTCTGTGCACCCAAGAGTTTTTCGTATTTATATCTCTCAAACTCAAGATCAAACTGATCTTCAAACTGATCCATCTTGTTGAAGATAATAACTGCCGGTATGTCCCATTCTATTGCTCGAAGAAGATAGCGATCAATAAGTCCTGACTTGTAGTCTGGTTTTGAGACTGCGGTGACAATGAAGAGAACATCGAGGTTGCTTGCGATAACTTTCTTTTTATTTTCACGGACGATTCTTCTGTAGATCTCATTCTCGCGCTCCACTATCTCAGTGATCTCATAAGCGTCTCCGCTTACCGCTTTCTGAAGTATGACATTGTCACCAACAACGGGGTGAGAGCCTCTGATAACTTCACGAAGCGCGATTGCTTCTACGAATTCATCACTTCCTGGTATGCGACACTCAAAGCGACGCTTCCCAGACCTAAATATTTTTCCTTGAACTTTGTCCTGCATGTATTACTTATATCGTGAAATTCTTTCAGTGCGAAGCGCAAACTCCTGATAATTATTAAAAAACCTTGTTGACAACTCCACCATATCGCTATAAATTCTTTGCTCATCCGATACGCAGTCGTAGCTCAGCTGGATAGAGCATCCGCCTTCTAAGCGGACGGTCGCAGGTTCGAATCCTGCCGACTGCGCCATAGTTTCTAGGTATTCAAAATCGGATTCTTTACACTTCGTGGTGGACTGCACCGCACTCAACCCTTTAACGACTGGCATAGAGCAATCTCAAACGATAA
>Ga0208203_1000936_pt1 | contig 12133 bp, 10 predicted proteins | sample DeeseametaMP2914_FD_184167 | JGI IMG/M metagenome (GOLD analysis project Ga0208203, IMG submission 184167) | Marine microbial communities from the Deep Atlantic Ocean - MP2914 (SPAdes) | ecosystem: Environmental > Aquatic > Marine > Oceanic | place: West of Santa Cruz de la Palma, Atlantic Ocean...
TGGGAAATGCTTTGCTTCGTAGGCTTCAACTAACGTAACCAAAATGTCCAGCTTTTCGCCTTCGACGGTATCAGGCTCCGCCATCATTAGGTTTTCGATGTCGTTTAATGCCGCGCGGTAGTCGGCATCTGTTTTAATAGGTCTGATGTCCATTATATTTACCTCTTGTTACTACCTCTTGGCTTTAAATCGTTTGCACATCAATTTGATCGTATTGTGCATGACTGCCGATAAACCGTATGTAAACCACCTTGTAGGCATAATTGATCCAAACGACTAATCGGTATTTATTACCGGCAATGTTAAACACGACACGCCCATCTTTGAGGATGCTGGCATTTCTAAAGTCCTGTTTCACATTCGACGGTGATCCCCAATCAGCGTTTAATGCATGCCTATACCACGCTAAAGTTGGCTCTTTCGTGTCAATGTATTCTGGGCTGTCTTCCCAAAATGTTTTTAAGGTTGATAGTGCGATAATTCTCATAAACAGATGTTAGTCCCATATTGGGACTTTTGCAAGTTTGGCATTTTTGATGCGGTTAGGAGTTCTTACCGCATCCCCGATTGCCCCATTCCTTGGGGCGGTTCACATCCCTCTTATTCACCTTCTAAAGCTTGTGGTATCAAGTGTTGCCCCATTGTCCCAAATGCCCACGGTAAGTGAGTAAATGGGGGCTTCTAGTTTCGCCTGATGGGCTTTTTCGGCATGCGGCTGCGTTTGCCATCGAAAAAGGCTAATACTCTGAACCAATAGAGTGATTCTTCATAACCTAGGCTGTACGTTGGGCGTGCAGGCGGGATGAGCCCCAGTTTGCGTCCTAGGCTGACAATCACGTAGAACGTGAGTTTTAATGTCAGCCAAGGAGCGAGTACCAAGAATACCATCAGGCAATACCGAGTAAGTGCGTAGCCTATACCATAAGGCTGTTCGAGTAGGGCAATGCCAATACACCAGCCAAGTCCTGCCAGCATGGCTATTGGAAAGGTAATGGGGGCGAGTCGCATCATAAATTGCATGTTAATGCCCTCCTGTGTTGTGCTGTGAAGGGTGCTCAAAGTTCACCAGCGGTTCGATCACATCAGCCACGGTTTGATGAGCAATACGGCGCTCTTCAAAGTAATCGTGGCGGTCGTAGATACCCTCAACGCCTTTTAGCTTATGGTTAAGACAGCGTTCGGCCACATTGCCTGCAATGCCCAAAGAGGCGGCAAGGCTGCGAAAGGTGCGGCGCAGATCGTGTACGGTGAAGTGTTCAAGTTTGCCCATTTTATTGGGAGGCTGTTTTTTGCGCCCTGGCTCGCGACCAAAGAGTTTAGAAATGGCGCGGTTTAGCGTATCTGGCCCCATATGTGGACGATGGCTTGCTCGTCTGGCTGGAAAAACATAAGGCGAGCCACAAGCGCGGACTTGCAGCTCGTTAAACCAGGCAATGGCTTGGCGCGGTAAGGGGATGCTAATGGGCACGCCGGTTTTGCTGCGTTCTTTGGGTAGATCCCACACGCCCGTGGTTAAATCCATTTCACGCCACATGGCTTCGCACAGTTCGCTTTTGCGTACGCCCAACACCAAAAACAGGCAGCAAGCGAGGTAGTTGTCGCGGCCAAAGCTATTGATATGGGTATGAAACACGCTAAAGGCGTAGTGAATTTCCTCTTTGCTGAGCATCCTGTCTTTACTGGACTCCACGCCACCGGCATCGTCCACGGTAAAGGCTGCGGCTGGGTTGTTCAGCGTTAAGTCGAGCTTTATCGCATGTCGAAACAGCTGCTTCATGTACATCAAGGTATCGTTGGCAATGGTAGGGCGGTTACTTTCTCGAATGCGCTCTAATACTTCTCGTACATGTGTGGGGCGCACGGCTTGTATAGGAAGTTGACCAATCACTGGTGCAATTTCTTTGGTAAAAACACGTTTGGGTATATTGGGGTGCTTTAACCGGCGACTTAAGTCTTTGGCATACCAGTCTTGAAACAACTGACTGACATTTTGAATCTCAGGGATGGTTTCAATAGCACGGATTGCTAATGGGTCTTCACCTTGCTGAAGTTGTAGCTGCATTTTAGACGATTCAAGTCGAGCCTCTGCTAAGGTCATGCTTGGATATTGACCGAGCGTGGCTTCTCGTCGTCCGTTTAGGCTGGTATACCTTAGCATCCAATACGGCATGCCAGATTTTCTTACGCAAAAATATAGGCCATTACCATCACTGTATTTTTTGTTTGCTGCTGCGGTGCGAGCATAAGATTGCACCTGAGTTGCGGTTAGTTTTGCCATCGTTTGTTACTCTATATTCCTAAGAAATCGTTAAAATTTGCTCACCATTGCCCACCACTGTTTGTTTATCGATTGGTTCGATATTTGAGTGATTGAACAATCTGCAAGCAGCACGATAAGTGGGGATGGCATAAGGCGGTGGTGAGATAGATGCAAAAATCTGCTCACCAGATACCTTGACTTTTCGCTTATTGAGTCAAAAAAACAGGTTTTGCCCACCATTTTGCCCACCACTTAAACAGCAACTGGTAACGGACATCTGCAAACCGATTTGGACGGAAAAAATAAAAAAGCCCTGTATTTACAAGCAAATAACAGGGCTTCTAAGACATTCTTGGACGGGTAAAAAAACTATTCGATGTTTTGAATTTGTATTGCGAGTATGTCATCAAGACGAATAAGTTTGCTTTTACGCGCTGTTTCGAACCCTTGCTTTAAAGCAACAGCATAATCTTGTACTTCTTTAGTGGCGGGGTTAGTGACCGCTTCTTCAAACAGGTTCGCTTTATAAAGTTCATCGTGTGTTGTTACGATGTTTTCTACCTCTGAGCTGTCTTTTGCTTCTTGTAGGGCGAGTGTGTTAATCAATATGGCTTCATTAGGTATGCTGGCTGCAACGCCTTTTAATTCAGCTAAATGGCGATGGGCAGTGGCGGTTTTTTTTAAAACAGCGCGGGTTTCCCACTGTTCAATATTCGCAAGCGGTAACGGTTCTATAGTGGTCGACATAGATAGCTTTTATCCTTTTTTATACATGTCAGCGTTGTTATGTATAAATTTTTCATAAAATTATACATAACCTATATAACATGTATAGTAATTCCATTTATTTATATACGTTACTTTATGCGCTCTTAATAGGCCAAATAGCTTCACTTATTTCATCAAGTACAGTATCTAGTTGATTATTAAGCACCTTGTCAAATTGCTTCGCGCCACCGTGCTGACTAAAGCGGTTATTAACAAACTCTTTGTCGACGATAACTTCATGCACAAGTTGTTTGGCAAGGCGCTCTAACCATTTGCGCTGATTAGGTGTCCATGAATGTGCTTGGTATATACGTAACATTGCTTGAGCAACACGTTGTTCAAAGGGGATAAGAGGTTCACCTAAGGCTGCGCGCCGAATGTGACCAACAATGCTTGCTGCTATATCTTGATTGGTTTGATTACGTACCGCGCTTTGTAAATTCGCCTCTGAGAAGCCTGCACCATCAAGTAATAGTTTTACTTCAGTTAATTGCTCACGAGAAAGGTCGCGTGGTTTACTTACCACAGTCGCAAGGGCTATGTTTTGGTTTAACTGCTCTTTAACGAATTGATTAAAGCTCTCTAGGTAATCCTCTGGTTTTTTGTGTGTGCCCCAGCTTTGTGTTCTTTCACGTATTTCATCATGATGTTCAGAGATAACGGGCTGGTGTTCACTGCCCAATAAAGTATTGACCTGTGCAAGCTGGTGGATTAAACCACTATGTTCTGTGATAAAGTTTGCAGCTTGCTTTGGCCCTAGTTGGTGTAAATGGGTATGAAGGTTTTTAGGCTCTACTCCCCATAAGCTTTCAAGCTCGTTTAGCTTTTGTTTTAGCTCAGGCTTTGCTTCTGCCTTTTTTTCTGCTTTACGTAAAACCCGCATGACCTTTTGGCTTAACTGATTGAGTACAACATCGGCGTGACTTTCTTGTGGTGAGTCGCCAGGTGTATTCAGAGCTTGTTCTAATAGCTCTGGATTAGTGATTTCATCTACCAATTGTTCTAGAGTTATATTAGGGTCTTTAACTAAAGGCTGCATGGTGTTCACTTCAGCCAAAGCTGAATAAATATCGACAGGGTCGTAGATACGGAATACGGTTTTACCTATTTCATCACAGCGGCGAGTAGCACGGCCGATCATTTGCTCGTATAAAATGCGTGATTTTACTCGGCGCATGAAAACAAGATTACAGACTTTAGGAACGTCAATACCTGTAGTGAGCAAGTCTACGGTTATTGCAATGTTAGGGTAGCGTTCGTTCTTAAACTGTCTAATTCTCTGATCGACTTTATCAGAGTCGCCTTTAATAACTTCTACAGCCGCTTGGTTATACTCACCGTTGTATAGCTCTTTAAATGCATCATCAAGTAATCGCTTCATCATATCTGCATGAAGGCCGTTTTGTGAGGGAGCACAAAATATAATGGTTTTTTCATCACCAAAGGGATCGAGTTCTTGAACAAGTTGTTCGCAAATAACTTTGTTGAAGTTCTCGTTAATAACCTTGCGGTTGAATGCATTAACCTCGAAATCAAGCTCATCATCCAGGTCTGCAGATTCAATTTCCCCCGTATGAGTATTAATTGATTGGACTTTATCACCTTTATCAAAGTGAATGCCATTTTGGCTTAGTAAGGTTTCATAACGGATAGGTGATTCATGATCGATAAGCCAATCTTCAGCAACAGCCTCACGGTAAGAATAGGTGTACACCGGTTTGCCAAAAATTTCACTGGTGTGCTTGGCTGGGGTTGCTGTGAGCGCTATTTTCACAGCATCGAAGTAATCGAGTACGCGTCGGTAACTAGATAAATATTGGCTAGCGTCCCGTGTAGCAAGTTCGCCCTCTGTCATTTCTTGATCAAGTGTGTAACCTCGGTGTGCTTCGTCGATAATGATACAGTCAAATTGATCGAGCGGAGGAGGGTTATCACTCATAAATATGCGTTTAACCATTGCTTGCACGGTAGCAACTTGTACGCGCGTTTCAGCCTCTGCACCCATATCACCAAGTTCTGCGACATTATAAATTTTTGAAAGAGTATGATTTTGCTCTAGTGGCGCTTCGTTAAAGGCATCGAGTGCTTGCTGGCCCAGTGCGGTTCTATCAACTAAAAATAAAATGCGTTTAAAGCGTTCTGCTTTTAAAAAACGGTACATTAAACCGATGATTGTGCGGGTTTTACCAGTACCCGTAGCCATTGCAAGTAATGCTCGACGTTCGTTATTTGCAAGTGCATGCTCAACGGCACTAATTGCATTTTTTTGGTATTCCCTAAGCTTTAAGTAGCCAAATGGCTCTTTATCTAATTTTTTTTGTGCTTCGCTTTTGCTGCGCTTGAGGGTATCAAGTAAACCTGTTGGCGTGTGGAATTTACTTAAATCTCGTTTTGTATTTGAGCACTCCCGTACATCACGAAACCAAATACCTGATTGTTCAGCGAGTTGTTTTACATGAGGGCGACCGTTACAAGAATACACAAATGGGACTTTATAGTGGCCTTCGGCTTCATCTGGCCATGCTATGGTCAAACCTTGCAATTCCCAAGCGGGTAGTAGCGGTGGATTGACTGTTAGCCCTTTACTGTATCGCTCAGCTTGACGAATTTTACCTGCAACATTGGTGTTTTCTTTTTTGGCTTCAACCACGGCTATGGGTGTTAACCCTGCAAATAATACGTAATCGGCTCGGCCGCGTTCGCCATTGTATTGCGTTGGCCACTCAGCAATTGCGATATTTTTACCTTTTTCAGGACGAATGCCGTTTTTATAAGTAAGCTCTTCACTATCAGCCTGCCAACCTGCTTCTGTTAATTGCTGATCTATTAAAATACGAGTTAACGCTTCGTCGAGTACGATATGTTTAGTTGCTGCTTGAGTGTTATTGTTTAGCTTTTCACGTTGGTTAGCTTTTGACTTTTCATCTTGTGAAGCTAGCTGTATTTGCAGTGCCTTTATTTTGGCTTCGTACTCTTTTTGTTGTTGCTGCAATGCTTGTTCATGAGAGGCCGCTTGTTGCGCTAATAATTTAGACTCTTCGTCCATTTCATACGCTAACTGCTCATATTCATGCTTTTCTTTGGCGATTAACTCATTCAGCTGGTGGCTTGAATTTAAATCAAGATTTGCTTTTTGTAGGTCAGTCTTTAAGTTAGCAATTTCACTTTGAAGTTTACGTAACTGTTCACTCGGATCTGAAGGCGCAATAAATGGCCCAGGCTTAAACTTTGGGCCAGCTTTACCAAATGACTGGTGAAACCAAATTGCTAATTTACGGGCAACTACTAAGCCGTTAATTGCTTCTTTATGCTTTGTTTTAAATTGGTGGGTTGCTTTATTACCTTCAACCCTAAGAGTGCGGAATAACTCTCGTACAACATTTTCTAATTGTAATTCACGATTAATTTTGTATAAAAGGTCAGCTTGTGTTGTTTGTTCATCAAACTCAATACCAGCCAATGCAGCAATATGTTGTGCTAATGCTTCGCCTAGCTGACGTAGTTTTATTAATGTGGTATTTGGATCACTGGCGAAAGAGCGCTCAGCGGATAAAGCAAGCTCAGTGAATAATGGATCATGTTCAGCTAAAAACCCAAAATTTCCATTAGACGCAGACATTCATAAACTCCATTTAAATGATAAACAACAAGCCAAGTATATGAGATATAAAGGTTCACAAGCCCTGTTGCCTGAATATTGAATACATTATCACTAATAGACGGATTTTCAACTTTCTTATGATTAGTGTGTTTTACAAAAATACATAGAGAAAATTAAATTTACACTCTTTCCCCCCCACCACAGCGCCAATTTTGTTTGGCATTATTCTCTCTGTTGTTAGGAGCACCTAACAATAAACCTATTTTGGAGAAATATAATGACGAAGAAAGAAACCCCAATGACTACCGATGCTTTGGCCCGTATTCAAAGAAATGAAGCTAAGCAAAATGGTGGCGGCGTTGATTCTAATGGTTTTGCTGCTCGCGCAGCTAGAGCCGCAAACAAAAACCAACAAGGGAAAAAATAAAATGGCCCAACATGATGATGACAACCGTTCACAGCAGCTAAACCCTGAGCATGACGCTTATTGGCAAAGCCGAGGTGAAGATGAGCGCCCTGAAGACTGGGAAGAGCGCTTAGACGATTAATTGCAAAAGCTAAGGCCGTCTAATTTTGAAGTTAGATGGCCGAATTCTCGCGTTCTGAATAGTACTTAAAGTAAGCAGGGTATTGCCCAATAATCTCATTGAAAATAGGAATAAGTTTTTCGCTTTCAGTTTGTTCAAAACATACTTGTATTTTTGTGTCTATCCCTCGACTAATCCTGAAGTACACAAGTAATGCTGAAGAATCTAAATCACATAATTTCTCGCAAATTGCACTTACAAACCTTTCTAACTTTAGAAAAGAAGGTAAGTTCTTCCCGTTGCGCCAATCTTTTAGTTGTTTGTATTGTCTATCTTTCAGGGGCTCGTAACTTTCAGGGGCATTTAATTGAGAGTTTTCAATAGGTATATAGCTTGCCAGCTGCCTCCAGCTAATTGGTTTAATTTTCGATGATATAAATTTTTTTAGCTCTATAAGTGCAGCATCGAAACAGCTGTTAACTTCGTCAGATTCAATCAATGTATTCAGTACTCCAGTAAAGAAACTTGAGTATTGTTTATCTTTACAGGTTTCATCTAACCTCTCGTAGTAGAATTGAAGACCTATTTCATAGTTGGCAATTGCAGATAAGTAGAAATCAAATGTTAAATAGTAAGATGCTCCTGCAATAGCTAATCCTTCATCGAATGTATAGTTTTCTCTTCTTTTATCTGACTTAAAAAACTCATCTAGAACTTCGAGCTGTCTGGATGGCACTAAGCTTTGTGCATGCCAATGTGTTTTTTGTAATAGCCAAATATCCTTAGGATCATTCTTATCAATAATTTCTGATTTTGCCTTTCTATGAATTTCACTCATCAGTAAGTAGTCTGCATTAGAACGTTCTTCAAGCCAGTCCATTAATACGTTTAATTCATTATCGTTTTTATTAGCCCTAAGGCTGAATTTATAACTATCAACACACGAATAGAAATGGCTTGCATTTGAGCCAACTACTACAGCTTTATAATTTTTCTTGAGAAGTTTGGGGTTAAAAATGTGGACAATACTAGGTGACAAGGACAAAAACCAATTTTCAATTTTTTTGAAGGTAGGCCTCCCTATGCCTTTAGTTGATAAAGTCGAAATAGAACTTTTACTTACTGGTAGTTTAGCTTCATAAAATGACTGAGCATAATCAATAATACCTCGAAAGTTATTTGGGAGATGTAATAAATAAGCTACTTCATCATATGATGGGAGGTAAGCACTTTTAAAGTTAATTATTTTAAAAACATATTTGTTACCTTCATTAGGTTTGAGCATATTAGTCCTTTATTTCGCCATGAAAGTTAACTTCAGAGCTTTACTCACTTAATATAAATATTCAATAAACTTTCGATGAATTGAAACCCTTTTTACATGAACAAACTTCTTTTCAACTTCGCTCATAGGTGGTGGAAATAAGGCCTGTGAGTATTAATTGTATATTTGTGGAAAGATAGATGTTTTGAATCATGATGCTTGTAGTAAGAATTAAGTGCTGATTGAACAATAATGAAACGATCTGCGCTGTAGAGTTCTAAAATAAGATATCTAAAGCTCTCCAAAGCTTCTCGGGGTTCTTCTATTAGCATCTTGAAATCATCGAAATTAATCACCTCTTAATCTACAAGAACGCACAGTTCAATAAAACCTTGCTGTGATTGTGCTAATAAATCCTCGTCAATTTCTTTAGTGAGATACCAAACATATCCATCTCTTAATGCGTTAGTTTTTATGCAAGCTTGCCTTCAATTGTTTTAGCTCTGTAGGTCGTCCGCCATGAAGTTTCCATATATCCGTGTTCTTGTTTATTAAGGACACTTTGGTGGCTGGCTCTTTCAACAAAACTATTAAACTCACTCATTAGTGAATCATAATTATTTTTAGAATTAATATTATATATCAGGAGAGAAAGCTATCGCGTTGTTTTTTAATTGCTCTCGTGGTTAATTAACGCCTGATGTAAATCCAATGAATTTGATATCAAGAATAGGACATAGATCAAAAAAAACCGCCTACAAAATGATGAGGCGGTTTTTAGTTGGGATCTAATTTGTGTAATTCTTGGCGCTTTTAATTGTTTTATTGAATTCACTAAGGAGTGAGCCATAATCTATTTCAGTTTTAATATTGTACTTTTCACTAAGGTTATTTAGCTCGCTCATAGTAAGCGTAGCAGATGATGAGAAATTAGGCTTTGCAACTACATAACTTTCATCAATAAGCATTACCCCTTTGAGCTGATGGAGCTTAATATAACGCTCGATATAAGATGCCAGCTCTGCAGGTGTAGCCCCCTCTGATGTAATGCGCTTTGAAATTTCTTCTGGATTAAACGTTTGAACTTTCGCATAACCTGCAATTAAATCAGTTACTTCAATCATCGATTTTTCGCTTACTGCTTTTGTGTAAGATACACCAGCAAAAAATGCTAAGGCTGACATTACTAGGCTTATTAGAATCATTTTTATATAGTCATTCATTGTTTAATCACCTAATTTGAGTTTAGTGCCAGATAGCACAGCGAATGTAATTGAACGTCCCGGTGATATCTCAATTACTGGGTGAATCTGTTCTGCTAAAGCGATGTAGTATTCAGCTAGTCTATCCATAGCATCAGCTGAGCCTTGGAACACACCAGCAGAAGCAACGGAGCCTAAGTCTACTGATTCCCATACCGCTCTATCACCACCAGACGTATTGATTGATGTAGTGCGTTGAGGAGCAACAGCTTCAGAAATGCCACTCATAAATCCAGCTGCCATAGAGCCTGCTAAGAGGTTGCCATTTTTGCTTACAAGTCTGCCGGCTATACCAAGTTTGCCATCAAAGTCAGAAACTGCATTCGCTTGAATCGCGCTTTCAACACTCTTACCGTCATTACGTACACATGTAATTGATTGTGCGCGGATATGCGCTCTTTCGCTTGATAAATCCCCGATTGCTTGGCCAATAACGTGACACTCGCGAATATCTAAAGTGAAATGGTTAGGCAAGATAGCTTCCTTTTTAACTCGGATAACAACCGGCATAGGAGAAGATTTGGCTGCAAGCTGTGTTGGAGCATCCAAACCAGTAAGTAAAACACCAGAGAAGAATGAGCCTGCAGGCAAATAAACAACGCCTTCGTCAGAATCAATTAGTCCACCTTCATTTGGATCGCTTTTCTTTTGGACCTCTTTTTCAGGTTTTAGACTTTGTTGTGTGATCAACAAATCTTTTTGCTGTTTTTCTTCAACAACACCCGAACTCTTAATGCTTCGAACGCTGCGTTGGGTGATAGTTCTAATAACACGGCCTTCGATTTGTGGTTTTGCAGTAACAAGCTGAGTAGGGGTTCTGTCAAAAACCCTCTCATCGTACTGTTGTGGTGCATCAGCTATAGCTTGTTGCCCTTGCTCTGCACCAGAGTATGAAGTGTTGTAATTTGAGCGTGAGCCACCATTTGATTGTCTATTATGTTGGGTATTTGCATATGCTCTATCGCGCACTTCCAGTTGGCGCTCGTAATCTTTCAATTTTAGCGTCAGGTCATCGATGCTTTGCTGCTGTTGCTGAACCATCTCAAGTACACGCTCTTTTTCTGTATATACCTCACGCTCTTTTCTGCGAATTGAGTCTACAGACTTGTCATAGATTTCGTCGAATTCGTTTTTATCGATGTTAGCAATGCTTTCTGAATCAAATAGCCCGCGTACTTTACCCTTTCCATCAAGGCGGTCTTCAGCTTGTCTTGCTGCAATTCTGTCCTGCAGACTGGTTTTATTATCACTCGAAGACATCGACTTATAACCAAAGAACGCAATAGGAATAATCACCAGTATTGCTGCAAACTTTCTAACTTTGGGATTTTCCCATTGTTTTTTAATGCTCATTTCCACCAGCCTTAGTTGATTACACGAGGACGTTTAGAGTTAGTGTTAACAATGCTTTGGCGCAATTTGTCTCGCAGGATATAAACTTCTGTTGCTTCGCCAGGTTGAAGTAGTGATTTGTTGTAAATGGCAACGGCCATAACATCACGTGACTCGCACATTTGTTCACGAACTGTATAGGGGCGTGTAGTTGTATTTTGGACTCTGACTACATCAACAACTTCTCTTGGACCGACAATTCGCTGTAGTACTTGCTGACTAATGGTTAATCCGCAAGGTTGGTGCATCGCTTTTGATACATCATGAGAAAGTGAAAAACCTTGTGGTATTTCACCTTTACCAACAGGTTTTAGAATTTGCTTAATACGCGCTACTCGATCTGTTTCAACATTTGCGACGTGGCCTTCAGTTAAAGACGCTTCAGCTAAAGCTTCTTGCTCTTTTATTTCCGCTCTGTGGTTTGCGCCTTTGTATTGCATCGTTTTTGAAAGATTCACATCGACATTTACAACAACCGGCATCGCTTCCATTGGTACCAATGTAAGGTTAATCATTGACTCTGGAACACCTTCTTCAAACAACATTAAAGCAACAGGCTTAAGTGAGTTTAAAGTGATGTATAAACGGCCATCTTCTAATTCAATGACTGATTCTTCGTCGTGGGTTCTAGCAGCAACCATCTTAAAATTAGTTATGATTGGATTCGTCAAGCCCACTGCTACAGGTACAGCGATATTAGCGCCGGGTTCAAGGTTGCTAAGGTTTTGGGTTGGCTTATATTTTGATTTAACGATATCTAGGAATGAGTACCCATTACCTGAGCGAATTGACTGTGCAGTTTGTGGCTGCTGGTATTGGTTAAAGTCAGCTTCATTCATCATTCCATTTGGTTTTACATTATCGGCAATTTGATTGATTTCATCTTGAGGGGAGACAGTTTTCATTACAGGTTCGCTTCGACTATCTAATTTTATGCCGTTTTTTGCCGCTTCGAATATAGCTTGCTTTGTAACCGGAATAGGTTGTTCATTTACTACCTCTGTTGGTAGCTTGAATGTATCGCTTGGATTTTCAGTTGCATCATTAGCGAAGGTGAAT
>Ga0208203_1000940_pt1 | contig 12102 bp, 10 predicted proteins | sample DeeseametaMP2914_FD_184167 | JGI IMG/M metagenome (GOLD analysis project Ga0208203, IMG submission 184167) | Marine microbial communities from the Deep Atlantic Ocean - MP2914 (SPAdes) | ecosystem: Environmental > Aquatic > Marine > Oceanic | place: West of Santa Cruz de la Palma, Atlantic Ocean...
CGAGGACTTTGAAAAAGTTGTCTTGATCAGTAGGGAAAGCTATTCAAAAGACAGTACTAAACTTAAAGAAGTTATTTTTGGCATACTCAAAGCAAGACTTGGGCTTAATTATGGGTTATGGGATCAAGAAGGTGGCATCCTTGGCTCAACACCTGAGATTCTTTTTGCCAAAGAAGGGAAGAAGTTTCAAAGCATGGCACTTGCCTCTACAAGACCAATAGATAAAGCGCATGAGCTTCTAGAAGATAAAAAAGAACTTATAGAACATCACTTGGTAGTAAAAGATCTTCGAAATAAATTGGAAGGACAAAATGCCCTGAGTGTTGGAAGTGCTAAAATAGAGACTTTTGGCACTTTGGCCCATCTTCGCACTGATATCTCATTTGAAAGCAATCTTAACGTAGTGGAGTTGTCCTCCCTGCTTGGACCCACTGCTGCACTTGGTGGATACCCTCAAAAAGTAGCTAAAGAGTTTATTAAAAACAGCAAGTACTATAATAAACACCCCAATAGAAAATTCGGTGGTGTGATAGGGTTTGAGCACGGTGAAAAAGCTTTTGCCTTAGTGGCCATTAGGAACATCCAGTGGGATAAGAATTCTTATTGGATCGAAAGTGGTGGTGGCGTTGTAAAAGAATCCACTATAGAAAATGAACTTTCTGAGATTAAAAGAAAAAGAAAAGTAATTAGGGACATATTCTTTAATGAAAATATTTAAACTAGGTGACATTCAAAAGCTGTATTTTTGCTCTGGTGCCAGAAACCATAAGTTAAAATCCCTGTTCCCAAATGCCACCTTTCACTACGAATTAGATGAAAGATCAGCAAGCTTTAAGGCCCTTGGCTCTTGCATGGCCGGGGAATTGGCCGCAGTCTGTGTAACTAGCGGTACAGCTGTATCTGAGTGCCTCTCCGCCATGGTTGAAGCAAAGTATTCGGACATACCATTTATTCTTGTTTCAGGGGATAGGCCTAAGAGACTTCATGGCACAGGTGCCGCCCAAACAATCGATCATTTTGGGGCAAGCTCAAATATCGCCTCTCAACAAGTTGAGGTTCTGAGCAGCGATGCTGGAGCAATGGAAATTGTTGAACCTGAATTTCCACTACACATTAATGTGTTGGTGGATAAATATTTGGAAAGAGCTAATACTGTAGTTGAGTCAAACCTGAACGAGCTAAAAGACTTTGTTGATTCTCATGAGAGAACTCTGTTTCTGTTTTCTCATGCTAGGGGTTCTTTAAGAGAGCTCGTTATGGCGCTTAAGAAAAAGACTGATTTTGTGTACGCAGAGACACTTTCATGGGCCAAGGATCAAAGTCCTATAACAAATGAGTTTGAACTTCTAAAAATGTATAGAGATGGCTATTTCGACTCTATTGTAAGAATTGGCCATACTCCACTAAGCAAACTTTGGAGAGTGGTGGACACTGAGGAAATTGATGTTTTCAGCATTGATCCTCGAGGTCTTTCCGCTCTTTCTCATGGCCAGGTTTGCTCTGATCTAGAATTTACCTCTATAGCTCAATTAAATCCTAAGCGAGGAAAATTCAGTTCAAGCTTTAACCGTGAAGTATTTAAGAAGTACCCAGAGAGTCAGTGGAGTTGGTTTCAGAACTGGCAGGAAGTTTTGCCGGAAGATAGCGTTGTCTACCTTGGAAATAGCTCAGTTATAAGGGACTTTGAAACAGTACAAACAAAGAAGTTTAGAACATATGGAAATCGCGGTGCCAATGGTATTGATGGGCAATTATCTAGTGCCATTGGTTTGGCAAATTCTATGACTGAAAAAGTTTTTTGTGTGCTGGGCGATTTGACCTTTCTTTACGACATTGGGGCATGCATGGAACTTCCATCAAATCTTGAAGTTTATGTTCTTGATAACAATGGCGGCAGAATATTTGAAAGGGTGGGCATTAATGACGAAACCATGCTTGAAGGTAAAAAACTCAACATGAATGTCCCTGAACAAGTACATATTGTTAAAATTTCACCTGAACAGACTCTTGAGTGCTTTAGGGAGCTAATGTCTTGAAGCTTCATTGCTTTCATGGATTCCTAGGCAATAAATCTCAGTTCGATTTTCTCAAATCACAATTTGATGTTGAAGCATATGATATGTACAGCTTATGCCGTGCAAGCAAGGAAGAAGCTTATCGCAGCATAAGCATTTCGGATGGGGATGTCGTTATAGGGTACTCCTTTGGTGCCCGGTTTGCTCTTGAGCTTTTAGAGCGGTTTAGGCCTAAGCTGTTTTTCTCATTGGCAGGCCATGCAGGCCTTGACTCTGAAAGTGTAGAACAAAGACTGGTAATTGAAGAGGCGTTCATTAATAAACTTAAGACCTTAAATAAAGATGAGTTCTTAGAGTACTGGAATTCACTTGATCTTTTTAAGCATGACTTGGCGATTTCCTCTGAAAGCTATGACAAAGCAGTCTTAATTAACATGTTCAAGGAGTTTGGGCTGTCCAAGCAAAAAAATTATACTGAGACGATTAAAAGAGAATCCGGTAAAATAGTTTGGGTTAATGGTATTAAAGACAACAAATATAGCGAATACTGTAAAAAGGAGATCGAACCCTTGGGAGTAGAATGTATTTATCTTCCATGTGGCCATCGACTTCTACAGAATGAGCAAGAGATACTTGAGATTATAAAAAATAAGGTAGCACAATTATGATTAAACATATTCTTGCAGCATCAAGACCTAAGACCTTAGTGGCAGCTATAATCCCGCCAGTCGTGGCCCATGGTCTTTTGATCAACTTGTATGACAAAACCAACTATTTATATCTTACCCTGTGTCTTGCTGCATCTCTTTGTATTCAGTTGGCCACAAACTTCTACAACGATGCCGTCGACGCGATTAAGGGCGCAGATGTAGAAAGGGTTGGACCAAGGCGTGTCTCTAGTGCTGGAGATGTGTCTATTAAAACCACGATGATGTGGGGACATATTGCAATCGCTTTGGCCTCAATTCTGGGTGTTTTTCTTTTCTTGCGTGGTGGCCCAGTCGTTCTCGTTCTTGGTGTACTTTCGCTTTATTTGAGTTATGGATATACTGGTGGACCTTTACCCTTAGCGTACAAAGGATTGGGGGAAATCTTTGTTTTCTTGTTCTTTGGTCTTTTTGCCGTCTGTGGATCTTTCTATATTTACTCTCTAGAGCTTCCACCAATTGTGTTTCTAGTGGCCTCACAAGTTGGACTCCTTTCTACCTCACTAATCATGATTAATAATCTCAGAGATAGAAAAACTGACAAGACAGTTGGGAAGCTCACCATGGCAACTAGACTTCCACTTGGTGTCTATGTTGGATCTTTATACGCCACTTTAATTCTGCCATATTTGGGTTTAATCAAATTAAATACCTGGGCACCTTTGATCGCACTTCCAATTCTTATAAAGGTATTGAAGATCGTCAGATATAATAAAGATGGTGCACTCCTCAATGAGGCCTTAAAGTTTGCTGGCATTCACCTTCTTTTATTTGGGTTGGCCTTGTTTGGAAATCTTGTTCTATGATTGAGTACTCCTTGTATGAGCTTGAAGCTCTATCACCTTTAAATTCTTTTAGTTCACCTGGCCTAAAGAAGGGAATGTATCTAAGGGTTAAGAAAGGCGAGGGGTACGGATACTCCGACTATTTTCCCCATGTTGAGCTTGGTGATGTCTCTGTCGAGGAGCTCTTACAAGGAAAAAGGGATGAGCACTTTGAGAAGGCCCTATGGTGGGCCGAACATGAGCTTGAAGTTTCCCAAAGGATAACTCCAAGTCCTTTTAAAAATCACAACCTATACAGAGGTGATGAAGTTTCCAATGATGTATTAAAATTAAAAGTCACGAGCATCCAAGATTTTGAAAAAATTGTGCGTATTGTAAAAGAATGCAAAGCTCTTAGATTGGACGCCAATGGAACTATCAATGTCAAACAATGGAATAACTTTCTGATAAAGCTCAATGATGATGAGCGCTCAAAGATAGAATATATAGAAGATCCTGGTGAAGGAGATTGGAGCGAGTTGCTTGTTCCGAGTGCAAAGGACTTTATGGACAGTCCTAAATTTGATTTCGTTGTGTATAAGCCAAATGCCAGATTTTTAAGTTCTAACTCAAAGGCCATCTTTAGTTCTTATATGGGGAGTGATCTTGGCCGATATCATGCCTGGCTTGATCTCATGGATAAAGGAGATCTTAACTTGGTGCATGGGCTTCACACACCAAATATCTACAGAGATCAAAAAGAGCTTTTTGTAAAAAAGTCAGGTGCTTTTGAAATTAATATCAAAGTTATTGATGAAATATATTTGGAGTTAAGGCAAAGGAGCTGGTGTTGTTTAAACTAAACCTGCAATCCAAAGATAATTTGTTTCAGTTTTCTCCTAAGCTTGACAATAATATCAGAGACATTCTTATTTCTGAGCTTTCAAAACTTAATCTAGAGGGGCATGTTTTTATATTGTCTTCTGGCACAACAAGTAAGGGTGGTGTTAAAGGGTATGCTCTTTCAAAAAAGGCGCTAATAGAAAGTGCTCTAGCAGTAAATGAGCATTTATCGCTGGGTTCAGATGATGCCTGGTTCCTTTCTTTGCCGCCATGGCATATTGGTGGGCTTTCGGTTTATATAAGAGCACAAGTTGCCGGGGCAAAAGTAATTACCTCCAATGAGTCGTGGAATGTTCAGAGTTGGGTAAAGCTTATCGAGGAGGCCTCGGTTACTTCTATTGTACCTTTACAGGCCTATGACATTGTAAAAGAGGGGATCCATCCGCCTAAAACATTAAAGTACCTTATTGTGGGTGGAGATCACCTCGCAGGGAGTTTACATGAAAAATTAATCGCTCTTGGGTGGCCGGTAATCAGGACTTTTGGCATGACTGAAGTTTGCTCTCAATTGGCCACTGAAATATGCCCCAGTACAGCTCCTAAGCTTCAAGTTTTAAATAACCATAAAGTTAAAACCAACGAAGATGGTGTTCTTTTAGTCAAAAGTAAGTCCCTATTTAGTGGGATGTTTAGTTACAATAATGAATTTACATATTCCAAACCGATCTTAGAAGATGGCTTCTTCAAAACCAACGATCTGGTTGAGCTTAATGAAGGGCAACTAAACCCAAAGTCGCGTGTCGACCAGGCCTTTAAGTGCAAAGGACGTTTGTTTTATCTGAATGATGTAAGAGAGCTTCTAGATAACTTCGCTTATGAAAATGGGATCTACTCAAAACTTGCTGTTCAAGTTGTAATATCCCCTAGGGAGGGACATGTACTTCGCGTTCTAGCAGACAAGCAATTACAGAAGAAAAAAGACTTTTTAAGTGCTGAGCTAAAACAATTATTTGCACCTGCTGTTTTGAAGGAAGTTGAGTTTGTAGATGGTATTGCTAGGACGGAATTAGGAAAGGTGAAAAGATCTTAATTCAATAAGGATGCCGCAAGAGTGACACAATTAATCTCCTCATGATCCTTCCAGCTGTCGCTATTCATTTCATTTAACCAAAATGACTCCAATTCATCTGCAAGAGGAAAGTATTTTTCTAGAAAGCGAGGCTCATTATGCCAATACTTTATCCCATGTGCTAAAGCACATTCTCTAAACGCCAACCTTTTACCGGCAGGGGAATTTAAGATCTCTGCCTCTAAAAAATGGTCAATTCCTACGCAGGCCTGGGCCAAAAGATCCTTCCAATCTAGGCCTTTAGACTCTGAGTTAGGCAAATTTTTGACCTGGTGTGCGCTTATAAGTAGGCGTCCTATTCCCAAAGGGTCTGCACTTACCCAGGAGGTGTTTCTGCAGAGTCTTTGTAAAACGAGTTCATACTCTTTAAGTTCTTTTTTTAACTCTGGGACAGCAAGGCAGACTTTTATTATTGTTATGAGTCCATCTAGAGGATCAGTAGCACCTTGATCGGATATCAGAGGTCTTTTGAGATCGATACTCATTTTCCATGGAATTCTTAAATCTTTTATAAAAGCTTTCATTGTCACATGGCACAGATCTGCGGCCCAAAATTGATACTTTCCATCATTTGTCACAGAGCCTACAAGTAATAAAGCATCTATCCATCTAGTCAGGTAGTGAAAGTATTGTCCATCTCTATCCCATTCATCAATTGAAGAGAAGCTCTCTCCAATTGCCCGTTCTAATTTCGGCTTTCCGATTCTAAGGCCACCCGCTGTTGGACGAATTTTTGCCTCACCATTTGAAAGGGTGCTAATCCAGCCTTTTCGCTTATCTTTTGCATCAAATTTACCTAATTGATTGTGTACCATGTCAATGAGTTCCAAGGCGTACTCTGTAAAGGCCTGCTCACCAGTCTTTAGTTCAAGTTGAATAAGGTTTTCCACTGCCAGAGCATCTGTCCAGAGATATCTTTTTGAGGGACGGGCTCCTTTGACCCCCGTAGAGAGTAAGAAGTTGTTCATTAAATTCATGGCCTGGTTAAGCCTAGTCTCATTTTGTTCAAAAGGTGTCTGTTGCATCATCGATTTCCTGAGGAAGATCGTAGTTTGTTTTTTGGGCCTGCCCCGTCATTGGGACAAACCGTACTGGCATCAGGCCTCGTTGGCGGTACTTTCTCTCTTCGACCTTCTCTAGCATGATAAGCTCTTGTCTAATGGTGCCGACAGGTGCCAATAGCTTTCCACCAACTTTTAATTGTTCTTTTAATGGCTCTGGGATAGATGGAGGTGCCGCGGTGATAATGATCGCATCGAAAGGAGCTTTGTCAGGCCAACCCTTATATCCATCCCCGTACTTAATAAAGATGTTCTTATAATCGAGAGTGTCGATAGTCTTTTGTGCCTTTTCGGCCAACCAATCGATGATTTCTATTGTATAAACTGACTTTGCCAACTTTGATAAAACTGCAGCGTTGTAGCCACATCCTGTTCCGACTTCTAAGACCTTGGAATCTTTGTCTAAATTAAGGGCCTGCGCCATAAAGGCTACTATGTAAGGTTGACTAATCGTTTGACCCTTTCCAATCGGTAGAGGGCCGTCTTCATAGGCGTGCTTTTTTAGCTCCTTTGGCAGGAAGTCACTTCTGTCAACTTCTCTGAGAGCGTTAATCACGTCTTCATCCTTAATACCTCTTTTTATAATATGTTGTTTTATCATTTGTTCTTTGGTTACAGGCATGAGAGTACTCCTTCACTAATTATTATAAGCAATCTTGGTTCCAACAATTTGGATTTTAGGGTTAAACATGGCCTGTACATTTCTCATAAATCCAACTAAATAAGGTATATAAGACAGATGCCATTTCTGCTTTGGACAGTTTTATTCATTTTGTTTTTGTCTGATGCAATTTACTCTGAAGAATTGTGTGAGGGGGTTCAGGTGAAAGACCTGGACGAGCTAAATTTTAGCGAAACTGAGAAAAGGCTGGTATGCGGTGACGAGAAACTTTCAGCTTGGGCTAAAATTCCAGCGTATCAAGCAAAGTTTCATATAAAGTCATTTCTACAAAGCAGAGGGTATCTATCACCAAATGTTCAGATTACAAACAATACCCTTAAGGTTGATCCTGGTAAAATTCACACTCTCAAAAACATAAGGTTAATGCCAAGTGAGCTAATTGAGGCAAAGAGGATAGAAGAGGGGATGATTCCCCTGTATAGGGATCTCCCTATTACACCGAAATTATTGGATCAAGTGGAGAGTGGTATTGTTGAACAGCTAAGAGAAAACTCCTATGCGTGTGCCAAGGCACAAGCACTAATCTTTACTAATGGTGAGGAAGTCATTGTTCAGGCCGCAAAGCTTGATAGGTATAAATTTGGTGAGGTTGAGCTCGAATTAGACGAGGCAGATGTTCTTCCTGAGGCGATGAAAAGATTTTATCCGTTTGAGGCCGAACAAGGTTTTAATTCAAAGCTGTTGGCACTGGCAGAGAAAAGAGTTGTACGTTCTGGAGTTGCACAGGCAACATTCTTCATTGAGGGTTGTAAGAATGCAAAGCTTAGCTTGTCCCAAGGCTTTATCTGGGGGCCACCTAGAGTTCTACGCTTTGGAGTTGGTGCTAGTACCGAGCTAGGTCCTATGCTAAGGGCAAGTTGGTCTAATAATAGATATAAAAATATGGCCTCGAAACTCAGCGCTAAGATTGAGGCATCATTCAGGCAGCAAGTACTTGAATTGAAGTCTGATTACTACCATTGGGAAGGGCATCCAAGGCGTTCAGTTTTGACTGAACTTGAAATTTCAAGAGAGAATCAAAACGACTTTGAGGAGGTCAAACTTGAGCTTGGATCAGGCCTAAAGTGGGGGCTTGACTCCGTTAGAAGGTTTTGGAGTTGGAGCGTGGGACCAAAGTTTACCCAAGGCTTTTATAACTCAGACTTTGAAGAAGACTCCAAAAGTTTTGAAGCTATTTCAATTTCTGCAGGTGTGAAAACCCTTTCCCATGATTATGAGCTTTATGACTTTCACCCCCAACAGGGCAGTTCTTTTTTTGCTCAAGTTGAGCACCGTCCTAGAGAGCTTGGATTTGATAATACGCTCAGCCGACTGGGTTCTGGTGGCACAATTGTGGGAAAATTGTTTAGCTCAGGCAGAGGAGTGGTTGTTGGCGCAGTTAGGTTTCTAGCTCAGACAGGCCTGGTTGATGATACTGTGGACCTAGAGGACTTGCCTCCATCTGTGAAGTATTATGGTGGAGGAAGCAATGATTTAAGAGGATTTCAATTAAAGAGCCGGCCAAAAAATGATGGGCTTGGAGCACTATCAAAGCTTTTAGTGAAAACAGAACTTCGTAAAACGCACTTTTTTAATCCGGCCCTTGAAGGTTTTTTATTTTATGATAGTGCAAGGTTTGGAGAGAGATCTCTTGAGATTTCAAACCAAACCTATCATTCTCCGGGAGTAGGCATTAGATGGATGTCTCCTATAGGTTTGGCACAATTTTATTATTCACAAGCAATTACCACATCACCTACAGAGCAGAGCGATGAACTCTTTTACGCTGGACTTGGAGGTGAGTTTTGAAAATAGCGTTTAAGTTCATTTTAACTTTGTCTCTGGCCTTGGTGAGTGTTGTAGCAACTATTTTTTATAGGCCAGATGTTCTTGTAAATGAGAAGGCCATAAATTTCATTCTAGAGCGGCTATCTCCAATTAAATATCACTCCTGGAAGAAGTTCAAATTTAATCATGAATACGTAAATTGGAATAGGAGAAGATTAACTGGTGAAATTAGCGAGTTTTGTATTAAGGCAGAGCTCGAAGCTGCCAGGATCGATACGTGCTTTGAAGTAATTGAATTTGATCTGCTGGTACAGTGGAGGGGAGATGAAGGAATTAGTTTAGACAATGACTCCTATATTCGTGTGATCTCAAAAAGTTCTAAGGTCGAGTTATTGGCGAAAGAAGATACCTCCAAGAAGCCAGACTCTGAACCAATTAACCTTTATGAGTATTATCAATTAGGATGGAGTTCCCTAATTCCAAAGATTTCTCTGGATCTTGAAAATATAGCAGTAAAACAGCAGGCAAACTCTTACAGTTTTAATATTTTGGTTGAAAAAACAGATGCAAAAGCACTGGTGAAATTTAATGAGTTGGCGTTAGAGGCCACTAAACAGATGGCAAGATTATCTCTTCCTACCACTTATCAGTTGCCGAATTTATCAAACGATTTTTTACAACCACTAAAGGTGGATACCGCTCAAATACAGGCCATTATTGGTAAAGAGCTTGTGGAGATTTCAGCAAATGCAAGACTTGCTGATGTGAAGATTAATGCAAGCACACAAATCAAAAGTAAAATCATTCCTTCGCAAGCTCTAGAGCAACTTTTAGGAAACCTCAATGGAGCTATTCTTATCGCAGATGTTAAAAGGAGTCTGAAACTAGCCCTCAAGGAGCCCTTTAACGAGTTGCCGGCTCCGTTTAACGAAATGAGCGGCTCTGTTAGGTTAAATTTAAAAGGCAATACATCGGCAAGTGATATTCCAATCATACAGACAGACTTGCTAGTAGACTTTAGTTCTAAGCAGCAACAACTTGATTTTAATTTAAAAAGTTATGCTGGATTTGATCTAGCTAAAAAAAAGATAAAGATGGTTAATGTGAATTTGGACGTTAAACAAATATCTCTATTTTTACCTCGTCTGCCTAAGCGATCGCTCCCCCCACAGCTATTGCCTGATGGTCGAATTGTGGAGAATGAAATTAAATTCAAGAATAAGCTTGCTCAGAAACAGGAGGAAATTGAAGATCCATTTCCACTAGATGTAAACATTACGGCAAAAGGGGAGGATGTTCTTATCATTCACACTAATCTACTTGATTCACCTATTAGATTGAATGTAGATGCTAAAATTGAAAAGTCCAATATGAAGTCTGCGTTTATAAAGGTTCTTCCATTTGAAACGGAGATTTTTAAGCGTCAAATAAAGCTAAATCTTCTGGAGATAACGAAAGAGGGTGAGGATGGTTATATTAATGCTTTGGTGGAGTTTGTTCTTCCGGAGTATAATGTTTTCTTAAAGCTTGAAGGCCCGCTGTCATCTCCAAGGTATGCCTTATCCAGTAGGCCGGCTTTATCACAAGGGGATATTATATCAGTTCTTCTCTTTGGACGCCCCCTAGAGGGTGTTGACCCTGGTGATCAGGAGGCCGTTGCCAGAACAAACGAGCTTATTTCTCAGGGGGTCCTGTCGCTAAGTGTTCTATACTTTCTTTCTGGTTCTCCTATTCAAGCTATAACCTATGATCCCAATAGCAAACAAGTGGGTGCGCAAATTGGTCTTTCCAGGAAAAGCTCTTTAAATGTTGGTGGAAGCTCTGGCGGCGTTAATACAGTTGGTGTTAGATATTCCTTGGGCGGTGGATGGTTTATAGATACATCAGCTAGGGAGAGTGAAGAAATTGAAAAGGAACTTGGAACTGATTACGGTGTCATGCTTGAGCGAATACTTGCATATTGATTGGATTAAAATTAGTCTAGGGCCTAGGCCTTGACGGACGAGCTAGTGCATATCAAAGTTTCCCTTATCCTAAGGAGGAATTGTGCGCTTATTAATTTTTCTACTTTTTACAACTGGGGCCTATGGATTTGAACTATCAAGATATGATGGTGAGGTTTATCCCTCTAGAGATTTAATACTATGCCAGGAAGACCTTAAGGCTATTATAAAATCTATTGACTCATTGGAAGGGTACCAATTTGTTGAGGGCAACTGCGGAAAAAGTAGCAGAAGGTTTATACAGTTAAGGTTTAGTTATACTCATCCCTATACGAGTAGAATCGAGAGGCTTCATAGAAGGCTTCCCAATAGGAAGACCTGTGAGTATTATTCTCGAGTAGTCAGTCTCAAGCTTTCAAATATGGGCATTTCTCCTATCGCAAGCTTTTGCATTGGAAGCTCTTTAATTGTTGACTACATTGACGAAGCTTATAATCGCTTTAGTTCACTACATTTGCCCATCCAGTTTGAACAGGAGCATGAGTGCAGAAGATTTGTTAATGATTTGTCCAATAAATTTGCCACCAGAAAAATCTATTCCATTATTAATACATGTAAAAAGGTATTTATCACTGTTTTTAAACATGGATATACGCCAATAATGCATCTTGGGGCCGCACACGATGTTCAAATAAAAACCATTGTTGGAAAAAGAAGTTCTCTAGGGGATTGTGATACAACTGAGTCAAAGTACGATTTAAAATTTGGCAACGCGAATGTAAAACTGTTGCATGCAGGTTGCTCTCGCATGGGAGATTCGGAATTTGAGTTTTTAATCTATATGAAAGATTTTGAGAGCTCTTGGATCAAAGAGTTTATAGGAAGTACATACTCTGAGGTTTCGGAGTGTGAAGCACAGTTAGAGAGAGCGGTGGAAGCAATTTCTGCACAAGGCAACTCCGCTCTTTATTCTTACTGTAAACAATTTAGTTATGGACTTACTCCCATTGTCTATTTTGTGGAAAAAGGTGTTTAAATTTACTCGTTTTTACCAAGAGCCCACATTCTCCATCTCTGTCCAAGGTGACTCTGGAGTAAGTGCTTTCCCTTGTTGAAGAATTTCAATTGAAATGCCGTCTGGACTTTTGATAAACGCCATGTGGCCATCTCTTGGCGGCCTATTTATAGTTA
>Ga0208203_1000950_pt1 | contig 12038 bp, 10 predicted proteins | sample DeeseametaMP2914_FD_184167 | JGI IMG/M metagenome (GOLD analysis project Ga0208203, IMG submission 184167) | Marine microbial communities from the Deep Atlantic Ocean - MP2914 (SPAdes) | ecosystem: Environmental > Aquatic > Marine > Oceanic | place: West of Santa Cruz de la Palma, Atlantic Ocean...
GTGCTTCCTTGTTAAGAGAAGCTCCTTTTTTAGGTGATATGGTCTGGAATTTATTTAAGAAAGCTTGGGTATTGCTATCGTGAACTCCATTTGAGGGGGTCAGTTTCTTTAAGGTAAAAAAAAGCCCATCAAAAATGATGGGCCTTTTATTCTTCAATCAAGAAAGAAAAATGAATTAGATCTTACGACCTCTTCTAACCTTAAAGAGAGATTTAGTTCTTCTCTTTGCAGCAGCTTCATTCTTCTCTTTAGTTTTAACAGAAGGCTTCTTGTACTCTTGACGTTTACGATACTCACGAACGACTCCGTAGTTCTCACACATACGCTTAAACTTGCGTAATGATCTTTCTACTCCACGGGCGTCTTCAATTTCTACACGAATTGTTGTGGACATCTTCGTTCACCTCCTTCTGCCTAGCATTAAACCCTCTACTGAGGGGCTTGTGTTCTATAGTCTTTTAGAGGGCACTAAGTTAGGATGTAGCCCTCATAAAGTCAATGAAACACTGGGATTTAGCGTGGAAGACCTCTTTAATCAAAATAAAGCCTCACCCAAGAGCCCTCTGGCGCACAGGGTAAGACCCCATGACTTCCAGGGCTTCAAGGGTCAGGAGAAAATTTTTAAAAAGTACCCTTTCCTAAAAGAGGAAGAGTTACCAAGCCTGATCTTCTGGGGCCCTCCAGGCTCTGGTAAAACCACTCTGGCCCAGGTTCTGGCGAATCATAGAGGCTTGGAGCTTTACACCTTCAATGCAGTACTAGGCGGCGTTGCTGACCTTAAAAAGCTTATTGCCAAGGCCAAAGAGGTCCAGGACTTCTATCAAAAGAGAGCGGTCATTTTTGTCGATGAAATTCATCGCTTTAACAAGGCCCAACAAGACGCGCTTCTTCCTTTTGTAGAAAAAGGAGAATTCATCTTTATTGGCGCGACGACAGAGCATCCCAAGACGAGTATAAACAGGGCCCTCCTCTCTCGGGTTCACCTTATCACTTTAGAAAAACTATCCTCGGACGCCCTCTGTGCCATTCTTAAAACCGCTATTGAAAAAGAAGAGCGCCAAATCAGCGACGAGCTTCTTGAAACTATCTCAAAACTTGCTGATGGCGATGCTCGCTTTGCCCTTAATGCACTAGAGTCAGTTCTCCTTCGCGGCGATTCCCCTAGCCCTGAAGAACTCAAAGAGATCTTAGGTGGAGGATCTCGCCACTATGATAAAGATAAAGACCGTCACTATGATGTGATCAGCGCTTTTATCAAAAGCTTGCGTGGAAGTGATCCCGATGCAGCTCTTCTTTACCTCGCTATCATGCTCGATGGAGGAGAAGATCCAAAATTTATCGCCAGAAGACTTGTAGTCTTTGCCTCAGAAGATGTGGGGAATGCTGACCCTCAAGCTTTAACACTTGCCATCTCAGGGCTCCATGCGACGGAGGCCATTGGCATGCCTGAAGCAAGAATTAACCTCGCCCAAGTAACGACTTATCTCGCTTCTACTCAAAAATCGAATGCGTCCTATAAGGGAATAAACGAGGCGCTGTCCTTTGTTAAAGAGCGCACAACAATAGAGGTCCCCACTCATCTGAGAAATCATCACCCCGATGCTAAGAACTACAAGTACCCCCACAACTACGAGGGCTCTTATGTTTCTCAGCAATACTCTCCTCAAAACACCCCTCGCTTTTATCAGCCCAAAGAAATTGGTACAGAGGCAAGAATCAAGGCAAGACTAGAAAAGCTCCGTCAGAACTAATCATTCTCACGGAGCCTTTCAATAAAATCGGATAATTTAATTAGAAGTTGTTAATTTGATTGACGAGTTCTGGGTAATCAATAAAGGGGTTACGATTGCCTTGAACCTTATGAACAATGTCATTTCTGTTCTTTTCATTTTCGTCTACTGGATCAAGCTCATGCCAGCGACGAAGGTAGTCTTCCTCTTGAGCTGAGATGGGAAGCTTGTAACGAACAGAGAAGTAAAAGAGGGCACGAGCAACGTTCCCTTTGTGTTCGGCTGGTGGCTCAAAGAAAGCCCCACCGCGCCACTTTTCAACACCGATGTAAGATCCATCACAATCGATGAGGGCGTCTCCATCAACTTCAGCAAATTCATTATTCCCGCGGGTTGAGTTTGCTCTTGGGTCAGTTGGGTATAAGTGATGAAGGTCTGATTTTTGAAGGTTTTTATCAAAGCTACGATTAAAGCGTGACTGTGGCCATGTATGCTCACAATTCATAATACTATTTTTCGGGATAACATTAGGACCGATATGAGAATCTTCTCTTGTAATTTTCTTACGACAGTAAACGTCCTTAATGTAATAAGCGCCACCCTTATCTTGCCTTAGATGAATCTTACCAAAGAGGACCTTACGAGCACCACGATAACCGATACTCTTATGCTCATAACACTTTCCTTCACCTGTGCAGTGATTAGAAATTTCATCATTCTTTCCACTTTTATAAATATGAACGGAAGAGAGAAGGACGAAGATTTTTTGCTTGAGCTCTTCTCCACTTAAAGAGCCACTATTAAAAGCCTCTTGATACTTTGTGGGATAGTAGTTGCTTGCTGCACTTAGATTGACGGCAATAAGAAGTGCGATAGAAAGGGCTGTGAGTCTCAACATTTCTTTATCCTTATTTGGAGTTTGGGTGAGCTCTTCTTATCGAAAAACAAGTAGTTTTACTAATACTTTTTTTAAGTTTCACTTAAAGAAAAGACAAATCAACAGCTTGACGCAACCCGCAACCTTAAGAAAAAGTCCTTTTACCCATCTTTTCTTTACAGCTCCCTAAGAGCTTCGGTAGAACTGAGCACCCACAATTTTTAGAGACAAAAGCTGGAGCACACACATGAGCATTGTGAAATCACTATTCGCCCTTGGTCTTCTTATTCTTCTTAGCCAAGGCCTTCAAGCATCAACTCGAGACTGCATCACGACTCTTTCTGCAAATGGTGAGCTTGATTCCGTCAACTACACCCTCCACGCAGATGATGTGGATCGTGACTTTGGAAGAGACTACCTTGCTGAAGCGATCTACATGATTAGAGTTCTTATTGACCAGGAAGGTTGCAGCAGAAACGACATCAACTTTGGTCAAGGTCCTCACGGACGAAGCCACTCACGTTGTACTAAGGTAATTAGAAATCAGGAACACACCCGCGTTTGTTATGTTGAAACAAACCTAGGGTACTTCTTCCTTACAAAAGATCTTCTCGAGAATATTAATATCACCTATTCTCGCTGGGATTAAGACTTAACGACATCCTTAAAATAAAAACGGCGACTCATTTGGGTCGCCGTTTTTTTTTGTAAATTTTTAATTTCTTCCTAATCCCATCTATTAAAAACAATATTGAGTTGTTCCATCATATCCATTGAGATGAAGAAGTAACCATGCTGACTCTCAACGTAGCAGACTCTTGAGATGAAGTTTCCTGGGACAACTTCTTTACAAGAAATCTTTACTAACTCAAATGAACCTTTTTGACATTCGAGCTTGCCTTCGAGCTCCGAGACAGCTGCTTTCACAGCCTTTTCTGGCCTTTCTTCGTAAAGCTCAATTGCATCATCGCTGTAAACCTGAAAAGCCGCTGAATCTGACGAAAAGTCATTCAGGGCCCTTCTGTAACAGTCATAATTTGCAAAAACGCTTCCCGATAGGACTAGTGCGAGTAACATAAGAATGACTTTTTTCATGACCGACCCCTTATTAAGGTTGTTTTATTTATGTCTTTTATATACGCCCGTACAGGGGACATGAAAAGAAAAAATATTAGATAGAACGAATCTATTTCATAAATGACATTAGAAATACTAATACGAGATCAAAGGCCGACTTTGATGGCCATTAAACTGAGCCCTTGGAGCGGGGAAAATGACCAAGATCGGTTTCAAGAAAATAGCGAGACTGGGGGACATAGCGAATATCAAATATTCCGCCCTGCAAGAAAGTCTGAAATTGAGTGGGATCACTCACTTCGGTACGAAGGTGATGGTCTCTGGTATTAAAAACTCTTTTAAAATGAAAAGAAGTGCGCGATTGACCTCTTAAGAGAATCCTTCTTATAAGAACCTTAAACCAATACGCGCTTTTATGATGACCGCCAAAGATCAGCATCACGACACGAAAAACAATCCATTTTAAGGGAGTAAAGGATTGCTGAGACCACTCATGAAGAGTCCCTGAAACACTGATCTCTTCTTCACCCACTTCAATCTGGTACTGATCATCAAACTCAAGTGACGTAAGACTTCGTCCTTCTCCATCTCTGGCCATTATTCCAGAATCAACACTTCTAAGACATCGCTTTTCAGTATCAAAGCTTATAACGTGAGCCCCTCTCTTAAAATTAACAACGGAATAAGTGTGATCATTCTTTGCACAAAAAATTCCTGCTCTAGAAAAGAACTTTTGAAAATTGGCCCTTTCAAATGGTAGCGCTTCCCCTCTCTCTAGGGTGATATCACCCCTCTTTTCAACTTCATAAGAGCACTCTAAAAACTCAACAAACCTATAAATGAAGTAATGATCATCATGATCCGCTGGCAAGAGCTGTGCTCCCTTTTTCAAGGAGGTGCTATTCCAATCAGAGAGGGCCTTCACTAGAGCGCTCCCCTGTGCCCCCCAATAGACGAGGGCGTAGTGAAAGAGTGTTTCCGTTTGACGACAACCAATCCGCCTTGAAAAGGTACCATCGGGATAACAAAAATAAGAAACAAACTCTAACGACTTCTCACAAAGCTCTTTAATCTCATCGCCACCATGATAACGATGAAGACGTCCAAGAAAGCTTGCTGTCGCTGACTGATAGCCAATATCCGCTCCATCGTACTCAACACCCCAGCCTTCATCCTCATGCCAATAACGTAGAAAGCGCTTCCATAAAACCTGATACTTACTTTTTAATGTGGGAACGGAAAAGAGATGACCAACTTGGTAAACGGGAAGAAGTGCCATCGCAATATGATTGAAGAGAACATGCTCTTCCCATTCATGGGCCAAAAAGGTGGCACTTTTAATAAGGGCAGCTTTCAACTCCTCTTTAAGTTTAGAATCAAGCTTAGACTCAACAAGCTCATACGTTCTGGCCAAAGCATAGGTGACATAACCTGTTGGGCCCGCCCATCCCCTCTCATTGGGATACCACTCATCAAAGGTGCCATCACTTTTTTGCAGGGTCAAAGAATAACGAAGAGATCCTTCAATATAATGAAGAATCTCTTGCGAATGAAAATAGGGATTATCCTCTCTTTCAATACTCCAAAGAAAGGCTAAGCAAAGAACACCTTGTTGTCTTGATGAGCTTGGAAAATCACAAAGACGCTGATGCCAATATTCCCGGTGAAAGCAGCCAAAAGTTGGACTCAGAGGATTCTTATCCATGAGTCCAAGAAGTCGCCTCGCAGATTGAGATGTGTGATCCCAAAAAATATTCATGACCTTACCGACATCTTGCGTTTGATATTTCCTAAAAGCTCTATAGTAAATCCAAAAAAGAAGAGATTTAACCCAATCATAAAGAGCAGAAGAATTAAATGAAAGGACTGACGGTCAAACATTTCTCTTAGATTGAGTGATGTTTCAAACCCTACAATGACAAAGTCCAAAAGCGAGAGAAATATAAAGAACATCCCCAGAGGATAGAGAAAACGAATATGCTGACCTGCTCTTAGGATTAGAATGGGAAGGGTGTAGAAGACATACTTTGGAATAGAGCGAACAATTCGGCTCTTTCCGTGATTCCTCTTATTCCAAACACTCGCAATTTCTTCAACCCTAAAGCCCTTTTCTACAGCATCAATAACACACTCCTGCACATAAGTGTGTGTACCAATGAGTTCCAGCTCTTTTACGACATCAGATCGCATGGCACGAAAGCCTCCATGGGAATCCGTAAGAGGGAGGCCCGTTAACTTTCTCAATATAAAAACAAGAATACGAATCCCGCTTCTGTTTATGAAAGGATAGTCATAGCCAACAAGCCCCTTATCTTTAAAGCGGGAGCCAACAACAAGATCCGCTCTGTCTTTGAGAATGGGGTTCACAAATCGAGGCAGTTCACTAAGGTCGACCTGCCCATCTGTATCGAGACTTACCACAACGTCGGCTTCAAAACGAAGGGAAGCCTTAAGTCCACGATAGACGGCTTGACCAAGTCCCTGCCCACCACCGATGACAATTGTGGCCCCTAATTCTTTAGCGATCTCTCTGGTGCGGTCCTTACTATCGTCGGCGACAATAATTTGTTGGATTTCTAGATTATTATGAGCACATTCTGTCTTTAGCTCATTGATGACAGCCCCAATCGTCTTCTCTTCATCACGTGTCGGAAGAACAAAGGTAATTTTTGAGGCCATGGCTATTCCTTAAGTCAAAATGGCAGTTGGCAGTCCTCTTGATCAAAGCCAAGACTAAGCGTTTTCACACCACTGGCACGAAGAACACTCTCTTCAAGCGGAAAAGGACCTTTAATCACTAAATCATAGTCCTCTAGAGTTAACTCATCAAGTCTTACGAGATTAACCTTATGATGCTTATCCCAATTTGAATTTCGTAAGCTATCAAGAACTATAGGGCGGTCAACAATGCTAATCGTCTTCTTTTTCAAGTACTGAGGACCTGTCCTAAGTCTTTCTACCAATTTCAAGACAAGGCTATTACGCAAATCATCAGTTTGTTCTTTAAACGTAACACCACAAAAGAGAATCCTCTGCGCTTCAAGGTTTTCGATAGTATTCAAATATCTCTCAAAGTGCTTATCATTACTAATAAGGATCTCATTAAGGAGGGGGAGTTCATGGGTGCTCTTTCTCCCAAGCCAAGTAATTCCCTCTAGCTCTTTAGTTAGGCAAGGTCCCCCAAAACAAAACCCTGGTTTTAAATACATTCCAGCTGGCTCATTCCGATTGTGCTCAATCATAAGCTCAGACAATTCATCAAGGGGCACATCAAAGGAACTCGCGACACTTCCTATTTCATTCGCAAAAGCGACTCTTAGTGCGTTATAAGAATTTTGAGCATATTTGATCATTTCTGTGCTTTCAAAACTTCCCCACTTGCTTTTTTCGATACCCGGAAGCTTTGAGAAAAAGTCTGCCCATTTCTCCTGAACATCTCTTCCCTCTTCATTATGGTGACCAAAGCACACCAGTCGGGGTGCTTTAAAGTCTTTGACGGCCTGTCCTTCCCTTAAAAACTCTGGGAAGAAGGCAAAATCAAGGTTCGTAAGGTTTTTTAAATATTTGTCATAAAGATTTCTACAAGTCTGTGGGGGAACCGTTGACCTTAAGAGAATGAGAGTCTCTCCCTTTTCTTTTCTTTGTATGAGAGAGGATACTTCCTTGAAAACTTCCTGTACTTGAATAAGGTTAATAGCGCCGTTGGCCTCCATTGGAGTGCCAACGCAGATGAGAATGACCTGCTTCCCTTCGCCTAACTGCTCAAGACTTTGCTCGACCTTAAATCTTTTCTTTACTTCATCTGAAGAAAAGAGTTCTTCCACACCAGTTTCATAGAGGTGGAGTCTCCCTTCCTGAAGTTCTTTAACTTTTCTTTCGATAGGTTCAATACCAACCACATCAAAACCCAACTCGCTTAAGCATAAGGCCGTCACAGTTCCCACATAACCAAGTCCAAAGACCTTTACTTCCATTTCGCCTCACCTTTTTCTTTAAAATATTCGATCCGTTGTCGATGAACCTCTATCTTAGGATATTTTGTTCCATCGAGAGTGCTCCGCCCTTCTCTCAACCTAATCTCAGCATACTCACTAAGAACTTCATCGAAGAACTGCCTTTCTTCAGCAAACCATAGCTCTAACATCAGAAGACTTTCATAAAGAGGAAGGCTTGCTTCAAGAAGAGGAAATTTCTCTAAAAGCTCCACGTAAAACATCTTAGTCCCTTCATAGAGAGAGGCATTAACCTCTATCTTATAAAGGTCAATGAGAAAGAACTTCTTCACAAGTTTAGCATGAGTTGTTGATAAATCCCGAAACCTCTCCCTAACAGCGTAAGGGAGAGAAATATAATAGAGATTCCTCACCTGAGTCTTTTTATAATCGACATCTCTTCCCACATAGAAATAATTAGAAAAGTCCCATTCTTCGATAAAATCTGGCCTTAAGATTTGCTTGTAAACATCCTTACTTGCATAGATATAATCACCTACATAAACATTTTGGCGCCAATCACCATACTCCGCAGTAGAGATTCTCATGACAAAATCATTCTTCGTCATCTCCTTATTCAAATATCTAAAAACTCCTGCCCAGTCTGGTCTGCCAATGGCCGCCATAGAGTCACTAAAGGGTCTCGAGATATTCTTATAACCCCCATAGAAAATGACGAGGGAAAGAAGAGAGAAAAGAATAATTTTACCAATGCGAAAATTGAGTTTTTCTATTTCACAAAGAGCGATACCAAGAATGAAGGCAATCCCGGCAAAAGAACAATACACGTAACGAATGGCAAAATTCCAAGAAATAAAAGTGTTATAAATAATGAAGTACCCAAACAAGAAGAGGAAAGGAAAAATAAAAAGACCAATCTTACGAGAATCTCTTCTTAGAATATTGGGGATGAGTCCCAAGAGGCTCAAGCCTCCTAATATTTTAATAAGTAAAATATCTTGGTTATAAATTTCTCCGATTCTTTTTAAAGAGCTGTATTTTATACTTCGTAAGAACTGCCTCCCAAAGTGTGAGTGAAATTGATACGTCTCCTCAGTAAGAGCTACCAGATAATAAAAAATTGGTAGGTGGTAGAGAAAACAAAGAAAACCACTTCCAAGTAAGAACCCAGCCTTATTCTTATCCTTTTTTAATAAAGAGATTACTGCAAGAACACACAAGAGAAAGAAAATGAAGAGTTGGGGTTGAAGTCCCGTAGTGTTAAGGAAAACACAACCCGAAAGAACCGTCCAAAAAAATGAAGAGTCAAAGCCCTTACCTTTTTCAAAGTAGTCTAACGCCATCATCAAAAAGACCATTGCGCAAAAAAGCGCGAGCATCAGAGGCCGACCTTCAATACTGTAAGCAATGAGCGGATTAGAGAAAAGAAGGAGAAAGCAGGGAATCCAACGCACCCAGAGGTTCTCACTAAGGTAACTCAAAGCCTGAGGTACTATCAACAAAAAGAGCAGCGCAAAGAGAGAGGAGTGAACCTTGAGTGCAAAAGGAGTATGCCCAAGGAGTGTTCCCGCAAAACCATGCAGGATATAATCAAGAGGAGGTTGCTGTTGAACGAACGCAAGCCCAATTGTGTCCGATCTCCCAAGGCCATTTCCAAAATAGAATTGAGTATGTTCATCAAGCCAGATCCCCATCTCGGGAAACTTGAGATAGCGAGAAAAAATAAAAATAAAGAATACGAGAATGCTAAGGCAAACCTCAGTCCAGTGGACCTCTTTTAAAGTTAAAAGAAGTTTTTCCCTTCGAAGAAGAAGAAAACCCGCTATGGGAAATAAGATAAAGGATAGGCCAAAGTAGAGGTCTAAGGGATGCTTAACGACTTGAACATTTAAGAAGTAATTTGCCCAAGCAACAAAGAAGTAGACACATACAAGAGTGAAAATATACTTCGTTTTTTTAATGCACAGCAAGAAAAGTGGGGTCAAAGTAAAACCTTTTCTCTTTATTATACATATAAAAAAAGCCCTCCGAAGAGGGCCTTTTTATAAAAATTTAAGCTTTAGTTTAGAAAAGTGCCTTAGGATCCATAGTCTCAAGAGTATTGAGAACGTGCTTAAGGAACTTAGAACCTTGCTCACCATCAATCAATCTGTGATCGTATGTGTGAGTCGCGTACATGATCTGTCTGATCGCAATGGCATCATCAGCAGTTACGACAGGAGTCTTCTTAATCGTCCCAACACAGAAAATACCGAGTTGAGGCTGAAGAATTACTGGAGTAGCTGCAAGAATTCCAAATGAGCCGTTATTAGTGAAGGTATATGTTCCTCCAGAGAGGTCATCCATCGTAAGCTTCTTGGCACGGGCCTTTTCAACGAGAGCGTTGAGGCTTCTCGCAATTCCCGTAATATTAAGGTTATCAGCACCTTTGATGACTGGAACGACAAGTCCATTACCAGGAACGGCCACTGCACAACCAAGGTTGATATCTTTCTTCATGACAATATTATCGCCATCAATAGAAGCATTTACTTGGGGGAACTCTTTTAGAGCTTGTACAAGAGCGTAAAGCACAAAGTGAGTGTAAGTAAGAGAGAATCCCTCTTGCTTTTTAAACTCATTTTTAAAGCCTTCTCTAAACTTCACAAGATTCGTCATATCAACAGTATCAATAGAGTTGACGTGGGGAGAAATCTGCTTTGATGCCGTCATATTTCTCGCAATCACTTTTCTCATATTATCCATGGGGATAATTTCAACTCTTTCACCAGATGTGAAAGCAGGAACAGTTGGTTGCGGTGCCGCTGGAGCACTTGGCGCAGATGGTGTGGCAGAGGAAGTTTTTGCAGAAGAGCTACCTTTATTATCAAGGTAGTTCATGAAGTCTTCTTTATTAACACGACCACCGGCCCCTGAACCTTTGATATTCTCAAGCTCAGAGAGAGCGACTCCATGCTTTTGGGCCAGGCTCTTTACGAGTGGAGTGTAAAAACGGCGTCCTTCAGACTTCTCTTCAGAGGCAGCAGGTGCTTCTTGAGAAGGTGCTGGAGCAGACTCTGTCTTTTCTTCCTTTGCAGGAGCAGCTGACTCACTCGAGCCGCCACCAAAAGGAACAGAAAGATCGTCTTCAACAATAGCGATCACAATTCCAACATCAACAGTCTCCCCTTCAGGAAACTTCACTTCTTCAATTCTTCCTTCCATAGGTGAAGGAATTTCAGATTCAACTTTGTCAGTAGAAATCTCAAGAAGGATTTCATCAATCTCAATTTTGTCACCGGGTTGCTTATGCCATTTAGTGATCGTTCCATTTGTGATCGATTCACCCATTTGTGGCATTACGATTTCGTGTCTGGCCATAATATATTCTCCTAAAAATTATTTCTTATATTGATCGCTATTAAAAATTGAGAGCACGCCCTTTCGCGGCCATTACTGATTCTGCTAACCATTCTCCTAGAGTTGGGTGCGGGTGAACAGTGGCAAAGATTTCCTCATCAATCCCCTCCATTGTTCTAAAGAGTGCATACTCGTGAATCAGCTCAGTCGCTTGAGTTCCTACAATATGCGCTCCTAACATCTCTCCGTCTTCCCCCATTAGAGTTTTTACAAACCCAACGGTCTCATTAGAAGCAACGGCTTTCCCATTCGCTTGGAAAGGAAGCTTACCTACAGAGTACTTAATACCCTGCTCTTTAAGCGCGCGCTCTGTATAACCTACAGATGCCACTTGAGGCTGACAGTAAGTACAACCAGGAACATTCATTTTATCGAGTGGATGGGGGTGCTCTCCGGCAATGTGCTCAGCTGCAATCACGCCCTCGTGAGAAGCGGCATGGGCAAGAAGTGGTGGACCGGCGAGATCGCCAATCGCATAAATACCCTCAACATTGGTTTGGTAATTCTTATCTACTGCTACAAAACCTCTGTCAGTCTTCACTCCAACTTTTTCAAGACCGATATTTTCAATATTTCCAGTCATTCCGACGGCAATAAGGCCCATATCAAACTTGTAATCAACATTCTTACCTTTCTCAACGGCTGTAATAGTGATGTCCTTACCATTATTCTTAGCAGAAACCTTCTCTACTCCAAGAGACATCTTAATTCCGTATTTCTTATACGCTTTTTCAACTTCTTTAGATGAATCTTCATCTTCAATAGGAAGCAAATGCTTTTGAAGTTCAAAGATATGAACGTCTACACCAAAGGCATTCCAAAAATAAGCGAACTCAACACCAATGGCACCAGCGCCAATGATCCCGATACTCTTTGGAAGCTCTTCCATCTTAATAGCTTCCCAAGCGCCAATGAGGCGTTTTCCATCGTGCTCTAGCCCAGGGAAAGTTCTATACTTAGCACCTGTAGCAAGAATGATCTTCTTAGCTTCAATAGTATCTG
>Ga0208203_1000952_pt1 | contig 12024 bp, 9 predicted proteins | sample DeeseametaMP2914_FD_184167 | JGI IMG/M metagenome (GOLD analysis project Ga0208203, IMG submission 184167) | Marine microbial communities from the Deep Atlantic Ocean - MP2914 (SPAdes) | ecosystem: Environmental > Aquatic > Marine > Oceanic | place: West of Santa Cruz de la Palma, Atlantic Ocean...
TGAACAACGAGAATTTGACACTATGCGCTTACCCACCAAGCAACTTATCAGCAAAATAGAAACCCTGTCTAACGACTTATCTCAAGACCAACTGTCCAACTTTCTTGATATTATCAACGCAATGACTGCATTAGTTGAAGAGGCCAGTGAGTTAGGCGACAGTCAAAATAAGGCCGCGCCTGCACCGAACATCAACCAAGATTCATTGGTACATTAACCTGCGCTTTTGTTGTGCTTTGCAGTGTGTCGTGCTGAAAGGTACGAACACTCAGCGTAAAAAGAAGCCTATTAAAACTTAATTGCTTCTGCCTTTTGGTGAGCCACAGTTAGCACGAAGGCGCCCCAATACCGTGGCGAACGAAAACGCGGGTTTCGCTTCATTTTTTGCTTTGCAATTTGTAACGCCCGTGACGCGTTGTGAGTGGTAGCCAAGCTAGCATAAAAATGTTCCATAAAGGTGGCGGTGGCTCTGTCTGGCACCTTCCACAAGGTGCCCAATACCGACCCCGCGCCTTGCGCTAGCATACCTCTCGATAAACTATTTTGTCCTTCGCTAAGCCATATTTCCCCCCGCAACGTGTCACATCCACTTAATACCACTAAATCTGCAGAAAATGGCCGACTCAGTAACTGGGTTAAAGAAACAAAACCGGGTAAATATCGGCGTGTTGCCGCATCAGATGTTACTAGGCCAACGATACCGGGATACTCAGGGTCATAAAAACCATGAGTGGCGATATGCAGTAACTTGGCATGGCCAAATTCATCAGACATCAAGACATCGCTGTTTGCTTGTGCGCCCAAAGCTGTGACGACCGAAGCATGAGAAAAGTGTTGTTGAATACTGCTTGCCTCCCGTTCCGAGAAGACCAAAGGTGGCATGGCCTTTCGCCAAGTAAGGGTAGCTTTATTTGAAATTCCGCTAGCAGGCGAATTAAATCTTGGATTAGCAAACACCGCGATATGTGACCCTTGCGTTGCGCTAGAGGGAACAGGATTGAAATAATCTAAAACAGAAAAAGCGCGTACCACTTCAAAATGGTCGATAACATGCGTGGCATTATCTGGCATCGGCAGCGCGGAAAACGCGATGGTATGCGTGAGATGATCGCTAACCAGTATCAGCTTGGAAATAGACTGCGACTTAAAATACTCTAAAGGAAGTAATTCATCTGCCTTTATCCACGTCACTACTCCTTCTTGCTGGTGTAATTTTTCTCTCATGTTCTTGCCAATAGAAAACCGCCGCCACCCTTGTTTTGTACCAACAATAAGATGGCTGTGTTTAGGTAAATCTATTAACCTTACCAAGGCCTCATGCTGCTGTAGTTTATCTATTAGCCGTTCAAATTGATAAGCGTGGGTGCGGTCAACATCGAGGCTCACTTGACGACCATGAGCTCTCAACGCATCCCGTTTTTCTAGGCTGATATCAATTTGTGCCTGGGCCGCCAAATTCGACTCACCAACACTTAAAAGATTAACTTCCATTTCGGCGGTTGTATTGTTTTCTTCTAGTGCAATGTCTTGACCGTATTGAGAATAAAACTGTCTACTTTTACGAAGCATGCTACTTTGATAATTGTCCATGACTTCCAATACTTTTTGCGCGCTGGTATTGCTGTTATCTGCCAAGAGGTATTCAACATAACTATCAATCAATAAGCGTACTTTATTTTTAAAGGTGGGCCCTAAACGATAAATACTTAAGGTATTTTCAACCTCATTTACCAGGCTAAGTGCAGCGGTAAAATTGTTTTCTACTGTGGCTTTTTGTGACTCAGTTAGCGGCTTAGCATGCTGTAAGAAAAGGGCGTTTTTCAGTTCGTAATATTCAATAAGATGCGGATGTTTAGGTTTGATATACACCAATGCACTTTGCAAATACACCTCTGCCATTTCCACTTCTTGTATCGCAATGGCGCTTCTGGCCAACGTAAATAGCACATTCATTTTATGCCGTGTATCACTGAGTGCAGCCACTTGTTCAAATGCTAGCGCTGCCGCTTGTTTTGCTTTATTCGGTTGCTTTGTTTCAGCGTAAAAGGCTGAGCGTAAAGTATGATATTGGCTGCTCTCACGAAACGACGTAGGCGTGATAATAGGCTGGGCTTGGTTTAAGTAAGTGTCAGCTAACCCTGCATTACCTTGCGCTAAGGCAATATCTGCCAAGCCTAGTAAGGCCTCTGCGGTGTAGGCATCTCTTCCCATTTGTATATTAATATCTACCGAGTAGGAAAAATAACGCGCAGCAGCGGGTAAGTCGCCAAGCTCTATATAAGTACTCGCCAAGTTGTCGTGCTGAATGGTTAACGCTAAGGCGTCGTTACTCATGCGAGCCAGTTGTATCGACTGGCTGTAGGTGCGCTGGGCAGCAGCCAAATTACCCAATGCGCGATGTAAAACAGCCAGGTTGTTTAAATAGCTAGCAACGTGATTGTACTTTTCAAAGGCGCGACTAACTGCAATGGCGGTGTCTAATTCGTCAGCGGCGGCCACCAAATCGCCAGTAACCCGAAAATAGGTTGCGCGGGCATTATGTAATTCTGGCAATAATTCGTTTAACTGATGCGCTTCAATCAGGGATTTGGCATATTGAAGAAATTCCCATCCTTCATAAATGGTGTGCATGTCTGCACGTTCGTCACCTCGGAGAATGTCACTGAACCCTCGCATTAAATTGACATACGCCACGTCATAAGGCGGGGCTGATGACATCCAGCTTTGCGATTGTGTGTGTTTAAACCCACGGCTCGCCTCTTCAAAGTTCATCAGCCGGAAGTAAGCTTCTGCTGCAAACACAGGGTAAATACCACATTGGTCTGAGAAAGCACTGACTTGCGGTTGTTCACTAGGTGCAAGAATTTCCTCAAGCCTATTTTGTTCAAGAAGGTCATTCAGCATTTTCTTTTTTACCACACAGCTTGGCTGCTGATGAAATTTAGCCGCATCTTCTACCCAGTTTTCTTCTTGCCATTGGGTAACTTGGTTGATATCGGCCTTTAAAAGCCGTGTTTCATCCACGACTTCAACCCCCACATCGCTTGCTCGAAACAGTAATGGATATTGAGACTTTGCTACTAGCGAATAGGGCGTTGAAGAAGCGGGCAAGTATAGGTATTCAATTTGTGAAAGTAGAAAGGGGGCTGATAAGCGAATGCTTGGTTCCGTTGAATGATGAACAATAAACTCAATAGCCTCACCCGTATAGGAAATGCGAACAAATTTCCCCCCGAAAGCCGCACTCTCCGGCAGCGTAATATCATACTCTTCAGCCACAAGCCTAGGGCAAGAAAATACGGCGATAAACAGGATGGTTATCGCCGCTATTGCCTTTAAGGGTATGTACACTCGACTCACCCTTACTAGCCTCTCCAGGTATAGGAAGTCTTGGCGAAAGAAGGTGTACTCAAACCTTTATTATCCCCCGCATTTTCTGGTACTGGGTCAATTTTCCACAGTAACGTAGTTAAAAAGAGGTTGTAGGTTTGACTAAAATCTAAGGGGTCTGGCGCGTCCCTTGAAACTAGGGTGACATACATTTTTACGGCGCTAAAACCCGCTGGAGTGGCATGCCTTAAATCACTGAGGGAAATTTCTTCGCATTCCATGGTGTCGGGGAAGGTAGAGGTAGGCGAAAACTCTGCGATATCAAAAACTTCAATGGCCATATCGGCCCAACTTTTCCCGCCGAGCTCATTTGAATCAACAAAAATTTTAAGCTTATCGTTACCGAGTAGTTGTATTTTTTGTCGGTATGCAGATTTACCGTTCGCGGTTACCGCACGTGGGTGGTATTCGGCGAGTCGTTGATCAGCAGAGAAATCTACTGCATTCACGTAAGCGACCTCTTCCGGCCAGTTGTAATCAGACATAGTCATAATCCTTATTTAAGAAAGTGTATTAGCTCTAACATGGTGTGGGGAATAGATTCACGGGTTTGCTCAAGAAAACGTTGAAGGGGTGGCGCGTCTTGTAGAAACGCCATCATCGACTGGTTTTCTTTTAACGATCTATTCGCATAACAATGCAAAATTGAGCTTCTTACTACTTCTGCATTGATAATACTTCCTAGCTTTCCAAGTGCGTTGAACGGATTAGAAGAATGGCGAGATTCATGTAAAACATGAAGCCATAAAGGTAGCCTTCTCTGGGAGAAGTTTGCTAATAACACTTGGTATGCACGGTATAATTCCGCTTCTTCACCTATCTCTAATGGTGCCTGTCTAAATAAGTCAACATCTAGCGCTAACTGAGGAAAATGTTGTTTTATATAGGAAAGCGTGGCGTCCCCGGATGCGAGTTTCAGGGTGTTTGCCGCGTTTAAATTAATCAACACGATGTTTCCCTCATCAGGAATATCACCTAGCCCCACATCAATGGACATATCTATGGAATTGGCCTTTTGAGACGTTTCAATGAAAAATAATGACCAATCAATTTGCTCGTTTTCTTGCAGCCCCGCGGAGGTGGACCTCCTAAGAATACGATCCATGGTGAAATTAACAGTTGGCTCCTTTGAAAAGGTATAGTTATTTCTTACTAGGCTATGACCAAACCTAAATGCAGCAAGTGAAAATTCTATGGGAACCGATGATAAGGGCGCATTCAGCGCTAGAATATACTGCCGTGTTTTTTTAAAATACGCGTTGTATACCCGCTCATCTAAGAGGCGGCGTAAAAAGTCATTCACCACCACAATATGAAAAAGCGTGGTAACAATGTCTTTCGCCAAAACAATTTTGGCCACGGAATCTGTCACATTCGTTAGGCGCTTAACGATGCGATTATGCAGCAACTGAAGTTGCCGATGAAGCTGCACTATAATGCTATTCTCGTCATTTCGCGCTTCAGGAATTAATGCTTTTTTGTGTGTCCTGATCACGTCAAACGGCTGTCCATTATGTTTAAAATACCCTTCATCATCAAAATAGCGTGCAAGCTCGTCGCTACTTAAATTGCCATACACACTGTCTAAATTAAGGGCCGGTGACACAGTTCGCCCTCGAGCACGAGGGTTGGTTTTGGGCACGATATCGTGAGATATAAATTGCCCGAGGTAAGTATATCCTGCTGGAATGGAGGAGGTAGCGGATGCCATACCTCGCAGCCTCGTTCCTTGATGAGTGAGCAGCCGCGACAATGTGGCTATTTGGGCGTTTGAGAGCAATGGCTCTTCACTGCACAGTGGGAACAACCGGTTAATATTAATGCATTCCATTGCTTTTTATCCTAGGGTGATCTCGCTACATTGAGTTCATAAGTTAGCCGTGTCACTTGTTCGCCAAGGGCTTCTACCGCCACCTCATAATGCCCCTCTTGCAGCAATTCGGTATCAACAAGTAATACGGCTTGTCCATCGCTATCTGACTGGCTGCGTTGCCACGACTTAATAATATGATTGCCGTCACTGGCCAGGCTGGCAGAAAATGCGGTTTGAGAAGTTTTCCCCGTATCCAAAACTAAAATAAGCGTTTTATGCTCATTTTCTATCACCACCATATTGTTTGATGTCTCGCCCCTGACTGTTTCTAAGTAAGCTATTTGTGAGGTATCACCAACCTCGTTCACCGCGGTGAATAAAGGCATGACTAACAAAGAAAGCGCAAATACCCCAGCACCGCCACTAAGCAGCCCTGTAATAAACCACCAAAATGCGCGCTTTCGAGGCACAGCTGCCGGCGCTTTAGCAATCAGTTTCACGCCTTTTGCTAATACAGCGTCGAGTTCAAGTTGCTCAACAAATTGAGGGTTTTCTAACAAATACAATTCAAACGCTTCTGTTTCTTGTGGCGTTAACTGCCCAGACGCGTATTTTTGCGCAATAGCATTTTCTTCAATATATTTCTTGTTCATACTGGATCTAACCATCAACCCTGGAAGAAGAAGTGGATTGTTTCCACTGTGTGTTTGCCCATTTAGTCTTAAGCCTTTGTATCTCTGACATACTCACTAAGTGTTGCGTAGAACGTATATCTCTCACCTGTTGGTGAAAAAAAACGGTTGGAGAAGTGACATCGAAGACAGTAAAAGACAGCACAATTGAAAGAAACAGCCCAAGGCTGAATTTACTGCTGTCTATCCCAAACCGCATTTGTAATATTTGCTTCAATCGATTTCTTGCCCGATAAAGTACACGGTCAAAATGGGCGTCAGTGAGTTGCAACTCTTCGCATATCACTGTTTTAGCTTGCCCATATACAAAGAAACGATAAAGCAAATCGCGATCGCGCTTGGTAGGCAGTTCATCTAATACTTGGGCCACAACTGCGACAAGCTTCTCTTGGCAAAGCTTTTCAGCATGTTCAGGTTGAAGGTGTTCGAACAGGTGATCTACCTGATCGTTACTGTCGGTTTTTCTGCGAGCTTCTTTACGATAGTTCGCAATAAGTAAGTTTCCTGCCACATTTCGAATGAAACTGGCAATGGCGGCAGCATTTTCAATTTCCCCCTTTCTGGCTTTAGTGATGACAACCACAAACGCATCTTGCGCAATATCAGCAGCCAATTCTGCATCACTGGTTTGGCGGTTAACAATATAGTGTAACCCACGCCAATATTGGCTCACTAAGGCTTCTTCAGCTTGCTTGTCTCCATTGCGAATTCGCTCAAGCAATACATCGGGTGAAACCAGTGTTTCCCCTTGCGCTTTTGAAAACATTTTCGACCTTATTTTGATTGTTTTTTAATCGACACTTAACGTTAGCGTATCGAATGCCTTGAAGCAATTGGATATTTTTCAAACAACCAAGATTACCCTTGTACAATTGCGGGTAAACGGGTGACTTTGTTAGCGTATGGAGGGTATGAAAATGCTGGGTTTTAATTCAAAGGAAGAAAACGCGGAATAGCGAGGCTTGAGGAAAGTAAAACTACAACACTGAATAAAAATAAGCAGCGCCACAGGAGGGTGGCGCTGTTTTCAATAAGGCTGACTACGCATCTTCACTAGAACTTAAACGATGCGTGAATTGCTCTACGGCGTTAACCACTTCTTTTGCACCGTCTTGAATTTGTGCAATCACTTGCCCTGCTTCTTCAGCATACTTTAAGCCACCTTGGGCTTTTTCATCGCCTACATTAACCAGCTCTACTGCATCTGACGCCAGAGACTGGTTATGTTTAACTACGTTGATAATTTCTTCCGTAGCGTCTGTGGTGCGCGAGGCCAGCTGGCGTACTTCATCGGCCACCACGGCGAAGCCACGGCCTTGGTCGCCGGCTCTAGCGGCTTCTATCGCGGCATTCAGTGCTAGCAAATTTGTTTGCTCGGCAATTGCGCTAATGCTGCCAATAATGGTTGCGATTTGCTGAGATTGATCGTCAAGGGCATGAATACCCTCTTTGGCTTTGTCCATTTGTTCCGACAACGAAGACATCTCTCCAAGAAGCTCTTCAATCACTTCTTTACCACGGGACGCAATTTGATCGGTACTGTTTGAAGAACGGTAAGCAATTTCTGCGGCGTTTGAAACCGCCCTTTCTTGCTCTACCTGTTCGGTGATATTCGTTGCCAACTTAACCACTTTATACATTCTGCCGTGCGAATCGCATATGGGGTTATAAGTGGCTCCCAGCCAAACTTTATTCCCGTGTGCGTCTAAGCGTTCAAAACGCCCTGCCACAAACTCGCCACGGGCCAAACGATCCCAAAATCGCTTATATTCAGCAGAATTAGCATACTCTTGCTCACAAAAAATACGGTGGTGCTGGCCCTTAATTTGTTCCAAGCTGTATTTAACGGTTTGCAAAAAGGCATCATTGGCATTTTGAATATGGCCGTGAAGGTCAAATTCTATGACTGCATTTGATTTATGAAGCGCCGCCACTAAATCTTCATGTTCTTTCGATTTAGAGATGGTACGAGTAAGATCATTGAGGTTGACGGAATACTTGACGATTTTGCCGTTAACGTCAAATACAGGCTGCACCACACCGCGTAGCCAAGCCTCTTCACCGTTATTGCGTAAAAACTCAATGGCACCAAAATAATGCGCTTTTTCATCAATACACTGTTTTAGCTTTCTATAGTGAGGTGTCTCTTTCGCAATTTCAGGAACAAACTCGAAAAAATTCCGCCCTTTAATTTGCGCCAGTGAATAGCCCAATTCTTGTTCAAACAAGTGGTTTACATCTTGTATATTTGCATGAGCATCGAGGTGGGCAAATATCATTTCTTCACGCAAACCCTCACGGATTTGTTTAAGCATATGAACTTCTTCACGTAGCTCAGCGTTTTCTTTTACAAGGTGTTTATTGAACATATGGCCTTCCTTGACGAAGTGAGTTAAACATTGTTAGGTGCGAGACACACTACTGTAATTAAGCTTATCGGCAACGCACAATACTACGTTAGGTTTAAAATTCTCACCTCGCAAGAAATCCACAAAAATTACCCCAAAATTTAATCTATGCTTGGGCTTTTGCACGCTGCGGCGGTAAATAGGACATCCGTTGAGCTGTTTAATGCTGTTTCTGCCGAGTCTTGAATAACCCCAAGAATAAACCCTGTTGCCACCACTTGCATGGCGATGTCGTTAGGAATATTAAACAAACTACAAGCAAGAGGAATCAGAAGTAGCGACCCGCCCGCCACACCAGAGCTTCCACATGCCGATACCGCAGCCACTAGACTAAGCACCACCGCTGTAACAAAGTCGACCGGAATGTTTAGGGTATTAACTGCGGCTAGCGTCAGTACGGTTATGGTAATCGCCGCCCCGCCCATATTTATCGTTGCACCCAACGGAATAGAAACTGAATAAGTGTCTTCATTCAATTTTAGCCGTTCACACAACGCCATATTGACAGGAATATTGGCCGCAGAACTACGGGTAAAAAATGCAGTGATCCCACTTTCTTTTAAACAGGTGAAAACGAGGGGATAAGGATTACTACGTGTAGCAATAAATACGAGTAAGGGGTTGGTAACTAATGCAATAAACAGCATGGCGCTGATGAGAACCAGTAGTAAATGAGAATAGTCTACAAGCGCCTCAACACCAGTGCTCGCGAGGGTATTTGCCACTAATCCGAATATTCCAAACGGCGCTAAACGAATGATTATATTGACCACTGACGTCACGCTATCTGCTAAGTTTTGCAACACATTCTTGGTGGTTTCAGATCCCTTGCCGAGACCAAACCCTATGGCTGCAGCCCAGGTTAAAATACCAATATAGTTGCCTTGTACTAACGCATTCACTGGGTTGTCCACCATGTTAAAAACCAAAGTGGTGAGCACCTCACTTATGCCTTCGGGTGCCACTTGTTTAACATTTGAAGTCAGTAGATTTAGCGTGCTGGGAAACATAAAACTGAAAACCACGGCCGTCACCGAGGCTATAAGTGTTCCAGCCATATACAGAAAAAGTACAGGTTTAATATAGGTTTGCTGCGACTTTTTGTGATTGGCAATAGAAGCCATCACCAACACAAACACTAAAAGAGGTGCTATGGCTTTCAAAGCTTTAACAAACAGCGTACCAAGGACACTTGCTTTGGAGGCGAGTTCAGGAGAAATAAAGGCTAAAACCGCACCCAGCACTATGCCCACGACAATTTGTAAAACAATATTGCCGTTCATATACATGCGCAACAAGCTTGGTTTTTTAGGTAAAGACATACAACGTACTTCTGCTATAAAATTTTAGCGCTGCACCTTAATGCAAAGCGGCACAGATTTGAACTGGTTTATCTTCAACACCCCGTAAAATGCGGTAAGTGCAGCAACCCGCTTGTGAGACAGGCATGTTTATGCAATACGTATGCAATACGAGACAGGCATGGTTATTTAGTGCCTGTCTCGTTTAGTAGTAGTAGTCGTTTGAGCAAAAAAATTTGGCGCCTATAGGGTTTCAAGTGTAATAAAAAACGATAACTACGTACTAATGCTTGTAACGTAGCGGCGGTTTCGGTGGCAACCGCTTAAACAGACCTTTTTAAATAGAAGAATAGCTAAATAACAGGAGGGAGTATGAAGAGCCAAAACACTAAACCACAGTTAAGGGAATCTTCTAGCCTAAAAGACCTCGTTAAAATGCAACCAGAAGTTGCGTTGTTCGAATCGATGTTAAAATCAAAAACGCTTACCATTATGGTTGGGGTGATGCTTTCATCATTTCTGGGGTTCTTATATTTTTTGTCTAAAATGGCGGGTGCTTAAGCGTAAATATTCCTATGTTAGTGTGATACAGCAATGAACTTAGCAATGAGTGAATACCACTACCCCAGTAATCGCCTAGCACTTTGTCGCCCTTGCACCCGTTGCTGATGTTGGTTGTGGGCATATTGCTCAAGGTGCGCTTCTTTGCCTGCGGCATGTTTAAAGCAGGCTTCAAATTGGGTGTTAAGGTTAACCATTGCTCATGTTCAATGTTGAGACGTTCTAGAATAGTAGGCAAGGTATGTTCAACCTTCCCGCGTTTGGTGGGGTGAATATATCGGCTGGTCGTATCGACAAGCTGAAGGTAGTCTGGAAGTGTAAAAGGTAGGCTCTGTGGTATGTCTTGTTTTGGGTTACCTGCAAAAGGCATCAGCCGTTTGGGCGTTTTACCCACCCTGGCGGCATTAATACGATATTGAATACTCGTATGGTCAGAGGTTTCTGGCGTCTTTGCTATTTTCGCCCGTACCGGGTTTAAATCAACATAGGCCATACACGCTGCAAGGGCTGATTCATCCAGTAGCGCTTGAGACTTAAACCGCCCTTCCCAAAAATGCCCGGTGCAGTCATCTTCTTTGTTTGCGGCTCTGGCAATATATTCGTTTAAAGCACGCATAAACCAACTAATATCATACAGCCGTTTACGCCATATCTCTGCTGTGGCCTCCACCGTTTTAATCTGTGCTTCGTGAAAGTCTTTGCGTAACTCTGGTGATAGGTAGCGCTGCGTGAGCAAGGTGCCTTTATATAGCCTGTGCCAACGTTGAATCACTTCTTCTGTGGTGAGGATATCCGCCTTATCTTTTGCTACGTGTAGCACCACGTGTGTATGATTGCTCATCACCGCATACGCGCACACATCAATAGCAAACACATCACTGAGTACATGAATGCGGTCTTCCACCCAGTAGCGGCGATGTTCAAAGCTTTTACCGTTTTCCTCACCACATAAGTATGCGCGGCGAACACAGCGTGAAACACAATGATAATACGGCGTATCTAATAAACTAATTTGTGATTTTCTGGCTTTAGGCATCTGCACTTTCTGGCATTGGTTTACTCCATTAATAGTGTGAATAGCTAACCAAATTAAAGAAAGTGTACTGAAGTACAGTTTTGGTACCGCCGTGTTATGCCTGTCTTGTTAAGCCTTTGTATGTGGGGATTACCGTACGCTCACGGCTTGTTTATTTTATGCCTGTCTTGTTAAGTTGAGCCAGTTCACCCAGCATTGGTAACAACCCTCACCAGCATTCCAAGGCTAAAAAAAGCCCCACCATCGAAGGGCGGGGCTTTGGATTCAAATCCCATTATTTATTTGAAGTTAACGTTAACGAAATCCAAAGATCATTTGGCAATCCAAAATAATCCAAATTTGCTAACTCAACTTTATTCAAACCTAAAATTTCCGTTTCAAATTTAGGAGGGTTCATATCAAGAAAATTGTCACCACATTCATACCCAGATTTAGAAACTGAGCTACAGAAACTCCGTATTGATGTATATGATGAAAGCTCTCTTGAAAGATCTTTAACGAGGGAAAAGTCATTGTCTTTAACTTCCCCTTTAAATAACTCAATCGATCTCCTCAAGTCTCCATCAGAAGCAAACACTCCCTTTAATAACCTCAACTCAAATCGAACACGAATTTGAGATGAGTTACGAACGACTGTTCCGGTATTGCTTATTGCACCAATTAAACAAGAAAGGAAGTTTGACTCGTCAAATAAAAGGCTGTTTTCACTTAGCGAGTTTGCAGTAGTGCTATAAGCCCAATCTTTCAGAAATTTATCTTTAGTTAATTCTAACGATAGCCCTGAGCATTCACTTTTAGTGAATTCAATTGCGTACTTTCCATC
>Ga0208203_1000953_pt1 | contig 12023 bp, 10 predicted proteins | sample DeeseametaMP2914_FD_184167 | JGI IMG/M metagenome (GOLD analysis project Ga0208203, IMG submission 184167) | Marine microbial communities from the Deep Atlantic Ocean - MP2914 (SPAdes) | ecosystem: Environmental > Aquatic > Marine > Oceanic | place: West of Santa Cruz de la Palma, Atlantic Ocean...
TCGTAAAGGCTTCCATTTTCCCCAACTTGAACAGTCCAATCTGAATCAATTGCTATATTTTCAACCCTGACACCATTATAACTAATCATTGCACCTAGGCGATTTGCTAAATCAACGGCCTTATTTCTTTGCATAACCTCCACTGTTAATTCCACAGTGGAATCATCACTTGCACCTAATGAGTGATTTGTTATTCGACACTCTTCGTTGTTTTTATCTAGGTAAGAAGCATTTGCGATTGACGATAAAGAACCCAATAGTAGTGTTCCAATAATAAGACTTCTCATTTTACCTCCTCATGAAAAATTTAATTTTTTATAAATATAACACTTTTTATTCACTAGGGACTTTTATCGCATAGAATTACATACCCTGTTATAATTTTGACACTAAGGTCTCCTGGTGGGATTTTGTCTATATTTTCGAATAGTTAAGGTGAGCAATTCGGAAATTTTTCTTTGGATTTAATAGGAGGTGGGAGAAATGCAACGCATTTCATGAATAATTGTTGGTCCAGCCACAGGAACCAGAACCCTTATGTTGTAGGCTTATTGAGTAACCGTTAGAGTCTTAAATTATGTATATGCCATTTTTTGTTATTTTCCTTTCAACGGAACGAACCGACCTCAAGTCTTTAGGTTAAAGGCCAAGCCTTGCTATATCTGCCTTTAAAGTGGTCCTTGATCCGAACCATATGAACCTAAAGAACCTTGTTTAAAGTATAGATTTAAATGATCAAGGCAAGTGATTTTGCTTTGAATCCCCATTTAGGATTAGTCCTCTGGGTGACTTTAAAGTTGGGCTTGTCGATCTTTAAATATTTAGAAATCCTTTTTATAGGAGTGCGAAAGCCCCTTCGAACATCAATAGTGAGGTTTTGATTATCTCTGTCGCGATAGTTTGCTAGGGTCGGAGAATTGCTATTAAGAAAACTTGTAGAAGTATTTTCATGATTCAAGCTTTAAACAGTGTGAGTAATAATTATTGGAAACATAGGGTATTAATTCTTTATTAAAAAATGTAATACATTGTCCAAGTCAGAATGAAGCCCCTTGTTCATAAAAAAATCTTCATGGCCTCGATCTTGGATGACTTCATATTCTTTGTTGCTTGAACCTATCCTGTGGAAGTTGTCTTTTAGAGTTGCTTCGGATTCAGCTAAAGGATCATCGGCGTATAGTTGCTGGAAAACCGGAATGCGAATAAGTGGCAATACTGCTGGATAGGAAAGCTTGCTTCTGGTTTTAATCGCTCTGTCTCTAACACCTTCTGCAAACTGAAAAAGGATGCCATTGGTGGTGCTGTCTACGGTTTTAGTGTATAGGGCCTTTCTTGCTTCTTTTGTTGTATTGTGACGATTATAAAGCCATTGCCACAGGTTTAGGTTCGATACAGGACCTGTAAAACGGGTTAGAGTTTTGACATCTATCTCATCAAAGAATCTGAATGCTGGCCTTATAAACAACGCCATATTGGCCAGCTCATCCAACTTGTTGTCATCTCTATCAACAGACATTGCCGTATTTCCAGCAAGTAGGGCCACGGCCTTAATCTTTTTTTGTCTTGACCACGCCTCAGCAGGATTAAAACAATCGGCAACTATGCACTTTGAAAGTCCTGCAAGATAGGCCTGTGTGGTAATGGAACCTTGAGAGTGGCCCATGATGTATACTTGATCAGAGCTTTTCTTTTTTAAAAAATTTACCGCAATCTCAATATCATCCATCGCGATATCATCCATATTCGTATTAGAGACGTAATCAGAATTACCAATACCTCTTACATGTAACACAAAAGGTCTCAGGTTCCACCTCTTAGATAGATACCTTGCTGCTGATATGCCTTTTTCTGGTAACAAGTCCCAGATATAGGCATTTTGGAAGAAGCCAGGGATTAAAAGAATCGGTTTAGCATTCTGGTTTGAGCTTCCAATTTCAATTAGTTCCAAACAATAGTCTTTCTTTTGTTTAGAATCTTTTCCACAGGCCTTGTGAACATTCCAATCAGGACGATATTCAAACTTAGCGTAAGCACTGCTAGTAATAAAAAGAACTGTGAGTATAAACGTATTTTTCATTTGAATATCCTTGAATTGAAGCCCTCCCAATAAATTTAGCTCTTTAGAACCTAATGTGTAAAATGAGGGGTGTTATTTTTTCAAATCAAATATTCTAACACTTTGAAATTGCGTTTCCCTAAAAACCTAAATATAAAAATTTCAATAGTATTCTTGTGGATGGTGCTGTGTGTTATTTTGTCTCACCTACTTATTTATTAAAAGTGAGCTATAGATGACAAAGAGCTTAATCATTCTGGCGGCGTTAATTGTTGCAATGGGGACTAAAAGTCAGGCAGCAGATATGGTTGGAAATGACCTTATTACTTATTTCTCATCCACTTGTCGCACTCAAGGAGAATATACCAAACAAGCGTTGAATGATGCTCAATCACTGATAAGCATCCTTGAAAATATCAAATCAGATCCAGATTGCTCCACCATTGCAGGTGGAATCGGCCAACTTTCGAATCTCCAAAACAAGCTTTCCGAATTGGAACAACAAGGCTCTTTGCAAATTGAAGTTGAAAAACTAACGGCGCAGGAAAATGAGTTGTTGCTACAACTATCTGACACGAATGAAGAGTATGTAAAACAGGAGATAGAAACATCCATCAGACAAATTCAAATTTATAAGGCCTCTTATGTTGCCGAGATCGCGGCTAAAAAAGAGCTTCAGGCCAGCAATGTTAAGGATTTGTACACCAAAATTGTTTCAAGCACCAATAGCTTATTCAAAACTATCTCATCCAACCATAGATGTTTGGATAAAAATCCAAACCTTCTTCCCGCTGCAACGTCACTGACTGGTGCCATTGCTGCGGCATCCACAAGTATTAACCCTGCTCTTGGTATTGGCATATCGGCTGCCACAGACTTTATTGGACACACAATTGAATCTTTTAGAGTTGGAAAATATAACAAAATGATTCGCGAGATTTCCGACAGTGGAATGGCACTGGAAGGTTATAAGTGTGTGCTTGAATCACTTTCTGAGAGATGGTGCTCTTTGGAGGACGCGAGAGGGTTTTTGGAGCTTAAGGCATCTGTTAGAAGAGAGACTAATTATGAAAGCGGACTCAGATCTGCGTTTAGGTTGAATGATAGAGATGTGCCTGTACTACTTGATTGGTTAAATAAAGTGAAAACAGGTGTTCCAGCTTCAACAACTGCAGATGCTCAAAGACAAATTACTGTTTATCAAAGAGAAGCGGCCGTAAGATCTGCCGAATCACTTGGAAGTGGTGTAATCTCTCAAAATAGACCTCTTTTTGACTCCCTTGAAACTGCTCAAGACAAGTACACTGTTGTTAAGCAAGTAATCTCATCTTTAACTGGGGTTTCTTGTGGTGGTGTGTTTACAAGTAGTGAAGGTGGATCCAACCCAATGAGTGATATTTACAGCTCTGGTTATGCACCATTTTATCTTCTAGGGCTTGATGAAATCCCACGATTAAATGGCTTTGGCATAAGCTTTTGTGATTTTGACCCTTTTACCCAGTGGCCAAATGGCGGGGCGTATACTCCTGATTTAACAGAGGTAAAGGGTAGGTATACAGATTGGATTGATAAGGCCAGACAACGTGTAAATCAGGAGCTAACACTTGTTCTTCAGCCGGATGCACTTCGAGTCCTAACATTGGCCTATGAGGACACAAGTAATAAGTGGAAGCATTCGCCATTGGCATCTATTTCAAATCTAGCTGACTTTTTAATTAATCATATGCCTGAAAGTTTCGCGAGTGATTCATTCCAAAGGCTTTATAGCAGTACGGTCTCCAAGCTTTTGGAAATAAGAGATATAATTGAAGGTGGGGTTATTGGAGACGCTTATCCCGATCCAAAAACGGCCCTTGAGGACATCTTCAAATCTGCAGAGCTTCAGTACGGCGTGATTATACTCCAGTCGCGCCTAGAAATGATTCTAAGAATTTCAATTAAGGAGTATCTTGATTCACTTGATCATGATGGGAGCAATGAGGCAGCTCAACTTCTTGCAGCTGAGTCTTTTGTTGATGTGCTATCCAGAATAAGCGGGACAGACAATCTCGCCTTGATTGCCGCAGACATCAAAAGAGCACGGCCAATTGCCATCGGTAACATGATCTCATTTTTAGATGTATTCGGTGAAAATATTAATAGGATTCTTGAAAAAAATTATAATCTAATAAATAGGGTGAATGATCCCATTCTGGGAGAAGTCTACCAGAGGAATGCTTCAGAAATATGCTTATTGCTATCCTCTATGCCAAGTTGGCCTGAAAGTGTTGAGAAGAAGTATTGTGTCGGCAGTGTTCTTGAAGAGGTGCTACCTGGTGGACCTCGATCCAAGCTAATTACAAAAGATTATTTAGATCAAAACTTTGGTGCTCGAAACTGTGGTTATAGAAACTATATTAGAAAATCAAAAATCTACCAAGAGTGGGGGATTCAGCTATAGCCTAGGTAGGACTTCTTGTGAGCTTTTTGAAAGTGAAAAGTACCGCTCCATAAATTGAAATTCTACTGAACATTAAACTTGTGTACTGTACAAAGCGTGCAGCTTGCTTAACTCCCCAAAACTCTAGACGGCTTTTATAGAAAAAATGAAGCTTTCATTTCGATAAATTCTACTCGGTATATTGTGACTTTGACATGCTGTGGTAGGGTTCTGTAGCGATCACGAAATTGAAAATTGGTTTTATACACTTAGGTTACACTTTTAAACACTTCCGAAAAAACAGGAGAACATATATGAAGAAATTATTAATTGGATTAACACTATTAACATCAATGTCAGCTATCTCATCTGAAACCTTTAGACAGCCGAAAGCTAATATCGATGGGAACTCAATGAAAATTACTTGTCAATCTGACATGGATAAAGCTTGTAGTTTCCTAGGGAAGTCTGTAGGGGAGGAATACACAGCGAGTGTTGGTAACGAGTGCTCTGAGCTATCAACATCTGTTGCTGAAGATGCAACTGGAACAATTTACCTTGTAAAAATCAACAACGACTTTCTTAGTTGCTCTTATCTTTAAAAATAAATGAAAATTTCTCGTAGCCTCTTTCTTTTAGTTTCTCTTTTGGGATGAATTCTAAGGCCGCAGAATTGATACAGTAACGAAGGCCTGTGGGTTTTGGCCCATCACTAAATACATGGCCTAAGTGACTGTCCGCATTCTTACTTCTAACTTCAGTTCTTTTCATCCAAAGAAGGTTATCTTCTTTTTCTATTATGTTCTGGTCTACGAGTGGTTTTGTAAAAGACGGCCAACCTGTGCCTGACTTGTATTTATCTGTAGAGCTAAATAGTGGCTCTCCTGAAACGATATCCACATAAATGCCTTCTTCTTTATTATCCCAGTACTTATTTTTAAAAGCAGGCTCTGTGCCATCTTCTTGAGTCACTTTGTATTGTAGCTTGGTCAACTCTTTTAATTTTTTCTTTTTATCAAAACTATTGGGTTGTCTTTGAATGAACTCTCGGTCTTTTCCCCAGGCCTTGTCGAGAAAGTCATCTCTTCCTGATCGATATCGATAGAACTTATATTTTAGTGGGCTTTTCTTGTAATAGTCCTGATGATATTCCTCAGCAGGATAAAAGGTGCTGGCCTTTTTTATTGGTGTGACTATTGGCCTATCAAAGCGCTTACTCTTAATAAGTTTCTTTTTACTTTGTTCTGCAATTTCTTTTTGCTTATCATTAAAATAAAAGATACCTGTGGTGTACTGTTCTCCGCGGTCAACAAATTGACCTTTGTCGTCTGTAGGGTTTATCTGACGCCAGAACACTTTTAGAATCTGCTCAAGGTTAACAAGAGAATCGTCAAATTCTATCAAGACAGCTTCCTTATGGCCTGTTGAGCCAGAACTAACTTCTTTATAGGTGGGATCTTTTTTTTCACCATCTATATAACCTGAAGTTACAGACTTAACGCCTGGAAGTTTCTCAAAAGGTTGCTCCATACACCAGAAACAACCTCCGGCCACCACAATTTTTTCCTGGGCGGCGAAGGAGGTTAGTGTAAACAAAAGTATTAATATTAAAGTGCGCATGATTGACTCCGATTATACTCTTCAATTATAGCGCACTCTTGATTATATGTCCTATGCGGCCCATGGATCTAGTACTACTTTTAAACAGTTGTCCTGTTTTTTGTTAAAGATTTCATAGCCTTTGGGAGCCTCTCTTAAAGGGAGTCTGTGAGTGATAATATCATCCAAAACCACCTTTTTGTTCTTAACTAAATCCATCAAATGATCAATGTAGTTGTGAACAGTTGCCTGCCCAGTTTTTAAGCTTAGTTCCTTGTCAAAAATCTGTCCAAAGTGGAAATTATTATAATTACTTCCATATACACCGACGACTGAAACGGTTCCACCTCTTCTAACTGCACTTAAACATTGATTAAGTGCGTTTAGTGAACCTCTCTCAAACTGGATAACATTAACTGCTTTTTCGATAATTCCATGGTCGGCCTCCATGCCTACAGCATCAATACAAACATCTGCTCCTCTGCCCTCTGTCAAAGATCGTATTACTTCAACTGGATCTTCATCTTTTGCATTAATTGTTTCAACATTAGCTGATTTGATTGCTTGATCAAGACGGTAGTTTTGAATATCAATCCCAATAACTCTTCCAGCACCTTGAAGCCATGCGGATTTCATTGCCATAATTCCCACTGGTCCTGCTCCAAAAACAGCCACAGTTTCTCCACCTTTTAAATTTGACCAGTCAACTGCCGACCAGCCAGTAGGGAAGATGTCTGTAAGAAATAGAACCTCATCGTCTGTTAATTCATCAGGAACAGCACGGGGGCCATAGTTTGCATAAGGAACTCGTACGTACTGTGCCTGCCCACCGCTATACCCACCATATAGATCAGTGTAGCCAAATAGTGCGCCACCTTTTTCCTTTATTAGTCCTCCTTCCGGACCGTAATTTTTCTCATTGCTGTTTTCACATTGAGTGGGCAGCTTGTGATTGCAAAAAAAGCAATTACCACAGGCAATAGGAAAAGGGACAACCACTCTGTCACCTTTATTAAACTTTTTAACATTTCTGCCTGTCTCGACGACTTCTCCCATAAACTCATGTCCTAGGACGTGATTTCTTGCTTGAGGGACCATGCCATTTAATATGTGGAGGTCAGAACCACAAATTGCCGTGGATGTGACTTTTAGAATAATATCGTCATCCTTTTCTATCTTTGGGTCTTCCACTTCATCAACACTGACCTTCTTTGGGTGGTGAAATCTAAGTGCCTTCATATGTTACTCCTTTTTCTTTTAGAGTGCTTAAGTGCAAATTGGATTCCTAAGCTAGAAGTTTTTAGAATACGATGATATTCTTTTGATCAACTGGAATACTCATGCAAAGTAACGAAACAAATAAATACTGTCATTACATTCACATAAGAGATCTTAGTGAAAAGAATATATGCCTTGCGAATTACGATTCCATTATCTGGGATTTGGATGGAACGCTTTACTCTATTGCTGCCTTGAAATTAAAAATCTTTAAAACCCTTTACCGCTTCTCTGTTTTTAAAAACATTTACAACTTTTTCCAAACAGAAAAATTAATTCAAAAAGAAAGAGAGTCGCATGGGTTTGGCCTAGATCTATATAGGGATAACTTTTATACAATGCAGGAGTTTATAAACTCCTATCTCAACAAGAGTCTTGTTAGGCCTGAGGCCATTCAATTGGCCAAAGTTGCAAGTAATCACAAACTAAACCAATTGGTGGTAAGCGAATACCCCATAGGGAACAAATTAGAGCTATTGGAAGTTGTTGAGTACTTTCAAGGAGCATTTAGTTGTAGTGAAGATATGGGTAGTTGGAAACCATCCGAAAAAACTGCACATTTTGTTTTATCAAAGCTTGGGAATGCACAGCGGATCTTGGTCATTGGTGATAGGGAAGATACCGATGGTGAAATGGCCAAAAATATTCACAATTTAATAAATATTTCTAGGTGAGTTAAGGCCGAACAGGTGCTCAGCACCTGCGGCCAATACGAATTAGTTACAATCTACACGAGAAGTGAAGTTGAAACCTTCACCCTTTGTTCTCTTCATAAGATTTTGCACAAGTTGTTTCTCTGCTATGTCATTACGACTACCAACTTGTTCCTGGATCACGGCGGTGATCTTTGCGTTCTTTTCAGGTCCTTTAAACGTTGTTACAAAACAGGTTTCCTCTTCTTGCATCTGTTTTTGTTCTTGGTTTTCTTCATGCGCTTCCAAGGCGGCCACACCTTGTGGAATTCCTGTCTGTGTTGCAAAAGCAACAGGAGCAAACAGCATAAATGCTAGTATTCTCATTGATCCTCCTTGTTAGGGGCATTGTACTTAAGGTGGGGGGGCAAACTCAAAGTCATGGCCTATACCTTTGTTAGGCGCCGAGACTATTTGATTATCTCGTTCTCAATTCCGATTTGTGTTTTGCTTGTCAAGGCGAGATCTAGCATGGCGGTTGCCACTTCCCTTGCATTTATGGGTGAGTGTTTGGCAGGAAGGATTCGTTTTAATAAAGGAGCGAAAAACTTGCCAATGTCTTCTCCTGGCCTTCTTTCTGAGCGATCTCCAAGCAGTAAGGAAGGGCGAACGATAATTAGTTTATTCAATGGAAGATCTTTGAGTTCTTTTTCCAGCTCACCTTTGACCCGATTATAGAAAAACATCGAGTCTTCTTTGGCACCGATAGCACTTATCACAACAAATGCCTGGTGCTCTGTGCTTGAAAACTTTCTTGCAAAGCTCATCGGTAGATCTAAATCAACCTTTCTAAATACTGCCTTAGAGCCTGCTTTTTTGATTGTTGTGCCCAAGCAGCAGAACATGAAGTCGGCCGTGACATCTATGGGATCTATGTTTTTAAAGTCGATGATCTCTTCTTTTAATTTTGGATGGGAAAGCCCTAAGGGTCTTCTATTAAGGACTCTGACTTTGTCAAATTTGTTGGAGTCGAGAAGAAGTTTGACTAATTGGCCACCTACCAATCCGGTGGAGCCTAAAACAATAGCTTTCATTCAGGGCATTATAGATTTTGCTCGTTGTAAAAACCACCAAAATTTCGTATGTAGAAGTATTGTTTATTATAAGGAGGGCCTGTGGCCGCATATACCAGACTCAGCGAGGAAGATGTTGCTGATATACTATCTCTATATGGCTTTTCAGATATTTGCGAGGTTGAGCCTTTAAGCCTCGGCATCTCGAATTCGAATTATAGATGCAAGCTAAATAGTGGAAAAAGTGTAATTCTCAAGGTTTCAAACGATAAAGGAATTTCCGAAATGAAAGAAGAGCAAGAAATTTTAGAAGCTCTTCGGGATTTTCCTTTCACGCTCACTCCTTATAAAACTACGACTGGCGACTCAGTTTACACTTGGAAAGAGCTGTATGGAGCCGTTTTCCCATTTATTAGCGGTTCAAAATCAATGGGTCAATTAGAAGACCTTGAACAGCTTGGAGAGTCTCTAGGGATGTTGCATGTTTTCTCAGATCATCATGGATTATCTGATGCTGGCATTCGATGCCATTCAAAGGTAGGTTATGATCTAAGTGGTGTTCTAGAGTATTGCGAGGTCGAAGATTCTTTGGAGGAGTTCAAGTCAGCGTGCTCTGAACTATTCACCCCTGAGGAGGTAAAGCTTTGGAAAGAAAGCGATCTACCAAAAGGTCTTATCCATGGAGACCTCTATATAGATAATGTACTTTTTGAAGGTGGAAAGCTTCAAATGCTTCTAGACTTTGAACAATCAGGCATAGGCTGTTTTCTTCAGGACATAGGTATAAGTATCTCTGGGAGTTGTTTAAATAAAAATGGTGTTGATTTAGACATGGTGCAGGCATTCCTTAAAGGTTATCAGTCTCAAAGAACACTCACTAATGAAGAAAATCAGCTCTTAAACTTTTCTATCACCCTTGGCCTCTTAGAGATCTCACTGTGGCGGATTAAACGCTTTCATGAGGGAGATCTTGATCCGCAAAAAAGAGACTCGTATAAAGAATTGATTCACTTGGCAAAAAATTTTAAGAAAAGTCTTTAAGGATGCTTAAGGGCCAAGCTGCCCCGTGCAATGCATTATGGGGACAAATTGTCCCCATAAAATGGTGCCGTTTAGCCCCTGGTTCTTCTACCAGCAGGTATACTTCTTCTTGGAGATCTTGATCCACCACCACTTGGCGGGTTGTAACGTGGACCTCTAGGAGCAGGTCTCGTGCTTGGTCTGCTTGGCGCTGGTCTACTTGGAGCAGGTCTTGTGCTTGGTCTACTTGGCGCTGGTCTTGTGCTCGGTCTGCTTGGAGCTGGCCTAGTTCTTGGTGGAGCTGGCCTAGTTCTTGGTGGAACTGGCGCTGGTCTTGTTCTTGGAGGAACAGGCCTAGTTCTTGGTGGAACTGGTACTGGTCTAGTTCTTGGAGGCACTGGAACTGGTCTAGTTCTTGGAGGCACTGGAACTGGTCTTGTTCTTGGGTATCTCGGAATTGGCTCATATCTTCTATGTGGATACCTTGGAATTGGATCGTAGCTTCTTCTAGGATATCTATCTCTAAGCTGGTTCATTGTGTAGCTTAAATCGTAGTATGCATTCTCAACTCTTCTCATGTCGTATTCAAGAGAACCGTTATAGTCATATGAGTCTCTATAAGCATTTTGAAGTGCAGTGAATGCAGCAACAATTCTTAAGTTATAGTCGCGGAAGATTTCTGCACAGTTTGATGCATAGCGAACAGTACTTTCAAAGCTCTCAGAGTTTCTCCAAAGCCTTTTTGCTGTTTCGTGAACACTGTACTCACCTTGGTGAGATGCATCGTAAGCTAGGTCGGAAGAGCTGTGCTGAAGATCATTTACATCATTAATTACGTCTCTTGTATTCGCGCAGTATGCGAGTACCGAAGTAGAAGTGAATAGGGCCGCGGCTGCGACAAGCAGTTTAACATTCATAGTAATCCTCCTTAGATTGTTGCTGGCTATGTGAGCAATCAGAGCGCCAAGTTTTTAGATGTAAGTTAAAGTTAGATAAGACGTTTCTTCTTAAAAAATATTAACAACCCAACTGAGATTGAAATCATGACTAGCCACACAATGGGATAGGCATAACGCTCATCTAACTCCGGCATAAATTTAAAGTTCATCCCATATAACCCAGTGATAAAAGTCAGAGGGATGAAAATGGTGGAATAAACCGTGAGGAACGTTAATACCTTATTTGTTCTAAGGTCAATGTTCGTCGCGTAAATATTTAGCAGGTCACTGGCCATCGACCTGTAAGAAGTGGCAGCGTTTGAGATTTGATTAATGTGATCTTTTAGATCGTTTAAGTAGTCATTTAGATCACACTCAAACAAAGTATCCTGGTGATTAATCATAATTCTTATGGATTCCCTTATGGGAATTATGAGTTTTTGAAGCATTAAAAATTCTGTTCTTAGCCTATAGATATCTTTGGTGAGGTTTACTTCATATCTTTGTTGGTTTGCCACCAATACTTCAAGCTCTTCAACATTGTTCCCAAGTCTTTCTACCACCGCTAAGTATTTATCAACAACAGCATCGACTAGAGAGTAGAATAAAAAGTCTTCGTTTTGCTCTCTTATCTTTCCGTAGCTTCTTTCAAGGCGCCTTATGACATAATCAAAAACATTCGTTGGACGCTCACAAAAAGTAAGCACGTAATCTTCGCCCACAAATAGTCCAAGATGGTTGTATTCAACCATCTTTGCAGTTTCATTTAGATTTACATTCTTAATAAGAAAAAAAAGCTGATCTTTAAGGTCTTCAAACTTTGGATGATGATCTGTGTTTAGTAAGTCAGCAAGTTGAAGGCTTGGCAGGTTGAATGATGATTTTATATTATCAAAAAACTCTTCTCTTCCAAACCCCTCAAAATGGTACCAGTGTACAAAATCGTCAGAATGTTTGATGTCTGGAGTTAGATCAGAGGCCTTTATTTTCTCACATGTATAGTGAGAT
>Ga0208203_1000955_pt1 | contig 11962 bp, 13 predicted proteins | sample DeeseametaMP2914_FD_184167 | JGI IMG/M metagenome (GOLD analysis project Ga0208203, IMG submission 184167) | Marine microbial communities from the Deep Atlantic Ocean - MP2914 (SPAdes) | ecosystem: Environmental > Aquatic > Marine > Oceanic | place: West of Santa Cruz de la Palma, Atlantic Ocean...
ATTGGCGACGGCTTCCATACACTTCTTTGAGATTTTGATAACCTCTGGAGTGACTTCCTTGGCCTCACCCAGAAGACCTCCAACAAGGTCGTAACCACTCTCAGTCGCACGAATGCGATCATCAGGCTCAAGGCTTGGGTCATCCAGCTTTTCAATCACAATCTTGGAAACCTGATTAACAACCTTAAGGCGCTCTGAAGAAGGTATATAGAGCTTTACCGTGCCTTTTTCCTTGTACTCGCGAACCTTTCCTTGAAAGGGAGCACCACTATCACAGAGTTTTACAAACTCTCCACTGGTGCTCGTCTTACTGACCAAAACAAAGATTTCACAAGGGCTCACATCGAAGTTTTCCATCAAGGACAAGGCAACGGGATAATGATCAGGAACTTCTTTGGCCATCATGTCTTTGGCCGTGACTCCTAAGATCTCTGCCGACTTTTTAACAACGATGGGCACATTCAAGTTTGGAGGCAAAGTGTAGACCTTATTGGTGTTGCTCACACTGGAGCGCTCTCCGATAACAACAACAGGTGTATCGGCTTTAAGTTCCTCAAGAGTATCAACAATACTCTCTCCGCAGTCTTCATCATTAATTCTACTGAGTGTGATGATAATATCGCCCTGAGAGCCTCCTCTTAAGACGGTAAGCGCTTCACTAAGAGAAGTTTTTACCATTAACTCAAGGTCAACAAAGGCCTTTAAATTAAAGCTATAGAGGTCATTGAGAAGAGGATGATCAGATACGAGAAGTCCGCGTGCCATACTTTAAAAAAGAGGGGCCAGAAGATAACCCTTCTTGTGAAGAGACTTCACAGTCATTCGACTACCCTCTAGCTTCTTTCTCAGTTTAGAGACGTGCTGATCAACAGTGCGATCGATAACATTTTGATTCTTTCCCCAGACTGTCTCTAAGAGATCAGTTCTTGAGCGCACAACTCCCTCTTCTCGAGCAAGTTGATAAAGTATCTTAAACTCAATAGGGGTGAGGCTAATCTCTTGCTCACCTTCTTCTTTAATGAGAGTAAGGTGCTGGTTAGTTAGGTCAAGTTTAAGGTCTTCTCTTTCAAGAAGATTGGAATTTTTGGGATTAGTGCCTCTTAAGCGAGCATTAACACGGGCCAAGAGTTCTAAGGGCTCAAAGGGCTTACTAATATAATCATCGGCACCGGCCTCAAAAGCGTTGAGCTTATCTTTAAGCTCCTTTCGTTGGGTGAGCATAACAATGGGAATATCTTCCTTGCCATCTGTTGACTTCACTCTTTGGAGAAGTTCCGTACCGAACCCGTCAGGTAAATTCTCATCAAGGATAACGAGATCATAATCACCCTGGGCAATCAAGCGCTCACCTGCGCTGACAGTATCAGCGAAAGCAACCTCGAAGTCCCTTGAAAGGCTGTGTTTAACGAGGGCGAGAATATCTTGGTCGTCATCAATTACAATAATCTTTTTCATAGTTCTTACTTTTCTCCAGAGTCAAATAAAATTATACTTAAAAGTGAAGTAATCTCAAATTATTAAAATAAAGGTAAAAATGAGCAACGAAATTCATGTGACGATTGATAAAGATTTAGAAGACATCATGCCTATGTTTTTAGAAAACCGCCAAAAGGATCTCAATGCCCTTAAAGGCCATCTTGAAACAATGGATATTGAAAGTATTCAAACGATTGGACATCGCTTGGCAGGTAATGCGGGAAGCTACGGCCTTGATGACCTAGGTCACATAGGGGCTGCCATTGAAGAATCCTGTATTTCTAAGGACGAGGCAGGTATCAGAGAGAATTGTCAAAAGTATTCTGAATTTATGAGTCTTCTTAAAATCAGCTATGCAGATTAGTAAAGCAAAGAGTAAGAAAGAAATTCTCGTTATCGATGACGATAGTGACACTCAGCTTTGGCTCAAGAAAATTCTTGAAGGCGCCGGCTATCACTGCCGCTTTGCTGCGAATGTTGATGAAGGGATTCAGCAAGTCAAAGAGCACGCCTCTCATCTCATCATTCTCGACTATCGATTGGAAAATGAAATTGGCTTTGAAGTGGTGGAGTTTCTTCGCAACTCTTCCCATTACAAGAGTATCCCCATCGTCATGATTAGCGCGAGTGCCAATAAGAAGGTTGTTTTAAATGCTTTTATTATTGGGGCCAATGAGTTCTTAGCGAAACCCTTAAATCCAGCCCTCTTACTGCAAACGATAAAAAAACATCTTAAACTCAATGAACTTCCGTCCATAAAGTTTGAAGAAGATAATGCTCCAAGTGTTCAAGTGAAAAGTATTGGTGATCTTATCAAGATCAACGAGCTTGGCTTTATTCTTCAAAGTAGTATCAAGTTAGCCCCCAAGACAAAGCTGATCTTTACATCACAATACCTCAAGACCATGGGCGCTTCCCCCTGTGAGACCGTAACCAATGATGTGGCCTCAGTAGCTAAACCAGGAACCTACCGTAATGAAGTCAAGTTTAAGGGAATGGATGAGGCAACAGCCAAGCGCATACGAAATATAAAAATCACCTAAATAAAGGTATCGGTAAATGAGCACAGATAAAGAAAGCGACGATAAGCCCTATATTCTCAATCTCGACGATGACCCTGATTTTAATAATATTTTAAGAGTTGTTCTTAAAAAAGAGGGCTTTAAGCTTGTCTCCACTAAGACCCCTGAAGAGTTTGCCGCAAAAATCAAAGAGAAGCTTCCCGCCCTATGCCTCATTGATATTAATTTAGATATTGGCCAAGGGGCAGGCCTTACTTTAGTTCAGGCCATTCGCAATAAGTATGGTCAGTCCCTTCCTATTCTTATCATTAGCAGGAGGGCAGACCGAGAAACAATCTCTCGCGCACTCGAACTAGGGGCGGATGATCTCATTCCAAAGCCACTTGATGACACCCTCCTCATTCAAAAAATTAATCTCTATCACCGCCAATCTCATATTCCACCGCTTCCCTATTTCAAAGTCAGTGAAAAGGATTGGCCACTCGAATTTACTTATGACCTTAATATTTGCGAAGTTAACGAATTTGGCGTGACCTTTAAGAGTCCCCATTTCCTTGGCAAGGGAACCTATCTTGAAGTTCAAGGTGAATTCATTGAAAAACTCACCCGTAACACGCACCCTTTGAAAATTACAGTTAATAGAAGTTGGAAAGAGGAGAATGAGGATCAGTACCGGGCTTTTTGTGAATTTGACTACACCGATATTGATCTCAAAAGTGCGGTGAGAAGTTTTATCCTCTCCTTTGAGAGCTAAGCCCTCTCAAGAAGTGAGATCAGCTTCTCCATTCTCACATTAATCTGAGGGCTATTAAAATCAAGACGATGATCAAAGAGAAAGAGTGTGTTCTCTCGAAGTTCCCTAAAAGAAAAGAGTTTATCTAAGTCTTCGACCATCATTTCGGCAAGTGAGGGCTTTTGCTCATTAAAGACCACGGCAATAAAGCCATCTGGAATCTCAAAATCTACAAGACGGCCAAAGCGAGGGTGATCGGGCTCAAAGCCTTGGCTAAAATAAATTTCATAGTGAGGTGAGCTTCTCTTGATAAAGAGTTGACCCCTCTCAAGAGAGGACTCAAAACCAAGCTCCTTAAAACCGCTGAGATCCGGCATAAGGGAGAAAAGAAAGCGAAGCCATTTCATTTCCCTATTATTTCATAGACTTATAAATCGTCAAAGCCCTTTTCACCACCTGTAAATCTTACAATTGAGCCCCAAATAAAGGAGAAAAGCCCTAAAATTAACGCAATACACCATTAAAAAGTAACCCAAGCCACTTATTCCCTAGGAGTAAAAAATGTTTAAAAAAGCCCTTCCCCTTGTCCTGCTAGGCCTTACCCTAAGCCCACCACAGGCGAATGATGATCTCCTTGGAGGTCTCCTTGGTGATGATTTTCGTGTCGGTTATGAGGCAGAGATCAACAATAATGCTAGTGTTTCAACAGAGGGAAGTGAGTCTGTTAATTTTCAAGGCTCCTATATCAGCCTCAATGCCGAGTGGAAGAATAAAATCCGCCTCGTTCTCACGGCCAAACTCGAAGAGATCTTTAAAGAAAATAAAGTTTCTTTCAATGAAGACTTTGATTTAGGTGAATTTGTGGAAGAGGCCTATATCGAAATTAAAGAAGTCGGCGGCTCACCTATCGCTGTCATTGTTGGTAAGCAGCCTATTCCTTTTAGTCAAAAAGTTCAGGCCATGCCCCTTTTTAACAATAACCCTATTGCCCACCTTCAAACGATTGATGAAGTCTTTGGAGTCACCGTTGATCTTACGGAGGGGCTCTTTGGTGTCTTCGATCAGGTCGAACTTTCAGCATTTGAAACAGAAGCTGGGGATTTGGAAATCGGAAATGTGAATGGCGCTAGTGTTCGCCTTAGCAAAATGCTGACAGATAACATCCTCCTAACAGTAGGACACGCAGAGATAGGAGCGAGCGAAACGAACACAGATCATCAAAGAAGAACTTCAGTCGGACTTGTCGCTGAATCAACTGATGGGATGCTCGTTGGTTGGGTAGAAGGAATGTATTTTAGTAACGATCCCACTTACCCCAACTCAGAGTTTGCCATTACAGCAGGGGCCATGGCGCGCGTCCACAGAACAACGGATGTTGTCGTTGAATTTACTTATGTAGAAAATGCCCTCAATCAATATGCCATTGGCACAAGAACCGCCCTTACTAGCAGAACAACCTTAGGTGTAGAGGTTCGTTATAACGACTACCAAGATGGAAGAGATGACGATGTGGTTTTTGGTGTCAATATTAGTTATGCCCTTGGATCAGATGGTTATCGTCCCAATGACGAATACCTCTTTGACGGCGATGACGACAACTTCTAAGAAGAAACTATTTTAAGGGATACTGATGAAATCGACACTTAAACTTATTCTTATCGCAGCTCTGCTGAGCGTATCATTCTCTGGTCACGCCTTTTCAATTTGGACGGCCTTAAAGAGTGGAAATACTTTTGCGACAAATTATGATGTGGAAAATTACATCTGTACCCTTCATCTCAGTGATGAAGCACGAATCGAATTCTTTAAACAAGCTAATGGTGATTTCAATCGCTATGAAGAATTGAGGCGTCAATGGGCCCAAAAACGTTTCAATAGTGGTCTTAGACAAATGGCCTACGTCAGTGCCGTTCAACGTCATGCCACGACTAGCTTTGGTAAAGAAACACGGGCCTTTAAAATCACCGAGAGCAATTACTTTAAAAGAACTCAAGAACTTGAAACACGAACGCTTAAGAAATGGCTTGATCAAAGATTAGGAATTGTAAAAGCTCGTATTGCCTTCGCTCAAGAACTTAAAAAGATAGGTTATCCCCATAAGAAAGATCAAGATGATACAGAGCTCTTCTTTGAGTGGTTCACTTTGCAAAAGAATCGTTTAAAAGAAAAGATCCGACTTGAGGAAGTGAGCAAGTATGAATACGAGCTAGCTCTTGGTTACCAGCGTGAATTCTATGTTCGTCCCGTTGAGATCTTTGACTTTGCCAAAGAGATGACGAGTAAAATCGACTCTCAAATCGAGGGAGCACGCCTGACACCTCGTGAGCTTGCTGAAATTGTCGCAAGTGACGAGAAGATTTCTATTATGGCGAAATCCATCGAACTCTTAGGTCCAAGCACTTTAACACTTTCAAAACTAAGTAGTGAAGCACCCGCTGTCTTTGACGACCTAAAAACGGAGCTTGAAAAAACTTCTTTGAGTCTTAATCAGATGCCAAAGTACTTTCAAGCAGCAGACCAACTCGCTCAAAGTAAGAGCGAAGCAGAACTCCAAGACAGTATTAAAGAAGCTCGAAATAAGTTTCTTCTCTCGCATAATGACTACACAGAGCTGATGAAAGCTAAAATCTATGAACTCTCCCTAGCTCTTAAGTCGGGAGAAAAAATAGAATTTTCTGAACTTACAAAGTACCAGCAAATCGCTCAAGAGCAGGCGACACGCCTTTTGCAAGTTGCCCTTAATAATCCTGAGGATGTCGACTCGAGAATTGAGGACCATCTCATCTCTGGTATCACTCACTTAAGAGATCAGTTTTCATCTCTTAATAAAGCAAGTAAAGAGGCAATTACGCTCACGAACTGGATCTTAAAATTTCAAGTTAAAAAGACGACTCTCGCAATAAAACCTCAAGCAAGAGTGACCTTGATTGACAGAAACTCTTGGCAAGGACAAAAGAGAATCGAAGATTATCTTAGAAATAAGCAATTCACGGAGCGCCTTAACGAAACAAGGGAAGGAAAGCTGAGCAGAACAGGTGAGTATATTGATCTTCGTCTCACTAAAGATACTCGTTTAGAAGGTCATGATGCCTGGAGCTTCGTACTCGAACAATTTTAATTCTCTTGTTATCATTACGGGGTGATCTAATTCATCCCGTGAGGTAATCATGAGTTTTATACAAGCTGCCCCTGAATTTACAAATCCCTTTGAAAAGCAACTCTTCCAAGAAATTCTTCAAATCACTCTCAAAGGAAAAACTAAAAAAGACACAATCACGGCAGACCTCAAGCAATTTAGCGATCAACTCCTAAGAGAAGTTCATGACTGGTCGCTTGAAGCTGACGCTCATCCTCCACAGCATATTCCCTACTCTCCCTTTGGCGAGAGAATCGACACCATTAAAGTCCATGACAGCTGGAAAAAACTCGATCAGCTTAGTGCGCGTGAAGGCCTTATCCAACTGGGCTACAATCCAGACGATTTAGAATCTGGACGTCTTCATCAATTCTTAAAACTCTTTCTCTTTCACCCCTCAAGCGCTTTTTATTCCTGTCCTCTTGCCATGACAGATGGTGCTGCCAAACTCATCACCACTCTTCTTAAAGGCCCTCTTAAAGAAAATGAAAAAGAAATTCTCACCAATGCTCTCACTCATCTTACAAGTCGTGACCCCGAGCACTTTTGGACCTCAGGTCAATGGATGACAGAGAAATCAGGAGGCAGTGATGTTGGTCACTCTGAGACTGTGGCCAAGAAAGAAGGACAAGACTATCGCCTCTATGGGACAAAGTGGTTCACTTCGGCCACCACAAGTCAGATGTGCTTTACACTGGCCCGCACAGAAGATGCCCCCGAGGGAAGTCGTGGTCTGTCCCTCTTCTTTGTTAAACTCCATAAAGAAGATGGCTCCCTTAATCAAATGCAAGTGAGAAGATTAAAAGACAAGCTTGGCACTCACGCCCTTCCCACTGCAGAGATCGATCTTCAGGGAACACCAGCAACCCTCATTGGCAATAGTGGAGAGGGCGTAAAAACCATCTCTCACCTCTTTAATGTCACAAGAATTTATAATGCCGTCACAAGTGTGGCGAACTTCTTTCATATTCTTCATCTTGCCATCGATTATAGTGAAAAGCGTGTGGCCTTTAAAAAGAGATTATGTGATCTCCCCCTTCACAAGAGAATGCTTGATGAAGCCAAAGAGGCCTGTCGAGACTGCATGCTCCTCACCTTCTATACTGTGGGCCTTCTGCAAAAAGAAGAAACACTAGCAGCAAAAGGAAAAAGAGATGAGGCCATCTCAACATTACTTCGTCTTATGACTCCCTTAACAAAGCTCTATACCGCCAAGATCAATATGCGGTGGACCAGTGAACTGATCGAATCCTTTGGCGGTGCGGGCTATATTGAGGATACCGGACTTCCTCGCCTTCTAAGAGACTCTCAGGTACTTTGCATTTGGGAGGGAACCACCAATGTTCTAAGCCTTGACTGCTTAAGGGCGATCACGAAAGAGAATGCTCTCAGTGTCTTCTTAAAGGAAGTCAGCTCTTCAAAAAGCTCAAAAGCCGTTGAAGGACTTGTTAACGACATCAATGCTCTTACTGCGAAGTGTGGCAATGAGAGTGAACTGTGGGAGTATCACGCCCGTGACCTCTCTTTTCTCTTATGCCAAACAATGATTGAATACTTAAAGTGCGAGGTTTAAGCAGCCTGCTTCTTGAGATCATTATACCATTCAGGACTAATGAATTGATTCTTAGGAAAGGGAAGCTTGTTAACGACGATATCTTCAAAGAAGGTCGGAACATAATTACAGGGAACCATCTCCCCTACATACTTTCCGGTTTCAGGATCTTTTCCCGTTTGCACCCAACGAAAAATATCACGAGAGATATAGTTACCATTCTTATCAATGCCTAGAATCTCACTAATGTGACTAGTACGACGACCACCATCGTGATAGCGGCTACACTGAACGATAATTTGCATGGCCGAGGCCACCATCTTTCTCACTGCATCTGGTGGAATTTTTGTATCGCCCATCAGACAAAGAGTCTCAAGACGAGTACAAGCATCGATGGGGTTATTAGCGTGAACTGTTCCCATAGAACCATCGTGACCCGTATTCATTACCTGAATGAGATCAAGTGCTTCTTCTCCCCTTACCTCTCCAACAATAATACGATCAGGTCTAAGTCTCATCGCCGAAATCACTAGTTCTCGAATAGTCACTTCTTCAACGCCTCGAGTGGGATCGGCCTTACGGGTTTCAAAGTTTACCACGTGCTCGGCCTTCACCTGCAGCTCGGCCGCATCTTCAATAATAAGAAGACGCTGTGTTTTTGGAATTCTTGAGCCAAGAACATTGAGCATGGTTGTCTTACCAGAGCCCGTTCCTCCACTCACAATAATATTCTTTCCAAGATGAATACAGATATCAAGAAAGCGCGCTGCCGCTTTAGAAACAGAGCCAAAGGCAATGAGATCATTAAGGGTTAACTTCTCCTTAGAGAACTTTCGAATAGCAACTGTTGTCCCGTTCTTCGCCATCGGTGGTAAGACCACGTGAATACGAGAGCCATCAGGAAGACGAGCATCTAGCCTGGGATTATCATTATCAATAACTCGACCCACAGACTGCGCAATCGCTCTCATGGCCGAAATAAGGGCATCTTCACTAGGAAATTGATTTTCAGTTTTATAGACGAGACCCTTCTTTTCCACAAAGACTTCATGGGCCCCATTGATCATGACTTCTGAGACACCTTCGTCTTCTAGTAAGTCGCGAATAGGCGAGAGCAAACTCGCAATTGCATCATTAAATACTGACATGGGCTCCTATTCTTCCCTTGGCATCCAAATCTTTACACGCTCACTGGCGATTGTTCTTTGGGCCCTTTCCTTTTTCACATCCTGTGGTCGCTCTAAAACTGTTAAACGCCCCTTCTCAATTGAGGTTGGGCAATAGAACTCCACACTTTCTTTTCGGTCAAAAAGAAGGGTTCCTTCACTGATTTTTCCTTTTTCTGCCGATAAAAAGAGATCTTTTCCCTTTAGAATGAAACAATTCTTGCTGTCAGTGGTGCTGGTCACAAAGAATCTGACCTTTTCACCCTTAAAAACACTAATTTTTTGCGGATAAAATCCCTCTTCAGTGACAATTATTGATATTTCACGTTGAGGAAGCTCAAACTTTCGGGGCTTACTATAAGGGCCTTCATCAAGGGCATAAACACCTTGCCAGGTGACTAACGCCCATAAAATCAAGGAGATAGTTAATGTTGTCTTCGCTTTAATGGCCCTATCCTCCGTCTAGGTTTCTTACCTAATCGGAAGACAGACCAAAATACTTTACTAATTAAGTCAGATTTGAGGTCGACTGAAGGGGAAAATCAGCGCCATCTTTCCATCACGCTCTTCAATTCGCATTTTCTCTCCATCACAATTCATAGGAACCGGAAAGGATTGCTTAAAAACACTGCGGGTTTTTCCATATTGGCCAAACTTGCGTTCAATATCGGCTTCTACAGTGACCTGACCATCCTTAACCTTGATATCAAACTTGCCCCCTTCAACCGGCTTGCCCTCTAAAAGGTAGACCATCCCCTCTTTTTCTTCGATCCACTTTCCTTCCTGAAGGGGAAATGAATCTGTAAAGAAAGGATCTTTTTCAAAGGCCTTTTGGATTTCTTTAAAAGCTTCATCATTCATCGATTGATCAAGCATACTATCCATACGCTTAAGAAAATCGTCCTTAAAGAATCCTTTGAGGGCTTCATTATCGCGAAAAAAACGTGAGCGTAAATCTTTAGGGTCCTGTGCAAAGAGCACAGGACTAAGAAACAAATGAATAAGCAGACAGGCAATAAGACTTTTCTTCATCATCACCTATTATAGACAAAAAATTAATATTTTACACTACATCCATAAGGCTTTGATTTTGCCACGCTGACAGCTTTTCCCGCAAGAACTTCACCGAGCGCTTTATCAACGTAGTTAGTGGCCCCATGAATATCAGCCTGGTTAGCAGAAGCGACACTATCAATAGCCCCTTGATAAACGATAGAACCCTTAGGGTCTATGATAAACATATGGGGAGTGGTCTTGGCCCCATACTTTTGTCCTATCTCGCCATTACTATCAAGAAGGAGAGAGATCGATTGCATCTGCTCTTTTGAGTAGGTCTCTTTAGCCGCATCAGAATTCTTAAGATAACCCTGTTTTCCAGGAGCAGACGAATTAATCGTAAGCCATGAAACCTTACCGCGATATTTCTTTTGAAGCATTTGCATATTCTTGGCGTCATAATGCTTGCGCACAAAAGGGCACCCTTCATTAAACCACTCAAGAACCACAAACTTACCCTTGTGGTCATTAAGAGCTGCCTTAGTAGGAGCACCATTAAGATTGAATTCGGGAGCCAGGGTATTATTATCAATCGCATAAATTTGTGATGTCAAAATGAGAGAAAAGAGTAGAGATTTCAAGTTGTCCTCCTTGAATCTAGATTAAGTTACTCCATTATCAACCTAGAATTTAGGTGGACACAAGATAAAGCTATTCGACAGCCCCACATTTTATAAGTTCTTCCTGAATTTCAGGAAAATTCTTAGACAGACTTAAAGCTGTAAAGGTTTGCTTGCGCCGGCCACGCCCTCTTTCAACTTTAACATTGGGATCTATATCAGGGTGCAGGCAAAAGAGCTTAACCATGCCTAGCAAGCGGCGACTTGAGGCTTCCATTAAATAAGTAAAATTACCACCATTTCGGCCATCAATATGGGCGCCTAATTGATTAAGATAAGTGTCGACCGAAGGAATGAACTTCTCCTCAGTCTCGGGCTTTGAGTCCGTGAGTAAATTAAAAATGGCAGCATTGGCCACATCTTCTTTAAGAGGGGCGAGATCAAAAATCGCCTCCCACGCCTCGGTCTGATCACTAAGCTCAGCAAGCATGCGGGCGCTCTCCCCTTCATCATCCTCAGAATCAGGATTCGCTCCCCCTTTAATGAGGTAGTAACCAATAATGAGCCTCTTATTTTCAACGGCCTTATTCAGGATGAGCTCCCCTTCTTTATTAGGGACATTAATTTCAAAAGAACCAACACTTAGTTTTTCAATAACGTAACTGACATCATTTTGAACAATGGCCGTGGTCAATTCCTCAAGAAGAGAGAGGTTAACAACACGAGCTTCGGTTTCACCTTGAACAATATTTTCCTGCTCATGCATTTCACAACCAAAGAACAAGAGAAGGCATAAAAGTGTGAGCTTCTTCATTAGAATGTCCTCGTAAAGCTAAGGGATGCGCGACGCCCCTTCTTATAGGTTTCCGTAATTTCATCACCCATAGTAAGTTCAGCATCGGGATTTAAAATATTTTGCAGTTTAAAGCGGATTTTATTTTTGTCCTCTGATCCAAATTTTTGACTGATAACAAAGTCAAGCTGATTAAAGGGTTCTTGATAGGTATCAGGTCTCCGGTCTGTTCCCACGGTATCAATTCTGGCCCCAAAGCGATTAAAGAGCACCGTCGCATTAAAACCCGTATCTTTATTATCATAATCCAGATTAACATTGATCACGTAAGGACTTTGCCCTTGAAGGGGTCGAGAAGTATTCGTGACCTGACTGCTGAGTTCTTCAAAGATTTGCATCTCACTATCAATATAAGCGTAGTTCCCTCCAAGAGCGAGTGGCTGAAGACGTGGGTGGAGAAAACCAAAA
>Ga0208203_1000958_pt1 | contig 11923 bp, 8 predicted proteins | sample DeeseametaMP2914_FD_184167 | JGI IMG/M metagenome (GOLD analysis project Ga0208203, IMG submission 184167) | Marine microbial communities from the Deep Atlantic Ocean - MP2914 (SPAdes) | ecosystem: Environmental > Aquatic > Marine > Oceanic | place: West of Santa Cruz de la Palma, Atlantic Ocean...
CGGGGACCCGCCGGTCTTTGTGTTTTTAGAAGGTAAAACCGATACCCAGTGTGTAGGCGAGTACATTGATGTCAGCGTTGTACTCAACATCACCCACTTCCGCATAAGGGAACTGGGGAATGCCGGGTGCTTCGACCACCATGTTGGACACCGTGGCAGAAACGTCCGGGAAGCTGATGTACTTGGTATCCAGTGACAGCCACCAGTGCCTTGAAAGGTGGAAATCCAGACCCGCCTGGGCAGCCCAGCCGAACTTGTTGTCTACCTCGATATCCGGTTCACCCAGCGCTGTGGCGATCGGGTTGGTGACCTTGGTATCAAAGGTGAACAGGTACCCGATACCCGCCCCCAGGTAGGGCTGAATACCCTTGTTCAGGCGAAAGCGTTTAACCAGCGTCACCAGCGGGGGGGCTGCCTTGGTTTCTGCGATTTCTTCACCCAGTGCCGGCACACCTGTGGGGATGCCATTCACTTCCGGTACCAGAGGTTCATTGGCCAGTTTGCCTTCGGCTTTAAGTTCCAGGGTCGGGGGCGCCGAGGCAATCAACTCCACGGACCAACCTTTCCCCCAGGGGAGCTTGTAGCCAAGAATGATGCCCGGTAGCAGCAGTGGATCTGCAGCGGCTTCCCCTTCCAGATAGTGCGGGCCCGGCCCACCCAGGGCGGTCTCAGCCACTTCGGACAGGTTTTTGGCCTGGATGTAATTGGTTTTCACATCCGGCGCAAAGTGCATGGCACCAAAACGAAAGAAGAAGCGATCTTCGCCCGCGACATCGCGGATAAAGTCCGAGCCGGGGTAATCGACACGTACATCATCGTATTCCGGGATGGTTCTTTCTTGCGCCATCAGTGGGGCGCAGAGCGCCAGGCCGGCGGCGAGCGCCGGCAGGCGCAGAACGTGTTTCTTGCTCTGCATGTTGTTGTCCTTATTGTACGTTCTCAGGCAATTTGCGGGCACGAGCGGGCAGGTTCATGACCTGCAGGCTGACCTGCTCTGCGGGTAGCAGCAGGTCTGCGGAACCTGCGCTGAGCCCCAAAAGACCGGGCAGCAGCTCAATGCCAAGCGTGGCTTGAATATTGTTGAGGTTGCTTACCTTGAGGGTGATGCGGCCGTCATCCTGGAAGCTGATTGGGCCATACAGGTAAGCGACGATCGGCAGGCTCTTTGCCGTATGTGAAGCTCCGTACTGGTCGACAAAATCATTCAGCTGAGCGAAAGACAGAAAGTCATTGCCCGCGCCGAAGATGGACTCCTGAAGGGCTGCGACCAGATCCAGATCGGGGACATCCAGCCAGGCAGGCAGGCGCACCACAAAGTAAGGCTTCTGTTCACCTTCCAGGTTCACGATGTAGCCATTCAGCGGCAGTACATCGCTCTGCGGATCAGGGCGCTCTGGACGGGTGCGCAGCAGAACGGAACGTGTGTTGAGCTTGAGCGGAATGGCCAGTTCAGTGAAGCCAAAATCGAGACCGACATTTGCATTGATGGTCAGGCCGGTGCCCAGAATAACCTGATGGTTAACCTCCACGGGGATCATAGTGTCGCCTACCACATTCAGGCATGGGGTCTCGCCCAGGTCATCGGGTTCGGGCATGCACCAGCTGCCATCGCCCTGTTCTTCGAGGCCGAGGTCAGGCAGGGCCAGGTCCAGTGGCTGTTTGGGTTTAAACGCCATGGGCAGCGCCCCGGTAGCAAAGATCTTGTCTCGACCTTCGATCAGGCTGGCGCTGGTAATCAGCCCTCCGGTGTCCAGTACATCGGCGGTGGCGAAGTTGCTGCAGCTCTCTTCTACCGGAGTGCCATCCCCGTTCCATTCGGTGCAGGGCTGGGGCTCACCATCATCCCAGCCGCCGCTGCCGTTATAGTCGGAATACGGACGGGTATAGACGGTGGCGTATACGGTGTCGAATGGCGCCACCGCCTTGAAGTCGATGACGATATTGCTACCCCCTTCGGAATTATGGGTGCTGGTCTTGCCAATCCCCTCCATTGGGGTGGTGTTCAGCGGCAGGTGGCCCAAGGTGTCATGGCTGTAGAACTTCGGTGAGCTGTCACCATTTACGACCAGTCGATACTCCTCGCCGTCTACAAAAGTGCTGTCGGCAGGGTAAATCTGGAACTTCAGGTTACTGGGAACCAGTGCTGCGGTAATGCTTTCCCAGTTTTCATCCACATTGCGAGCCAGACAGATCGGCCCGTCTACACAGGAGTTGCCATCTGCGGCAATGGTGCCGAGCACCATGGAATCGGTATCCATCGGTTGGCTGAATGAGGCCTCGATGACACGACCGATCTCGTACTGGAAGTCCAGGTAGAGCTCGTCATCATCCTGGCCGCCCTTACAGCGACCGGCATAACCCGGCACGCCGGTCTCAACCAGAGAACATCCGATACCCGGATGCAGGCCAAGAATGATTGGCGGAGCCCCTTCAGCGGCATTGGCGGTACGGGTGTAGTCGGCAGTGGTGAAGGTCAGGGTGTTATCACCCCCCAGGGCGTCTTCTGCGCTGGAGGACAGCGGCAGCGGATTACTGCCATGGATGTCGGTGATGTTGCTGCTGAGAATCAGTTGATATTCAGTAGCCGGATTCAGGCGGGCCTGGGGCGAGATGGTCAGGCTGGTGCCGCTACGTTTGACCATGACCTCGACAGGGGTGCCGCCATTGCCCATATCCAGCAGCTGGATTTCATCCAGACCGGCGGGGCTCAGGGGCTCGTTGAACGCCAACAGAATATTGTCGTTGGTTTCTACGCCAACTTTGCCATCAGACGGATAGGCTCCGCTGACAAAGGGCGCATCATGGTTGGTGTAGTCCACGACAACAGCGGGATCCGCTTTGGCTTGCAGATTGAAGTCTGCGGCCACCTTGGTGGCGCCACCGAGAACATCCAGCTGCAATGTGCGGAACACTTCCAGCGTCAGGACGTGGTTTTCAATGGTGGCCACACCAATGGCACGGATGTGCATCAGGTTCTGGTTCAGTGTGGCATTGCCTTGCAGGTTTTCAGTCTGCAGCGACAGATCAAAATCCATATAGACGTAGAGTGGTGCCCGTTCGTCATCAGGCTGGAAGCCTGCAGGACGATAAATATTGGGCATCAGGTAGCCGGTCACGTTGCTCAGGAAAGTGCCCGTGATCAAACCCGTGCTCAGGTCTGTATGGACTTCACCGCCAAGCTTGGCCGGGTCAATCCCGGTCAGTTGCAGCTGCTGGCCTTTGCGGGCCAGAACCGGGGTGACAACGCCACCAAAATCCTGCGGGTTGGCAAGGAAGGCTTCCAGGCCATTGGGCAGGGAGTTGGCCACGTTGGTACCCAATGCGGTGCTTTCCAGAGTGAACTGGTTGGTTGGCCCGCCGGTAATCTTGGAGCGGCCCGGGTAACCAGGGGTTTCCATGTCGGGGAAGGTTTGCAGTGTCTGGCCAACCGGTGGATTGGCGGCGTCCGGCGAGGCCTTCGAGGCACGAGGTTCAAAACTGTAGGTCACCGGTGACAGTGCTTCGCCATTCAGATCCACAATGTCGCCACTCAGGCGAACTTCATAGCGGGTGTCAGGCTGCATGTCCTGTTGGGGCTGCAAGGTGATGTAGTGACGCTCGGCAAGCATGTCTACATCCACTGCCTCTTCGCTGTTGTCGTCATTGATCTTGATGAACTGGACCGACTCGCCGAGTACCAGGGAGTCTTCGAACAAGGGTTCATTGAAGGTAAGACGAACAGGGGAAATGTCCACGATCGGGAACTGAGTTGTCACCTCACTGCCGTCAATAAACGCTTCTGGATTGTCCTGGTTAAACGCCAGAACCGCAGGTTGCTGACCCTTGATCGGGCTTTCCTGACGGGTAGTGAAGCTGAACACCGGTTTGCTGTTATCCAGGTTTTCGGCGCTGGGAGAGACTTCCCGGTGCAGCCAGACCTGATAGGTGGTGCCGGGCTTCAGCCCCTTCATGCTGAATTCGATGGTACGGCCGTCGTTAATGATATTGGTGTGGCTGGCGGTATCGACCGGCCCGTCAGGGCCGGTTACACAAAAGCCACCCACGGGGTCATCTGCCGTGCCGGTGCAGTTGGACATCACGGCGGATTCGCTAACACCGCTGGAAAACACCATCAACGCCTTGCTTGGGGTCGGGACATCGACCATGCCCTCTACCGGGTAGGTATAGATCAGTGCGTTGCCGGGTTCCTGACTAACAAACGGTTGGTTCTCCCCCCCGCAGCCTGTGATGGCGGCGGCGAATGCGGGGAGCAGTATGCCGAGGCGTAACTGTGAGCGATTCGTCATTGTTTTTCTCCAGCACCGTTATTGGGTGTTGTTGGAAGAGGGCTGGTTGGTCCTTCCGGCGGGTTTTTGCCCGGATCGGTCCAGAATGGTTGCGTATTCAAAAAAACACACTATGATACAGAAATTAATGTTTGTATCATTGTTCGAAACAAACATATGCCATTTATTTATCACTTCCGGTCAGTCTGCCGGAAAGAGGCGCTTCTGGGAGTCGACAGATGAAACAAATTTGTTTCTCTGTCTTGTTATGATGCGTCCTGAGACGTATTTTTATTTTTGTCTCAAAACAGGATGTCAGGAGTACTCGATGACACAAACCCCCGAGCGATCACGCCGTGATGTGCTGAAGCCCCTCGGCCCGGATTCCATGACCTGGCAAGACTTCGGGTCTTGGCGTTTCAATCTGATGCTGCCCCAGGCATTTGTTCTGCAGGTGGCTCATCCGATTGTGGATGCGGGTGTAGGCGAGCATTCGGTTTACAAAACGGATCCCTGGGGGCGAGCCAAGCGTTCCACTGCGCTGCTTTGGCCCATTGTGTATGCGCGTCCCCAGAAAGCGATTGAAATGGGGGTCAAGCTGTATGACCTGCACCGTTCGATCAAAGGCGTCGACAAGCACGGCAAAAAATACTTTTCGCTGGACCCGGAAGCATATAGCTGGGTCCATATCACCGGTTATGACGCTACGATCCGTATGCATGAGATGCTGGGTAAATCCCCAACCACGGAAGAACGCACCGTCATGTTCAATGAATGGCGTCAGCTGGGTTTGCTGATGGGGATCCGCGAGCAGGATCTACCGGTCAACGAGAGTGAATACTGGGCCTACTTTAATGGCATGATCGAGAACAAGCTGGAAATGGGGGAGGTGGCGTCAGACTTGCTGGCCCATAACCATTATCTGGAAATCCCCAAGCCGCCGGTGGATTGGCTGCCTGATACGGCCTGGAAAATGCTTCGTGCGGTGGTTGGCCGGTTCCTGCGTTTCAATCTGCGGGCCACGTTGCCGCACCAGTTTCGTGAGAAATTTGATATTCCATGGAGCAAGGGTGACGAGCGTCGTTTTCGTCTCTGGTGCCGGTTCTATCGGGTCATGTACGCACTGACGCCGAAGAAAATGCGCTTGATACCCATGGCACGCAAGGCATTTGAAGATGCCAAAAAGCACCCGGAAGCTTACAGAATGAGCGCGTCCGCCCGGTAATCCGGTTGCCGGCGAGGGGTGTATTTCAGGGATGGAGAATGTCTCGCAAGGGAAAGCATATCGGCAAGACGGCAGGCGCTAACCCGCTTGCCTTTCGATAACAACAAAACGTAGTAGAGAGTCTCATGAACTTACTGAGCAGTAATGCGAAGGTCCTTCTTGTTGGGTTGGTATTGGTAGTACTCCAGGGGTGCTCTTCCCTGAAAGAGTCCGATTATGTGCCCAAGTCTCCCGAAACACTGAGTGAGTGGATGGTCGAAGGCTCATTGGAACTGCGCGCCGATGGCGTCAAGAGCAAAAGCCATTTCTACTTCAAGCAGATTGATGAGAACTACGAGCTGGCCATTCTCGGTGATGACCCTGTAGGCAAACCCAAGGCGGTGATCCTGGGCAATATCTACGAGCCGGAAAACGAAACCCTGGATGTGATTGGAGGGTATGAAGCAGAAAAAGTTGCCCAGCATCTGCAATCGGTAATGAAGGCGGGATCGTTGTCCTACTGGATTCGTGGGCTACCGGCGACAGCCGATGCCAAGATCACCCAACAGGGCACGAATCTGGCCAAGAAAATCGAGGAAGACAACTGGAAAATCTATTTCCACGATTACATGTCTGTCACCGGCAATTACAAGTTGCCGGCGGAGATCAAGTTCAATGGTGACAGCAAAAATCTACGGCTGGATATTGTCCGTGCAGAGACGGGTTACCTGACCAACCCGTGCGGGCAAAACCTGACAGACGAAGAAATTGAAGCGTCAGTGGAGCAGGCCGGCGGTGAAGATGTGGTTCGCACGCTGGTGCCCCGTGATGGTAGTGCGCCGCTGCCTCGATGGATTGATGAGGCGGATTTCTGTAAGCAGCTGCGCAAGATTCACGGCAACCAGCTGCCGGATGCTCGTGTGGGGCTTTATGGTCCGGATTCGATGATGTGGCGTCTGTCCGGTATGGCATTGCCAGGTAGCTTTGGTGCGGGCCGTGCGCTATTGCTCCAGGTGGCGCACCCCTGGGTTACGGCAGGGATTGATGAGCACTCGGTAGTACGCAACGACCCGTTAGGCCGCGCACGCCGGACCTTCTATCACATTCTTAGTGTGACCTACGGCAGCATGCCCCAGGTGATGGCGTCAGCCAATCAGGTTCGTGATATTCACGAAGAGATTGAAGGGCATTTGCCTGAAGAAAGTGGCGCTTTTGCCCGCGGTTCCGAATACCGGGCCAACGAAATCAACGCCATGATCTGGGTTCACGCGACTCTCTGGGAAACCATCGTTCACATGTATGAAAAGATGGAGGAGCCGCTGACCCAGCAGGAGAAAGACCGTTTCTACGAGGAAACCAAGCTGTTCGCCATGTTGTTCGGCATCCCGGAAAGTGCCTTGCCGGCGGACTGGAACGAATTCATGGATTACAACCGCGCCATGTGGGCCAGTCCGCAGCTCACAGTGACCCCAGCGGCCATGCGTCTCAAGGATGATCTGTTCAAGGCTCAATCCATCTGGATGATTTTTCCCATGTGGGGGCAGGAAATCATTACTTCCGCCGAATTGCCGCCGCGTATCCGGGATCAGTACGACATGAAATACGGCTGGTGGCAGAAAATGAACTATGGCTGGATGCGTGCCGGGGCCTGGACTCTGGGGGCGCTGCTGCCGAAGAACATGGAGCGCCAGGCGGTGTATCACGAAGCCATGGCTCGCCTTGAGGGTGAGCGACTGGGCGGCGTCAACCAGTTCTTTATCGAGGCGTTTTTCGATAAGGAAAGGTTGGTTAATTGATGAGGGCCATACGAGGTTGGGCATCAATACGTGCGTTAAGCGTATTGATGCTGGCGGTCATCGTCATGCCGGCAGGGGCGGCGTACGACGAAACCGAATACCTGAAGCCTGAGGCCTTCCTGGCCAAGGTGTATGGCGAAAATGTGCCTTCCATTTCGCTGATGCCGCTGCGTGGTGATACCCGCAAGCGGGCAGAAGCGGTATTGGGTCATCGTTACAGTGGCATGCGCCTGCGTTACTGGCAGCAAGATGGCACCACCGCCTGGATAATTGATGAAAAGAGCAAGGATATGCCAATGACGATCGGCATTGGCATCAATCCGGAGGGTGAGATTGCGGTGATTGAGCTGCTGGTGTACCGCGAGCCCCGTGGGGGAGAGATTCATCAAGCGGCCTTCCGGAAGCAGTATTTGGGCATGCGCCTGACCGAGGCAGATGCCTTGTCAGGGCAGGTGGATGGCATTACCGGTGCCACCTTGTCCGTGGATGCGTTGAATCGGGTGGCGGCCATGGCGTTGGTGTTGCACCAATCGGTACAGGCTTCCCCATAGTTCCAGGCAAGGTTTGGATTCTCGTTGTTAAGTAGTGTGCGTTCGACCTGTGTCGGGCCTCTGAAAGGGGGACTGGCCAGGTCTTTTTTTTGCCACTTTTCCCGCCTCTTGGTCGTTAAGGATTATCGGAATGCACCCAAGGTAAACAAAGATATTGAAAATATATTTTCTGGCGCGAAATGGCAGGGATACTCGCCTGGCATCGTCTACGTAGCTGAGTTGAGAGCGGCAAGCAGCGGAGCTGTGTGTCAATGCGGAGAAGGCGCGAAAGCGATCTTCGGCATGATCAAAGATAAACCCCTGATGGCAGATATGGCTAAAGACCTGTATCCAGTCTGCCTCTATCTTGGACAGGAATAATCCCGGTCGAATGGCTGCCGGGGTTTGCCTGGCAATGCGCTCCGGGCGGTGATGGGGCCTTGCCTGCCAACAGGCAAGGGTTACGAGGGAGCTGATGGAGTCGCTTCCGAAGACGGACACTTCCCACCCTCAAATCAATAACGTGAATAATATGCTTAAGGTGCTTGTATGAATCAGGAAAATCGCCCCTGGCTGTCCACCTACGAATCTCTTGGCAAGGACTGGTATGCCCTGCCTGAGTTGCCGGAAAAAACCCTCTCCGATTATGTTCGTGGCTATGCAGCACAATTCCCGGATCGCGAAGCTCTGGTATTTCTGGGGCAGGCAATCACCTACAAGCAGCTGGATGAACTGGCAGACCGCATGGCGGCCTTGTTTGCTGAACAAGGCGCGGGTGAAGGTGACGTACTGGGCATGCAGTTGCCCAACACGCCGCAATATGTGATTGGTTTTATTGCTGCCGCCCGCCTTGGCATGGTGACCACCAGTATTTCGCCACTGATGACCCCGCCAGAAATTACTCACCAGGCCAACGATGCCAAGGTGAAGATCCTGATGACGCTGGTGCCGTTCTGGCAAACCTCAGTCCAGCCGGTGCTGGGCAAGGTCCCCACCCTGTCGACGGTGATCGTCTCCGGCCCCATGGATATCATGACCGGGCAGGGTGAAGCGATTGACGCCACCGTGGAAGGGGTTCAGGGGATTTCCCTGCATGATCACCTGCCAGCCACGGCGGAGCCTGTCGACACCCGTGTGGACATGGATAAAGTGCTGTACCTGCAGTACACCGGGGGCACCACCGGGCTGCCCAAGGGAGCCAAGCTCACCTCACGCAACCTGTTCATGAATAATCTGCAGGCCAACGAGTTTTATGGCTACCGCACGGGTGAAGAAACCGTGGCGTCCGCCTTCCCGTTGTTCCACATCGGTGGTGCGGCGGTGGTATTTAACGCGCTGCGCACCGCTGCCACGTTCCTGCTGATCCCGGACCCTCGTGATATCGATCACTTCGTCAGCGAAATGAAAGCACGCACCCCGACCGTGCTGGCCGCGGTGCCGGCGCTTTATCAGATGCTGTGCGCCAATGAAACGTTCAAGGGCCTGGATTTCTCCGGTTTGCGGATGGCTATTTCCGGAGCGGCTCCGTTCGCCAAGGAAGAAGTCCAGAAGCTGGAAAGCGTGGTGGGTGCAGGCAAGTTCTGTGAAGTCTATGGCATGACCGAAACCAGCCCAGTGATCACCCTGAACCCGGCCTCGCACTTCAAGGAAGCCCATGTGGGCATTCCCCTGCCGGGCACCGATGTGCGTATCGTGGATGCCGAAGATGGGACTACCCTGATGCCGCTGGGCGAAGCCGGTGAAATCATCGCCTCCGGTCCGCAGGTCATGCAGGGGTATCTTGAAATGCCTGAAGCGACAAAGAAATCCTTGCGTGAGATGGACGGCAAGTTGTGGATGCACACCGGCGACGTGGGCGTCATGGACGAAGATGGTTTCGTTCGTGTCTGCGACCGCAGCAAGGACATGCTGATTGTGGGTGGCTACAAGGTGTTTTCCGTGGAAGTGGAAGGCAAGGTACAGAGCCTGCCCTGGGTTGCCATGTGTGCCGTTGTTGGCCGCCCTGATACTAAACGTCCAGGTAATGACGTCGTTCAGCTATACGTGGAACGCACCCCGGATTGCCAACAGTCTGAAGAAGCGCTGAAGGCCGAGCTGGAGGGTTTCTGCCGGGAAAACATGTCACCGTATAAAGTCCCCAAGGAAGTGTTCTTTATTGATGCGATTCCGCTGACCTCCGTTGGCAAGATTGACAAGAAATCCCTGAGACAGCCGGCATAACGCCGGCGTTAACAATCAGAATAATAAAGCGAGTCTCCCATGTGCACTGTGCTGTTGTGCCGGAGCAAGCTGCTGCTCCTGGCGTTACTGCTGACGTTGCAAGGCTGTTCCTCTCTTAAGGAATCTCACTTTGTCCCTCAGTCCCCTGAGGGGTTGAGTGAGTGGCGAGTAGAAGGGAAATTTGCGCTTTTCGCCGATCAGGGGAAAAGCAAAAGTTACTTCACTTACCAGCAAGTGGGTGAAAACTATGAACTGGCTGTCTTGATGGATGACCCGGTCGGGGCTCCGCGGGCGGTCATTCGCGGCAATGTATTCGAATCCGGTCGCTCCACGGTCGACGCCTCTGGCGGGGCCGAGGCCCTGTCCATTGCTCGCCATCTGCATGATGCAATCGACACTGCCAAGTTGTCTTACTGGTTACGCGGTTTGCCCGCTAGCGAGGACGCAACCCTTTATCAGGAAGACATGTACCTGGCTGACCGCATTGAAGAAGCGGGCTGGGAGATCGAATACCGCGATTACATGTCCCTGCAGGGTGGCTATCGCCTGCCTTCAGAGATCAAGTTCGAGGCTGATGGCAAAAGCCTGGTATGGGAGATGGTGCGTGGCGACACCGGGTTCCTTTCCCACCCTTGTGAACAAGGGGTAAGCGATGCCACGGTAGCCGCCAGTGTCGACCCGGCACGGGCACCGGATGTGGTCGGGCAGTTGGTGCCACGCGACGGCCGCGCGCCGTTACCACGGTGGATCAACGAAGTGGATTTCTGTCGTCAGCTGGCAAAAATTCACGATAACAAACTGCCCAGTTCCCGCGAAGGTTTGTTCGGTCCGGATTCGATGATGTGGAAGCTCGATGGGCTTGGGGCGCCGCCGGCTTTTGGGGCGGGTCGTGCCTTGTTGTTACAAGTCGCTCATCCGTGGGTCACTGCGGGGATCGACCAGCACTCTGAAGTCCGCAATGACCCTCTTGGCCGGGCGCGGCGCACCTTCTATCACATTTCCAGCATGGTCTTTGGCAGCATGCCGCAGGTCATGGCGTCGGCGAACCAGGTGCGCAATATCCATGAGGAAATTGAAGGAGAAATGACCGAGCAGGCCGGTGCGTTTCATCATGGCTCGGCGTACCGTGCCAATGAAGTCAGCGCCATGATCTGGGTGCATGCCACCTTGTGGGAAACCATCGTGCACATGTACGAAAAGCTGGAACACAAACTGACACCACAAGAAAAAGACCAGTTCTACGAAGAGACCAAGCTGTTCGCCATGTTGTTCGGCATCCCGGAAAGTGCCTTGCCGTCGGATTGGGATGAATTTATGGCCTACAACGAGGCCATGTGGGCGAGCCCGCAGCTGACGGTCACGCCCAATGCGATGCAACTCAAGGACGACCTGTTTGATCCCAAATCCATCTGGATGATTGCTCCGCTGTGGGGGCAGGAAATCATCACCTCAGCCGAACTACCGCCGCGTATCCGGGATCAGTACGACATGAAATACGGCTGGTGGCAGAAATTCAATTACGCCTGGATTCGGGGTTTTACCTGGACCGCACAAGTACTTTTGCCCAAAAGCATGGAGCACCATCCGATTTATCATGAGGCGCAGGCCCGCCTCGAAGGCAAGCGACTGGGCGGTTATAACCAGTGGCTGATCGAAGCCTTTTTCGACAAGGAACGGATCGTTAACTGACTGTGTGGTAAGGGACACCATGGTGTCCCTTTTTTAGGCTGAAAGATAACCGGGCGGCCTGTAGTGTAAAGAGGAAAACTTACTCTTTGCGGGCTTTCATCAGGGCTGTGAGCTCGGTAAGTTGCGACTGCATCTCTGCCAATTGCCGTGTCATTTTTTCGCGCTCGTCATGGGCCTGCTCCGCTTGTTTGGCATTTTGTTCCTCGCTCATCACTTCCA
>Ga0208203_1000959_pt1 | contig 11915 bp, 10 predicted proteins | sample DeeseametaMP2914_FD_184167 | JGI IMG/M metagenome (GOLD analysis project Ga0208203, IMG submission 184167) | Marine microbial communities from the Deep Atlantic Ocean - MP2914 (SPAdes) | ecosystem: Environmental > Aquatic > Marine > Oceanic | place: West of Santa Cruz de la Palma, Atlantic Ocean...
TGATCCACACTCGTTGTTGCACTTTCTCGACAGGCAACCAGCATGCCTTCAAAAGTGCGCCTAGATTGTGAATCAGCCTGGAAGACTGAGCATGCAAGGCGTTATTCAGAGGCTCCCTAGAAGGGGGCCGGGCCGCGGAGGAATCCTGAGGGGTTATTTCGCGATTCCTTGACCCAAGAGGGCACAGAGATCACCGGGGAAGGTGAAATTCTGTGCCCTCTGTCTTTCTTTGATACGGTTTGCCGGTGGCAGCTCGAATCGACAGAATATGGGAATCTTTCTGCGTTCCCGGATAGCCCGTGCTTCCTTTGGTGTATCACCCCGACTACAGTTTCCCTTTTCCCGGCAAACACCGTTTTCCCATGGAAAAATTTTCCTTGCTACAGGGGTATCTGCGCAGCAAGGGGATTGCCCGTGGCGACAATGAATTTCGTCCCGGCCGGGCAAAGCCTGCGTTGCTAAGTCAGGTCCATTGCCCACAGTATGTGTCGGCCATGGTGAATGGCACGCTGGAGAGCAAGGCATTACGGCGCATGGGCTTGCCGTGGAGCGAGGGGTTGATGAAGCGCACCTGCATTGCGCCCATGGGCACCCTGATGACGGCGCAGCTGGCCCTCCAGCATGGCCTCGCGTGTCACCTGGCCGGAGGCACTCACCATGCCCATTACGATTTCGGTTCCGGTTTCTGCATCTTCAATGACCAAGCCTTTGCGGTGCAGCAATTACTCGCCCGGGGGGCTGTGGAAACCGTGTTGCTGTTTGATTGCGATGTGCATCAGGGCGACGGCACGGCAGCCATGCTGGCGCAAGAGCCGCGGGCATTTACCTGCTCGATTCATTGCGAGAAAAATTTCCCGGTCAGAAAAATGCACAGTGATCTGGATGTGGGGTTGCCGCCGGGAATGACCGATGGTGATTATCTTGATGTGGTGTTCGATACCCTGGATCGCTTGCTGGATCAGCTGCAGCCGGATCTGGTGTTCTATGATGCCGGGGTGGATATTTATGCGCAGGATCCGCTGGGGCGTCTGGCTGTTTCCGAACAGGGCATCGCTGACCGGGACCGCGGTGTTATCGAGCGTTGTCGTCGCCGGCATATTCCGGTGGCGACGGTGATAGGTGGCGGCTACGATGATGACCGTGATGCGCTGGCGCGCCGTCACGCCATCGTGATTGAGGAAGCGGCCACAATAGCGGCCTCGTCCCCGTAGTCGCCACTCAAGGAGTTCCCATGTCCAAAGCACTGTTGATCATGGCCCATGGCAGCCGCAGTGATACTGCCAACGACGAATTTCGCGCGTTGGTGGAGACAGTGGCAGAATCCGCCCACGCCGCCGGCGAGGAATATGTGGCCGTGTTGCCCTGTTTTCTTGAGCTGGCGTTTCCTTCCCTGATCGAGGCGATCCAGCAACTGGAGCACCAGCCGGTGACCACGGTGCAGTTGTACCCGTTGTTCTTCAACAAGGGCAAACACGTAGGCCGGGACATTCCCGCCCAGATCGAGGATGCCCGGGCGCGGTTCCCGGACCTCTCCATCGAGTTGCTGGATTACTTCGGCAACGCCAGGGGGTTGGCGCCGCTGGTGCTCCGCCATATTGCCGAACAGGGGTAAAGACATGGCGGTCAGGGACGACATCCATGCACAAATTCAACGGATTTTTCAGGCCGAATCCCGGCGGGTGCTGGCTACCTTGATTCGTCTTCTCGGCGATTTCGATCTGGCGGAAGATGCCTTGCAGGACGCCTTCATTGCGGCGCTGAAACAATGGCCCCAGGAAGGCCTGCCTGAAAAGCCGAGAGCCTGGCTGGTGTCCACCGGGCGTTTCAAGGCAATTGATCAGTTGCGGCGACGGGCGCGCTACAATGCGCTCTTGCAAGAGCAGGCCGAACAGCTGGAAACCCAGGCCAGGGTGGCCATGGAAGAGGAGCATGCCGCCATCGAGGATGACCGGCTGCGGTTGATCTTTACCTGCTGTCATCCCGGCCTGGCAGAGGATGCGCAGGTGGCGCTGACCTTGCGTGAAGTGTGCGGTTTGAGCACAGAAGATATTGCCAGCGCGTTCCTGCAAAAGACCCCCACTGTGGCCCAGCGTATTGTGCGGGCCAAGGGCAAGATTCGTGATGCCCGCATCCCCTATGAAGTCCCGCAAGGTGACGCGTTGCTGGAACGGTTGAAGGCCGTGCTTCAGGTCATCTATCTGGTGTTCAACGAGGGTTACCTGTCGGCCCGTGCCGACAGCACCCTGCGACAGGATCTGAGTGAAGAGGCCATTCGGCTGGCAGAATTGCTCAATGCGTTGTTGCCGGAACCGCAGCCGGAGGCCATGGGATTATTGGCGCTGATGCTGCTGCACCATGCACGGCGCCATACTCGTCTGAGTGTCGATGGGGAGCTGGTGTTGCTGGAAGAGCAGGATCGCAGCCAGTGGGATCAGGAAGAAATTCAGCGGGCGGATCAGTTGATTCGTCATGCCCTGCGGAGTCAGCGTTTCGGCCCGTATACCTTGCAGGCGGCCATTGCGGCCGTGCATGCCCTCTCACCGTCCAGCGATGCGACCGACTGGCACGAAATCGTCGGGCTCTATGATGTGTTGTTGCAACACATGCCCACACCGGTAGTCGCGCTTAACCGGGCGGTGGCACTGGCCATGCGGGATGGCCCCGCTGCCGGGTTGGCGGTCTTGCAGCCCTTGATGCAGGAAAATTCCCTGAAGGATTACCATCTGGCCCATGCCGCGCTGGCCGATCTGCATCGCCGCCTGGGCAATGTGGATGCCGCCCGTCAGGACTATCAGCGCGCGCTTGCGCTTACCTCTCAGCCGGCCGAGCAGCGATTCCTGCGCGCGCGTCTGGCTGCATTGGGTTAAGCCGGTTTTCCTCAGCGACCTTTCTGCCTCTTTGGCAAAAAGTTTTTTGCGCCAGCCTGTCGAAATCCTGTGGGCCGGTTCGATTCCTTGATACCCCTCAATCAAGGAGAGATAACATGAACAGCCAAATTAACCCCCCCGCCCAAGAGTCAATCCGGGAACAGGTCCGTCGCTGGCAGCAGGCTATCCGGGATCAGGATCGTGATGCAGTGCTGGCACTGTATAGCCCTGCTATCCGCTCCTTTGATGTGATCCTCGATCAGCAGGTTCGAGGCGAGCAGGCCTACCGCCAGCACTGGGAGCGTTGCATGACGTTCTGCAATGGTGAACCTGTATTCCAGATGTATGACATGGAGGTCACCGTGGAGGGCGGACTGGCCATCAGTCATGGCCTGATTTACTGCGGTTGCGAAAATGAGAACGGTGAGATGCAGACGGGATGGATGCGCGGTACCTTTGTCTGGCAGCAGGAAGCCGGCGAGTGGTGCATCGTCCACGAACACCTGTCCAATGCCTTTGATCCCGGCACCGGTGAGTTGATCATGGGCTGGGAGCCTGACCACACTCCGGTCGCGGTGTAGCGATCAGGAAAGTGCTGAGCACGCAGGGCGTTGTTCGGTGTCTGGCAAACGTGACGGGAGAAAACTGATGAATTATTTGTGTCTGGTGTACTACAGCGAAGCGGCCATGCAGGAGCGTGGCGACGACCACTGGCGATCCCTGAACAAGGAATGCCAGTCCTATAGCGGCGGGCTGACCGAATCCGGCGTGCTGGCAGGGGGCTCGGCCCTGCAGCCGGTATCCACGGCGACCACCGTGCGGGTGCGTGACGGTCAGGTCAGTGTGACGGATGGTCCTTTTGCAGAAACCAAGGAACAGCTGGCCGGCTTTTACCTGATCGAGGCCCGTGATCTGAATGATGCTATTCGTGTGGCCAGCAAGATTCCGCCCGCCCGATACGGCAGTATCGAGGTGCGCCCGGTACGGGATATCTACGGTGAATCATCGGACGCGGTGCCCTATGGTGATGCGGTGAAATCTTGAGCCTGTGTGAACGCGAGGGGGGGCTGGCCTCAGACCCCTTCGCGGTGTTGAACGGGGCGGCGTAACCGTTGCTAGAACGACTTGGCGAAGACCAGCCCGCCCCACAGAACGTTGCGGTCGCCCACCCCTTCCTTCAGTTCTGAAGTGTGGCCGCGCAAGACATAGCTCAGGCGATAGCCATCGCCAAAACCCCAAGTGTAACCCAGCCAGGCTTCGGCAATGGCGTGGTTGATCTCGTCGCTATCGTAGCTCACGTCACTGTCGCGGAATTGTCCTTGCAGAAATACATTGTAGGCGCGACCCACCAGGGAAATACCACCCCACAGATAGTGCTCGCTGCCTTGTTCCATGGAATTGGTGCTGTTGCGCTCGCCATAGCGGGCCAGCTCCGGGTTGCTTTGCCACCATGGGGCCCGCAATTTTCCGGCGCGAAAGCTGAGGCTCCAGCGCGCTTCGGTGATATAGCCGACAGACCCTTCAACGGTGCTTTTGACTTCCAGGTTATCAGTGGAGACAGGCAGCGTTTTCTGACGCGCCAGTGAATAGCGGGCGGTGGGTTCGCCACCGTCACTGATCTGGTGGTTCCAGCCTTCAGCATGTTCACTGCCGATGGCCTTGTGGAAACTGTTTTGCAGATTGCCGGCCAGATCCAGCCCCAGGGCACCGACGGTCAGGGTGCTGTGCCAGGCGACCTTGTCTTGCGGATTGACCTGAATGCGGCTGCTGGAAGCATATAACAGGCTGGCATACGGACGGTCGTCATATTGTGGAGCGGCGATGCCCTTGTCTTCGGGCGTAAAGCCGAACAGGCCAGCTTCGAAACTGTGGCCAAGCTCACTGGTGTTACCAATGCCATCGACGCCAATGGCGCGGTCTATCCAGCCCAGCGGGGTATCCAGGGAAAGCACAAAATCCCGGGCCTTGGTGCCGGTGGCGGCGACGCTTAAACCGTAGGTGTAGTCCTGGTCGCGGCTGCCGGGGACCAGAGCATCGTTATCCAGCGTGAAGGACCAGCTTCCGGTGTCTTCTTCGCTGTCAGTCGCGGTCTGGGAGACGGGTTGACGATAGGGGTCGTGGGCGGGGTTGCCGACCATGGCCAATCTCAGTGGTGGCTGCTGCTCCCCGGCGTATGCCGTGACGGCTAACAGCAGGGCCCCGGTGGTCAGCAGGGCTGCGCAGGTTTGGGGTAAAGCCGGTTTTTTTCGTTTTTTCCTCATGGTTTGTTATCACCCGTTCTCTGTCATTAAGCGGCGTGTTGCCGTGACGTACTGCTGGGCGATTGTGGGTGGAGCGCATTGTTGTTCTGCCAGCGTCGTACCGTGGTACATGCAATGAGATGACAAGAATGGTGGCAGACTGTTCGATAACAAAGCGCGAAGGGATGAGCCTTTTAATCGATTTTTTCGAACTTTATAGATTTTACAAGAGGTGGAAAACAGTCGGGACGCGGCCATTTCCTGACCGGATTCTCATCGCCGGTGGCGAATGTGTCATTGAGCCGCGAGCAGCCCCATCGTAGCCTGCACCCCATATTTCCCGTGGTAATCAGTCAAGAGATTGAGGAGGCCCCAGGTGGCAGAAGCATATATCGTAGCGGCGGTTCGCACCGCAGGTGGCAAGAAGAACGGCCGTTTGAGCAAGACTCACCCGGCGGACATGGGTGGCAAGGTTATCGATGCCCTGATCGAGCGCACCGGCCTGCCGGCGGACAAGGTAGATGACGTGATCTACGGTTGTGTAAGCCAGATCGGTCCGCAGACCTTCAATGTGGCTCGCACCTCTATCCTCAGCTCCTGCCTGCCGGAATCCGTACCGGGCGTGTCTATCGATCGCCAGTGCGGTTCTTCCCAGCAAGCCATTCACTTTGCGGCCCAGGCGGTCATGAGTGGCACTCAGGATGTGATCATCGCCGGTGGTGTGGAATCCATGAGCCAGGTGCCGATCGGTTCTCCGGCGGTGGCCGTGAAGGAAATGGGATCTCCGTTCGATGGCGTGGAAATCAGTAAACGTTACCCGGGTGAGCATTTCAGCCAGTTCAACGGTGCCGAGCGCATGGCCGAGAAATACGGCGTGAGCAAGGAAGAGCTGGATCAGTTCGCCTATGACTCCCACAAGCGTGGGGCAGCGGCCACCGAAGCGGGCCGTTTCAAGGACGAGATCATTCCGATCACCGTGACCCTGGAAGACGGCTCCCAGGAAGAGCACGTGGTAGATGAAGGGATTCGTTGGGAAGCGGATCTGGCCGCCATCAAGGCACTGAATCCGCTGGTTGACGGCGGCTACATCAGCGCGGCCAATGCCAGCCAGATCACCGATGGCGCGTCTGCGCTGATGATCGTCAGCGAGAAAGCCCTGAAAGAATTTGGCCTGACGCCGCTGGCCCGTATTCACGCCATGTCGGTGGTTGGTTCTGATCCGACCATGGTGCTGGAAGGCCCGATCCCGGCCACCGAGAAAGTGCTGGCTGCAGCGGGCATGACCATCGGTGACATCGATCTGTATGAAGTGAACGAAGCATTTGGTTCTGTGCCGCTGGCCTGGATGAAAGCGGTGGGTGCCGATTACGACAAACTGAACGTGAATGGTGGTGCCCAGGCACTGGGTCACCCGCTGGGTGGCACCGGTACCAAGCTGATGGGTACCCTGATCTACGAACTGAAGCGTCGTGGTGGCAAGTACGGCCTTCTGGCGATCTGTGAAGGTCTCGGTACCGCCAATGCCACTATCGTGGAAGTGCTGTAAGGCTTTTCTCGAAGGCGAAAAAGGTTTGAGGGTACGCCCCATGCTGTAGGAGCGTCGCTCGCGGCGCGATAACCAGAACCGTTAAAAGCAATAGAGGGTACAGAGCTTAGGACCGTCTTTTCTCAGCGGTCTCTGTGCCCTCTGTGGTTTGTCCAGGCTTGGGCTATCGCGCCGCGAGCGACGCTCCTACGTATAGGTGGGAGGATCAAATCGGACTTTTCCCGTCAATCCGTGATGAACCGAAAAAAAGCCGGCCCGGTGAAAACCGGGCCGGCTTTTTTGTGCGTCACGGATTGGTGGGAAAACAGGTTGGTCAGATGTCTGACGCGAAAGGCAGAAAACGGTCTCGACCTGTGCACCAGTGAGTCCCTTGCCGCTATGCTACTCAAGCGGTGCAAACCGGGTAGCGTCAGTCCAGTTTGGCTTCGGCTTCTTCCAGCGCTTCCATAGCGTCAAGCAGGGCGCCTTCCAGTTCATCGTGCTGCTTTTTCAGGCGCGCCTGATCACCGAGCAAGCCGTTCATTTCGTTCCGACGGGCGTCATCGGTATAGAGCGAGTCGTCGCTGAGAGCCTGCTCGACTTGTGCCAGTTGCTTGTCGCATTCCGCCAGCAGTTTTTCCTGTTGTTCCACCTGTTTTTTCAGCGGCCGTAACTGTTCGCGTTTTTGCGCGGCCTGTTGGCGGCGGGCTTTGGCATCCAGGCCATCGTCGGTTTTTTCTTCACGAACCGGTTTGCCGTCCTTGCGGTTTTGCTGCAACCAGCGAGCGTAATCGTCCAGGTCGCCATCGAAGCGGCGAACCTCGCCGTTGGCCACCAGCCAGAATTCGTCCACAGTGGTTTCCAGCAGGTGGCGATCGTGGGACACCATGACCACAGCACCTTCGAAGGCCTGCAAGGCGAGGGTGAGGGCCTCGCGCATATCCAGGTCAAGATGGTTGGCCGGTTCGTCCAGAACCAGCAGGGCGGGTTTTTCCTGCACGATCATGGCCAGTGCCAGGCGGGATTTTTCCCCGCCCGAGAAGCGGCCCACCGGGGCAAAGACATCATCGCCATGGAATCCGAAGCGGCCCAGTTCGCTACGCAGTTGCGATTCGCTCCATTTGGGATAAAAACGGGACAGCATCTGGTAGGGCGTGTCGCTGTGATCCAGCCGGTCGACCTGTTGTTGGTGAAAGTAGCCTACGGCAAGGTCCCGGTCTTTTTCAAAGCGCCCGGCCAGGGGCGGCAGCTCGCCGACGAGCGTGCGGATGAGGGTGGATTTGCCCGCGCCGTTGGGGCCCAGCAGCCCCAGCCGGGACTCGGGACGCAGACTCAGACTGACCTGGCTGAGGATGGCCACGTCACCCTCATTGTTGCGGTAACCGCATTGCACCTGTTCCAGGTTTTCCATGGGGTTAGGCAGCTTTTCCGGCATATGGAAGTCAAAGCTGAAACCGGAATCGACATGGGCCGGGGCGATCAGTTCGAGCTTTTCCAGTGCCTTCACCCGGCTCTGGGCCTGCTTGGCCTTGCTGGCCTTGGCCTTGAAACGGCGGATGAAGGTTTGCAGGTGGGCCACCTGGGCCTGCTGCTTGTCGTGCATTTTTTGTTGCAGCGCCAGTTGCTCGGCGCGCTGGCGTTCGAAGTCGGAGTAGCCGCCACTGTAGTGATGCAGTTTTTGCCGTTCGATATGCAGGATCTGGTTTACCGTGGCATCCAGAAAGGCACGGTCGTGGGAGATCACCAGCAACGCCCCGGGTTGCTGGATCAGGTAGCTTTGCAGCCACAGGATGGCATCCAGATCCAGGTGGTTGGTGGGCTCATCCAGCAGCAGCAGGTCGGCGTCGCTCATCAGTACCTGGGCCAGATTCAGGCGCATGCGCCAGCCACCGGAAAAGCTGGAGACAGGCTGGCGCTGCTGGGTTTCGCTGAATCCCAGGCCGGCTAACAAGGTGGCCGCGCGGGCGGGTTGTTGCCAGGCGTGCAGGGCTTCCAGTTCGCCATGGGCTACGGCAATGGCGTGATTGTCACCGGCGCTTTCTGCGTCGGCCAGTTTGCGCTCTGCGCGGCGCAGGGCCTTGTGACCGTCCAGCACATAGTCCACGGCAGGCTGTGCCAGGGCCGGCACTTCCTGGGCCATCATGGCCAGACGCCAGTCATTGGGACAATTCAGGTTGCCGCCGTCGCTCTCCAGTTCGCCCATGATAAGCTTGAACAGCGAACTCTTGCCGGTACCGTTGCGGCCCACCAGCCCCACGCGCCAGCCTTTGTGCAGCACAAAACTGGCCTCCTCCAGCAGGAGGTCCGGGCCGCGGCGCAGGTTGATCTGTTCCAGAGAAAGCATGGTGGGTCCGTCAATAATGAGAAACCGGCGCAGTGTAAGCCAGCCAATCGGATGGGGGAACCGTGGACGATACCGTGAAACAGGATCTTTGGCGCTACGCGCTGGGACGGTGGCAGGACAAGGCGTTTGAGCAGGCTTGCCTGACGTTGCAGGATACCTACCAGGTGCCGGTGTCGTTGTTATTGTGCGGGCTGTGGCTGGCGGCCTCCGGCAAGCAGCCGGATGCGCTGGTAGGGCGGCGCGTGGCTGAGGTGGCGGAGCAGTTCGAAGTCGACTATCTGCGGCCGTTGCGCGCGGTGCGGCGAAAGGCCGGTGAGGATGTCCGTCTGCCTGAATTCAAACGCCAGCTGCAGCAGGTAGAACTGGAAGGCGAGCGCTGGCTGCTCACTACCTTGCCGTCCCTGTGCGATAACCTGCTGCCGGCGGGGGGGCAGGTAGACCCGATGGCATGGATGTTGGTGCTGGTGCCGGAACTGGCGCAATGTGAGGGGCTGCAGGATGCGTTGAACGTGCTGGTTGAGTTGAAAGTTCAACTTTGAACTTTCCACTGGCCCCTGCCATTCTTCTTTTCCCTTGAGTTTCACCGGACCGCATCATGACCATCGACCTCGACTTTGACCGCGATCATCTCTGGCACCCCTACACCTCTACCTCCAAACCGCTGCCCACCTTTCCGGTGGCCAGTGCTCGCGGGGTACGGCTGACGCTGGAAGATGGTCGTGAGCTGGTGGATGGCATGTCGTCCTGGTGGGCGGCGGTGCATGGCTACAACCACCCGGTGCTTAACCAGGCTGCCAAAGACCAGATCGATCGCATGGCCCATGTCATGTTTGGTGGTCTGACCCATGAGCCTGCCGTCGAGCTCGGCAAGACCTTGGTGGCGCTCACCCCTGCGCCTCTGCAAAAGGTCTTTCTGGCAGACAGTGGTTCTGTGTCGGTTGAGGTTGCCATCAAGATGGCGCTGCAGTTCTGGCTGAGCCAGGGGCACACCGGCAAGGACAAGTTGCTGGCGCTGCGTAACGGCTATCACGGCGATACCTTTGGGGCCATGGCTACCTGTGATCCGGTCAATGGCATGCATTCCCTGTTCAGTGGTGTGCTGGCAAAACACCACTTTGCCCCCGCCCCACAGAGCGCGTTCGAGGGCCCGTTGCAGGAAGAGGATGTGGCCGCAGTGCGCTCCGTGCTGGAACAACACAGTGGTGAGATTGCAGCCATTATTTTGGAACCGGTGGTACAGGGTGCCGGCGGCATGCGCATTTACCACCCCGGTTATCTGAAGGCCGTGCGTGCACTGTGTGATGAATTCGGAGTGCTGTTGATTTTCGATGAAATCGCCACCGGGTTTGGCCGTACCGGCAAGCTGTTTGCCCTGGAGCATGCGGATGTGTGCCCCGATATCCTCTGCCTGGGCAAGGCGATCACCGGGGGCTACATGACCCTGGCCGCGACGCTGTGCACCGACCGCGTGGCCGCGGGCATTTGCGATGGTGAGGCGGGCGTGTTGATGCATGGCCCTACTTTCATGGGCAACCCCCTGGCCTGTGCGGTGGCCAACGCCAGCATCCAGTTGCTGCTGGATTCCGGCTGGCAGCAGAAGGTGGCCGCCATTGAGCAGCAGCTAAAACAGGAGCTGCTGCCCCTGAAGGCGCTGGATAGTGTGGCAGATACGCGGGTGCTGGGGGCCATTGGCGTGATGGAGATGCAAGAGCCGGTGGCCATGGAACAGGTGCAGCAACAGTTTGTGGAGCAGGGGGTATGGATTCGCCCGTTCGGTAAACTGGTCTACGTCATGCCCCCGTTCGTGATCGAACCGGCAGACCTGAGCAAACTGACCGGCGCCATGCGGGATCTGGCAGAGCGAAGCTGATGGCTATGAGCTATGAGCTGTGAGCTGTGAGCTGTGAGCTGTGAGCTGTGAGCTGTGAGCTGTGAGCTCATGCTCGATTGGATAGGAAAACCCAAAATAGTTCCCAGGTTTTTAGAAGAACGGAAACGCCTTCCAGATCGTTGAGTTCGGCGCCAATAAATAACCTGGGCACTCCGTAGGAGCCATGCTTGCATGGCGAACCGAGCCCAAGCGAGGAAGGGATCCCAGAGACATATTTCCCCCCTAAACAACGCCTCGCAAAAAAACAGAATCCCAACCCATCACCGAAACCCCGGCATGGCCTGAATAAGATGGCGCTGAACCTCCAGCCATTCGCCAATTAAACGCCAGTGCTGGCGATCATCCAGATTGCGGGATACCGCAGCATCCATGATGCCTTCACCATGGCTCATGGCTTGCACATAAAGCTGGGTATCGCGCAGGGTGACCAGATACGGAATCTTCAGGCTAGTCAGGAACTGACGCAGAGCCGCATACATCTTTGTGCGGGTACGGGCCCGGTTTGCCACCACCGCCAAGCGCCGTGGCCGGCGACGATAGGTCGGGGTGAGCATGACCGCCTGTAGAAAGCGGGTGGTGGCGCGGATGTCGATGGGGCTGGGCAATACCGGCACCAGCACGATCTGTGACAGGCGCAGCAAGTGGTCGAGCTCATGGGGGTCTAGCCCCGCAGGGGAATCGATCACTACCAGCTCACCGGCCTGATCCAGCTTTTGTTGCAGGCGGCCCAGAGACAGCGGCTCCGATACCGGCCACGCCAGGCCATGAATATGGGTGCTCTTGCGCAGTTTCAGCCATTGGGTCGCCGATTGCTGAGGATCAAGATCCAGCAGGGTCACCGGGCGGCCCAGAGCTTCGTAATAACTGACAAGATTGGTGGCAATGGTGGTTTTTCCGCAGCCGCCCTTGCTGTTGGCAACCAGTATAACGGTGCGTTTGACCGTGGTTGCCGGGCTGTTATGTGCGCTATTCATGCGGTTGAGTGCCAAGATTTTCGTATGATTGTACCCGTCCTTGCGTTCCGGGCGACTGGCATCCCGGAAAACAG
>Ga0208203_1000966_pt1 | contig 11830 bp, 13 predicted proteins | sample DeeseametaMP2914_FD_184167 | JGI IMG/M metagenome (GOLD analysis project Ga0208203, IMG submission 184167) | Marine microbial communities from the Deep Atlantic Ocean - MP2914 (SPAdes) | ecosystem: Environmental > Aquatic > Marine > Oceanic | place: West of Santa Cruz de la Palma, Atlantic Ocean...
GATCCGGGAGTGATTCTTTGATGAGATCTGTTTCTCGTTGCTGGACACTTGGAAAGTGTTCAATTTCTTCTTCAAGGCTCACACCGGTACTCAAGGCGGTGATGGCGGTGCTATCCGTGCTTAGGGGGACCATTTTTTTTAAGACAGAGGTGATTGCCTTTGGCCCATGTTTAGCACCACGCTTGCCCCCATTTCTCATGACCCCAAGGTCACAGGGGGCTTCAATGAGAAGATGGGGATGGATGTGAGATTCATCAAAAGGCTTAAGACGATCAGACCATTTGAGAGTATTTCGTTCTTTGAGATTTGTTTGCCAGTTCATGAAAACATTCTACTCTTTTAGTCGGTATCTTTCTAGCTTGTTCTCAACCCCAGTGCGGCTATAATAGGATAGGTGACAGAAAAGTATTGGTTTATATTCCACGGAGATCATCATCTTGGCCCCTTCTCTTTTGAGCAAATGCTTGAGAAGGTCAACAACGATGAAATGGATCCGGAACAGCTTGTATGGCAAGAAGGGGATCCCGATTGGATGCCTTTCTTTCATCATCCTCGCGTTCAGCAAATGATTGCTGAACAAGAGGAAATTGATGAAGAGGCCAAGCGCCGCGAGCTTGAGCGCCTTGAGCGCGAGAAGAGGCGCAAAGAGCGCGAATTAGAGTTGCAGCTTAAGTTTAAAAAATTACGCCAGAAAGAGGCCCTTAAAAATAAGCCTAAGAAGATTGTCAAAGTGAAGGAACCAGGTCCTGAGGACCTGCCCCCACCGCTCCCTCCGATTCCAGAAGAGGAACCCACACCCCCTCAGCAAGAAATTGTCCTCGAACTCCCCAGTGAACCTGAGCCAGTCATCGAACCAGAAGTTGAACTGGAGCGAGAAGTTGAACCGGAGCCGGAAATTGAACTGGAACCAAAAATTGAACTGGAACCAAAAATTGAACTGGAACCAGAATTAGAACCGGAGCCAGAAATTGAACTGGAGCCAGAAATTGAATCTGAGGCGGAAGAGGTCGAGTCTCTTGAAGAAGAGGAATTTTACCTTGAGGATGACGAAGAAGAAGATGAAGGTGAGTACGAAGAGGAGTTCTTTGAAAAAGAGGACCAGCGCTTTGAACTTAAGGGAACCAAACTCTATCTCTCCTTAGGCCTTGTCACCTTAGGGGTCGCCTTCATTCTCTATTTTTCAAACGAGAGCTTCCAGTCCACGCGCACTCCCTATCAAGTGACCAAGGCAACAAGAGAGTCGCTGATGAGAGTGGCGACACGACCTTTTAATGGGCGTGTAAGTCATCGCCTAAGAGCGACTAAAGATTATAATCGCCTTTGGCTCGCGACAAACTTTCCCTATGATGGGGTGGTCTTTATTAAGCTACAGTCCGTTCCTGGGCAAGTGTTGACCTCTGAAGTGAAGAAGAAAGTCTTTAATAATGAGAGGATCGTTCTTCAGTCTCAGGCCCTTTTAAAAGGTAAGATGGCCTACTTTGATGAAATTGAAATTCTCAAGGGGGATAATCTTCTTCCTGGTTTTTATGAGTACGAAATCACGAGTCGCCGAGAAGGTTTTATGGCGAAGCTAAGTGATTTTCTTAAAGATAAGCTGGTCTTTAAAGACATGAGTTTCACACAACAAAAGAATCAGCATTTTAAAGTGACAGGCAGTATTCTTCTTTCTTCGCTTGATAAAGAATCCTTTAAAAAACGCTTAGAGGTGCAAAAGAAGTTTCTCGAGCGTGAGCTGGTTCGGCCATTAAAAGAATATCGAGAACGCTATCAAACCTTCATTGGTCTCTTGGATCGCATTGAGAATCTTTATATTGAGATCATGAGAAGGATTACAAAGGGGCGCTCGATTTTTATGTTTGAAGAGCGCTACAATAAAGAAGTGGGGCCAATGCTCACAGACCTTATCGGAGATAGTTATAGACGCCACCTTTCTTTATTAAATCATAGCCCTGAGCAGTCGCAGGCCTATGAAGATCTTAATAATTATGGCAAGGATATTGGTCTCATCGCTTCAGAGATGGTAACTCGAACTAAGAAAGTTGGACGCCTCCGTCGTCAGAACACCAAGGCCCATGTCGATTACTTTAAAAGAAAAGTGGAGGCGCTTAAGGAAGTTGGGCGCTCTCGAATTAATGCCATTCGCGCCAAACTCAAAGAAGTCGAACCTTAGTCCTTTCTTGTGATGGGGTAGGAGAGTTTTCCGGCCTCGCTTTCATGGCGCTCGATATTTCCAATTCGACCTTTCTTCGTCTCTCCAAGCTTTGAGCCCCAGTAAATGGGGTCATGTTCAAAAATCACATCAAGATTTTTATGAATGATAAAGTCAAAGAGCTTCTCTTTATGAAGAGTCGTCTCGCCGGGGCTAATATCGTAGCCCATGACCCAAGGAAGATGGACATGGTTTGATGTGGGGACGAGGTCTGTCAGGTAGAGAAAATCTTTGGTGTAGGGATGCATAAGCCAAGGGGTGTGGCCAAAGCTAACTTTAAAGCGCAGCTCCTCCTTGTTATTGAGCATAAAGAGAAGTCCCTCTTCACCTTCATAGAAGGTGAGCATGCCCTTAGCCTCATAATAGTCTTTTATAAGGGGATCAAAAGAGTGGGTGTGAAAAGAGCCTGCATCTCTTGGGGTCGCATGATGAGCATAGTGCCAGTGGTCTTTATGAATATGGCAGTGAGCATTGGGAAAGGTGGGCACAAGTTCTCCAGATTCATTTAATTTACCAATGCCACCCACGTGATCAAAGTGAAGGTGGGAGATCACCAGGTCGGTCACCTGATCACAGCTTAGGCCAAGCTGGTTAAGGGCTTGCTCTAGTGGGTCTTTTGAACTTCTCACATCAAAAGTCTTTTCAAATTTTTCATCGTGGTAATCGCCAATACCTGTGTCGACAACAACAAGGCGATCTTTGGAGCGAATGACCCATAAGCGCAGCGCTAAATTTACCCGATTCATTTCGTCGGCGGGATGAACGCGATTCCACATAGGTTTTGGAATGATGCCATACATTGCTCCGCCATCGAGCTTAAAGAAGGCGGGTTCAAGGATTGCATAGGCCAGAGAATCATCAGTTGGGGTCGAAATCATTTATTTACCTCAGGTTTTTTTTAAAGAAATCAAGGCAATGTAGTGCATTGCTCCTAGAGTAAGTCACCTCATACCACTATTATGGGGACAAATTTTGATTGTAAATACAGTGGAGTGTCATTAATGACATTTCATGAAACTCATTTTGGGAGTCTCGATTATGAATGTGCACGAATACCAGGCAAAAGGATTGATGCGTGAATTCAACATCAATACCTTAAGAGGTAAAGTGGCCAAGACTGTTGACGAAGCAGTTAAAGCAGCCGAAGAACTAGGCGGGAATATTTGGGTTGTTAAAGCTCAGATCCATGCTGGAGGTCGCGGTAAGGCAGGCGGTGTGAAGCTTGCTAAATCATTAGATGAAGTTCGCGCTCACGCGGATGATATCCTTGGAAAAACTCTGGTAACTCACCAGACAGGTCCTGAAGGAAAGAAAGTTCACACACTTCTTATTGAAGAAGGTTGTGACATTGATCACGAGTACTATGCAGGTCTCGTTCTTGACCGTGGCACTGGCCGCATCACTTTCATGGCTTCAAGTGAAGGTGGCGTTGAGATTGAAAAGGTTGCGGAGGAAACTCCTGAGAAAATTATCAAAGTAGCTATTGATCCTGCAGCGGGATTCACTCCCTTTGTTGGTCGTAAGCTTGCTTATGGAATTGGCCTTAAGGACAAAGAGCTGGTTAAGAAAGCTTCTAAGTTCTTCCATGGTCTTTATAACCTCTATACTCAAAAAGATTGTACTGTGGCAGAGATTAACCCTCTTGTTGTGACAAAGGGTGGAGATGTTCTCGCACTTGATGCGAAACTTAACTTCGATGCCAATGCTCTTTTCCGTCATCCGGAAATTGAAGAGCTTCGCGATCCTACTGAAGAGTCTGCAAAAGAACTCGAAGCAGGAGAGCACGGTCTTGCTTACATTGAGCTTGACGGTAATATTGGATGTCTTGTTAATGGTGCCGGTCTTGCGATGGGGACTCTTGATATCATCTCACTCTTTGGTGGAAAGCCTGCTAACTTCCTCGATGTAGGGGGCGGCGCTACTAAGGAAACTGTACAAAAAGCTTTCTCTATCATTCTTTCTGACGACAATGTCTCTGCGATTCTCGTTAATATTTTCGGTGGAATTATGAAGTGTGACATCATCGCTGAAGGTGTTGTTGGAGCTGCCAAAGAGCTTGGAGTTAAAGTACCTCTCGTTGTTCGTCTAGAAGGAACAAACGTTGCTCTTGGAAAGAAAATCCTAAATGAATCAGATCTCGACATTATTGCTGCCGAAGATCTTGCAGATGCAGCTCAAAAAGTTGTTGAAGCTGCTAAAAAAGGAGGCGAGTAATGGCCATCTTAGTAGGAAGAGACACAAAACTCATCACTGTTGGATACACTGGAAAACAGGGAACATTTCACTCTCTGCAATCACGTGACTACGGAACAAACTTTGTTGGTGGTGTTACACCAGGTAAAGGTGGAACTGTTCACGAAGGTTTTCCTGTCTTCAACACCATTTTAGAAGCAAAGGAAAAGACAGAGTGTAATGCGGCGATGATTTTCGTTCCACCTCCTTTTGCAGCTGACTCAATCCTTGAGTGTATTGATGCTGAAATCCCACTCGTGATTGCAATCACAGAAGGAATTCCAATTACTGATATGGTTAAAGTTAAGGCAGCCCTTCGTGGTTCTAAGACACGCCTTATCGGTCCAAACTGCCCAGGAATTATCACTCCGGGTGAGTGTAAGATCGGAATTATGCCAGGTCATATTCACATGCCAGGTAAGGTAGGGGTTATCTCTCGTTCAGGAACTCTTACTTACGAAGCAGTTTACCAACTTACTCAAAGAGAAATTGGTCAATCAACTTGTGTTGGTATCGGTGGGGATCCTGTTAATGGAACGAACTTCATTGATATGCTTGAGCTCTTTGAAAAAGATCCAGATACTGAAGCCGTTATTATGATCGGTGAAATTGGTGGTTCAGCAGAAACTGATGCTGGTCGCTGGATTAAGAAGAATATGACTAAGCCTGTTGTCAGCTTCATTGCTGGTGCTTCAGCGCCTCCCGGAAAAAGAATGGGTCACGCTGGTGCGATCATCTCTGGTGGAGATGACACGGCCGAAGCTAAGTTTCGTATCCTTGAAGAGTGTGGTGTAACGATTGCTCGTTCTCCAGCTGAGCTTGGTGCGAAAGTAGAAGAAGTACTTAAGAAATAATCCTGTAGAAGTTAATATTGAGGAGTTAAAAAATGGAAAAAACATTTTCAATCGTAAAGCCAAACGCCGTTCTTGATAACAACATCGGTAACATCATCGCTCGCTTTGAAAAAGAAGGTCTTAGAATTGCTGCTGCAAAACTAACGACTCTTTCTAAAGAAAAAGCAGAGGGATTCTATATTGAGCACAAAGAAAGACCATTCTTTGGAGAGCTCGTTTCTTTCATGACATCAGCTCCAGTAATGCTCTTGGTTCTTGAAGGTGAGAACGCGGTCGACAAAAACCGTGAGATCATGGGTGCCACTAATCCTGCTGATGCTGCTGAGAACACTCTTCGTAAGCTTTACGCTAAGAGCGTTGGGGAAAATGCTGTTCACGGATCTGACTCTCAAGCAAGTGCTGAGAGAGAGATCAACTACTTCTTTGATGCCTCTGAAGTAATGGATCGTTTCTAATCATTTATTAGAGATTCTTCAAAAAAAGATAATGAAGCTCCCCATATTGGGGAGCTTTTTTTTTGTGCTAAACTAAGAGAGTGTTAAAAAGTCTTAAGTTACTATTTGTGAAAGCCCTTAAAGATGAAGGGGAAGAGTCTTTAAAGAGAGCTCTAGGAGAAGCTTATCTTCAGTTTGAGGTTAGGGATGCAAGTGGTGAGTGGCTTCTCCTTGCTCTTAAGGAACACGAACATTATCTTCTTCCGACTTCTCTATCTCACGATCTGTTAAAATTTCTCGATGAGATTTAAGAGGGCTGTCTTGAAAATCAATCTTTAACGCCCTTTCTCGATCAATTAGAGGAGAATGATCTCCCAACTGATATAAGAAAAGTTGTCGATCCCATTCATCTCCTCTCCTTTGCTTTTGCGGTGGAGCGTCTTAATCTTCTGGGGATTATCAAGCTGCATTCCATTCAAAAGCCCGTGGTGCTTTTTCTAAAGGCTTGGAAAAAGGAGAGAATGAGTAAGAACTTTGCAAAGTTCTTCCTCACTCTCAATATTTTTGAGGCCTTTCTCGTCGACCTTTGCACAGGTTTTTGGGCCAATGCCACCTTACCTTTGATGTTCTTTAATCCCAATTATCAGGGCTTCTTTGGCCTCTTTAAAAAATATCATTTTGGAGCGCCATCGCGCTTTAGTGAAGACGGCAATGGTCTTCTTCTCTTTAGTCCCGCCCAAAAGGAATGGAGTGATCTTTATCAAGTGTGGAATATGGCCTTGGTTGTTCAGTTTCCTCAATCCGTTTATCTTTTAACAAAGCTTCTGATTCCCTCTGTTAGTCGTTACAGTGACCGGCCTGGCAATTATATGCACCAAAGAATTAGCGCTCTTCTCTTGGCCATGAACTTCATTGACATGGCCCATCATCACCCTCGAACTAAAGTCGACATTTCACAAATTCCCCCTTTTCCAAAGGAAATTATTGAGCGCTGGGGATATATAAATGAGCTAAGTGCAAGAGATTACATGCGGCTAGTACGCCGCACTTAAGTTTTCCATAGGCTTTAAAAATGTCATTTATTTATGATAGGTTTTCCAAAACTTTTTTAAACTGACCGACTTAAATGGTGTTTAAATTCTCTTGAGCTTAGGACTTTAAATAAAAACGTTAGCTTAGGACATTAATTGGTGTTGCCAAAAGAGAGGTAAGCTCTTAAGCATGTCACCTAAGATATCCACCTTAAGTTGTTAGTTTAATTAACGATGAACTGGCCGTTTTTTTATCAGCACCAACTAGAGGGGTCAGTTTAAAACTTTTTTTGGAGAGAAATGATGAAGAAAATGACCTTTGCTTTTATGTTATCTTTTTCAGCTTTTGCTGGTCTCAATGATGCTGAATCCTTAGAACAAATTGCTTCCAACCACTGGCGCGTGACCTGTCTTGATGGAACTCGTGAAACAGTGACCACTGAGCAGATTTTAAATAATGACGTTTGTGATCAATCCCCTCAATATGACAGTTGTGTAAGCGCGGCAACGAGTGCACTTCCAGCCCACCAACATGATAGTCAATCGGAGATGGCCCGTATTATCAAGGCCTGTTCAAAAGGCTCAGAGGGTGCTGGTCAGTGTGTGAAGTTTAGTACAGATAATCTTCCTGATTATAATCATGACTCTCTCAGTGAAATGATCTCCCTTATTGAAACATGTCGTGCGGTTGAAAGCATAAGTTCAGCCCTTTGTCTTAGGGTGACAGCAGAGGCGCTTCCTGATTACAACCACGACTCTCTCTCAGAAATGAAAAGACTTATCAGCTCCTGTGGCTCTGATTCAATGGGAATTGGTCAATGCGTACAGGGCTCACTAAATGGACTGCCTGAGTATAACTATGATTCTCTAAGCGAGATGGACACGATCGTTTCTAGTTGTCGTGACGCGAGAACAGTGGGCTCAGGGGAGTGTGTTGAGGTCGCTGTTGATGGCCTTCCTGACTACAACCACGATTCTCTTTCAGAGATGACAAAAATTACCAAGGCGTGTTCTCAAGGCGGAAGAGGAGTTGGAAAGTGTTTAAAAGGAGCTGTGGCAAGTCTTCCTGATTATCAACATGATTCACTCTCTGAAATGCTCTCTCTCATTGAAAACTGTAGCCGTTAATCACCATCGGTAATAACCGTAAAGTTCCTCTCTTTGGTTTCATTCGAAGAGAGGATTTCAAATTCAAGGCGGCCAATTTCAAGACCACTGGTCGTCTCAACTAAAACCCTCCACAGACCTGGCGTATAATTTTGCTTATAGGCATAGCCGCGAAAGCCTTTTTCTCTTCCCCCTAAAATACTTAAGGGGATCTTATCGCTCGTCAACCAGTCGCCACTCTTATAAGTCTGCCAATGAACAAAGACCTGATCTTCAAAACCGCCTGGAGCAAAGATACGAGCGAAGAAAAAAACCTTATCGCCGGGGCGTGCGCTAAAGAGTTCATCCGAAGTGTGCCAAAAGCGCCACCAGGGTCTTTCGTGGTGAAGTTCATAGCGGGGATAGTCTTTGACAACCTTGTGATAGACACCGGCCGTTTCAAGAGAGAGTGGAACTGGCGGCATTAAATTGAGAAGCCTCATCACGAAGATAAAGAAAGCGAGACCGACGCCAGGAATAAGCCATGAACGTTTAAGGCTTGGCAGAGGGCATTTGATTTTAAGAAAGGCCCACAGAAAAAGAGCGAGTAAGAGCGCATAAATGGAAAGGCTCAAGATAAACATCAACGTCCCCACTTTGCCGCCAATTTGTGGAATATAAACTAAGCAAAAGGAAAGGAGAGAGAGGTTGATAAGGATACCCTTAATAAGGTGACCTAGTTTTTGAAAGGCGGGCAATTCATTGAGCAGAAGAAGGCTCACCATGAAGAGGAGAAAAATGAGACTTGTTGAGAGGCTCGCACTCTTAAAATAAAAGAGCGTAAAAGCTGAAAGGAGTGCCCCCTGGCCGAAATGAAAAATCTCATCACGATAGGTGAGGATTAGAGTTTTGAGTTTTGAGGATGTCTCCGTAAGCTTAACTTCTTTTATTTCTAGGACAAAGGTGTAAAGAGAGATCACCAAATAGAAGGTGAGGGTGACAATATTGAGACCATCATCAACTCGACCTAAAGTGAAGACATCAAGGAGAAACCCTCCAAAGAAAAAGAGGGCAGGAGCAATATGCTCATATTGCTCGTAGAACTCTTTAATTTTTATAGTCTTATCAGAGTCGTTGAGAATCAAATTTAGAAACTGGTTCCAAGGGCCATTACGATTGCAACTGTCCAGGTCATGACCAACCAAAATACTATTTTAAACATGGTTTCCATCCTTGTAGGTCTTAGTGCTCCCTCATAGAGCGGTCTTAGTATACCCAGAAAAATGGTCTAAGCGCTATAGTCTTTTGTCAGATTGATGTTAAACTATTTCTAGTTTCGTAATAATAAATAGTAATTAAGAAGGATTTTATGAAAGCCATTAGTGTTCTCCTACTCAGTCTACTTTTTAGTGTCTCACTCTATGCCAAAGGTTCTTTAAAAGTACTTGTGAACCTCTCGCCGGCAGGGTCATTTGAAATCAAATCATCAAAGGTAAAAGGGAGTGTGAAGAAACAGGGAGACGCTTATGTCACAAGTGGCCTTAGTGTCCGAGTAAAGAGCTTTGATACTGGATTGGAGCTAAGAGATAATCACCTCAAGGATAAGCTGGAAGCCAAGAAGCACAAGAAGATTGAGATTCTTAAAGGAACGGCAAAAGGTGGCAAAGGTGTGGCCATTATCCAAGTTAAAGATATTCAAAAAAAGATAAGCTTTAGTTATTCTGTTAAAGGGAATCGAATGATGGTTAAGTTTCCTTTGAATCTAAAAGACTTTAAGTTCAGTGGGATTAAATACGCAGGTATTGGCGTAAAGGATACAGTTCAAGTAAGTGCCGATGTTCCAATTAAGTAGAAATTTAATTTTGGTCCTGTCCCTGGTGGGCTGTGGCCAATCATTTAACTCTAATACTAATGACTATAATCTTATAGCCTCAAGTTACTGTGCCGATCAGTCCAACACAGCCCTGTGCGATGCTAATGCTATCATTCAGCAAAACTGTGCCAATTGCCATTTTCATTCTGGCTGGGCAGCTTACGATACTGATGAGGAGTGGATTAATTCTGGAAATGGCCGTGTGGTTGCGGGCGATGCTGATGGTTCAACCCTCATAACTAAACTTCGAAACTATGGGGGCAATATGCCTGAAGGTGCTCCCCAAATTAGTAACGAAGATGCCGAAACCTTACGAGACTGGATTAACGGCCTTTAAATTCTATCCAAAATTAGAAAGTGTAGAGGGCGCCTAGAGACCAGATGCTTGAGCTAAAGCGCTGAACCTTACCAAACTTTGTCGTGATACCCCATTTTTCAAAACGCCAATCCGCTTGAAGAAGAAGTCCGTAGGTAAAGATATCAGCGTCTTCAATAATATCCCCCTCAGCCGCTTCATATTCAGCTTGGCGAATAACGAAGGGGATATGAAGACCTATTGAAGCTTGCTTAGAGGCCGGCTTCCAAAGAAAGCTAGGGCCAAAGAAGAGAGCTGAAGAGCTGACGTCCTTTTGAAAATAAGTAAAGGGGTCATTAGGATCATCATTTCCAATGGTCTGATTGGTAAGGGCATAGCAGCCACTGATATTCGTTTCCCAATAATCATTCTCATAGCGCCAGCCACCTCCAAGACAAGTGCCTTCACCAGTTGACTTGAGGGTGTACTCACCACCACTACTTCGGATCAGCTTCACTTCATCACGCCAAGAAACATAGGAGCTTTGAACGAACCAACTCGTGCGATACTTGACGGCCTTGAGGTGTTGTTCTCTTTTTTCGATTCTCTCTGTAATCGTTTCATAACTATCGTCTTCATAGTCACTCTCTTCGAGAATAGCGACGTACATGAAGGAATTTTTTTTGAGAAGCTCATAGAGGTTAGGGCGTAGTGGGCGGTCATCTGCTAAGATGATTTGGGCCAGCGCTTCAGCTCTTCTGTGGTAGGCCTCAAGAAGTTTCTCTGGAATATCTTCATCGCCTTCATAGTCGCCACTTTTATAGGCTGCAATGATGGCGTGGTTCTTCGCTTTGTAGTGATTGAGAATGAGGCTTGTGTACATTTTCTCAGCTTCTTTCCAGCGGCCTAATTTTTCAAAGCTGTAGCCAGCAAGAAAGAGGGCACCAGAGGGGGTACGACCATCATTTAGGTTAAAAGCGCGTGTTAAGACTTCGAGAGCGTCTTCATAATTTCCTCTTTTATAGGCGGCCTTAGCGGTTTCAAAGAGGCGCTTCTCACTCTTTGAAATTCGTAAAGGGGCTGCATAACTTAGTCCACTAAAGAAGAGGCACAGAATGAGGGAGAGTCTTAAAACCATAAGTGCACCTGTGTCGAGAGGTCCCAAGAATCATCGGCAACAGATGAATCACTATGGACGCGAGTATTGGTGAGGTCTGTTCTGAGCTCAATACTTTGATAGGGAAACCATTGAATACCTGGGCCCCAGCGCAAGCGCTTGGCCTCTTCATCAAGATTGGGTTTGAGGTATTCAATAGTGTTTAAAAGAAAGAGTCCCTTCTTAGCAAGGACATGGGTTTGCACGAGCCAATAGCGATTGGTACTGATCACACCACGTAAGGGCAAGTCTTCAGCCACTTGGCCAATTTCTCCAAGGACACTATTGCCTTTTCCAAAGCCAAGGCGACCGTGAAGGGCATAGGCCGTGGTTTTCTTAAAGTCAGACTCTGACATTTGTAGGGAAGCTCCCGGGCGGAATTGGGGAGTCCACGTGTATTCGGCAGTGGCCGCGAAACCCTTTTGGCGAACCTCAGCTTCTTCGGCCATATTTCCCACAAAGGCTTGAAGGCCAATATCCCAATCAGGGGTGGTGTAGTGAACGAGAAGCCCATGACTTTGATCATTCATGGTATTTGATGTTGTCACCCTACTAAAGGCCACATGATCGGGAATGCGAATGCCATAGATCTTATCCATAAGGCCTGCGTAAATTCCCCATGAAGTATTAATTCGATAACCAATATAGTGCTCACGAGAG
>Ga0208203_1000969_pt1 | contig 11817 bp, 4 predicted proteins | sample DeeseametaMP2914_FD_184167 | JGI IMG/M metagenome (GOLD analysis project Ga0208203, IMG submission 184167) | Marine microbial communities from the Deep Atlantic Ocean - MP2914 (SPAdes) | ecosystem: Environmental > Aquatic > Marine > Oceanic | place: West of Santa Cruz de la Palma, Atlantic Ocean...
TATTTATATAGGCACTACCAGAGCTTCGAGAGCATTTTGTGATGAGAGAGCACTTGGAGCATTCATCAAAATCTTTAAATTCAAGCGCACGAATTCTTTTGAGGGTCGGACTCTCATCCCAGATTTTACGAAGCTCTTGATGACGAATATTTCCACAAGGAAGAGGGGCTCCAATACAAGGGTAAACTTCCCCGTGAGCGTCAATACCAATAACACTCTTAGCACAACCACACATGACATTCTTGTCCGCATTTTCATGGGCAAAGAAGTGACGATGAGGACCTTTTAGGAGAATAAGGTAATCCTCTTCTTGAAGGGCTAAATCTGTTTTCGCTTCTGTTCCGTCATAGCGATCTGTTATTTCATCACTAACAAAGTATTGAACTCCAATTTCTTCAAGAATTCGAATCATTTCAGCAAGCTCAGTGTAGTTGCCTCGGTGAAGAATGATAGAAGTATTAACGGGTAAACCCGCTTCTTTACAAAAACGTATGCTTTGGATGGTTTTAGAGAAGCCCTTCTTCTGGCTAAAACTGATATAAGAGTCCTCGTTAGCTCCATAGAGGCTAATGTCAATCTCCTTGACCCCATGAGTTCTCAGCTTTTTAGCTAGGTCTTTCGTTATCAAAGTACCATTAGACTTTATTCTTAAATGAAAATGGTGAGACTGAGCATAATCTAAAATATCAAATAGGTCTGGGTGAAGGAGAGGCTCTCCCCCTGATATATTGAGGCTGAGAACCCCCAAGTCAGCAAGGGCATCGAGGGCTTTGTAGATTTCATTAAGCGTTAATTCATTTTGAGAAGCATAAGGGGTCGAGCGGTCAAAATTATAGCAGTGCTTACAACGCAGGTTACACTTTTGTGTTATTTCAAGAGTTCCAAAAAGAGGTTGAAAGCTTTTACGAGCAGCTTGTATATTTCGGGTAAGTACACTTGGTGATTTCATGAAGGGGTGATGATCTTTTTCTCAAGCAAGGAGCCTAAAAAGAGGTTAAGGTCACTTTTAATTTCTTCTGGCTTAACTTCCTGATAAGTCTGAATCAGTTCCTCTTCGATCCCGCTTTTGTCAAAGCCTTGTGAAATAAGATCAAATATTAAGCTCGCCATGGGATTAAGTTCATGAGCACTTTCCGTTTCGATAGTATCGAGTATAAGGATTTGCCCATCGACTTCACGCCAGGATAATTCAGCATTGATTTTGTAACTTTCCTTCATGAAGAGCTCCTTGTTTACCCTCTATATTATGACATAATAAAAGCTAATTTAATGTTAACGAATGAGGCCTCGTTGGTAAATATAAAGAAAACCCCTCTTTTTAGGAAGATAGAGGGGTTATCGGAAAGGGAAAGAAATAGGATAGTCAATGATCATGGGCTAAGAGGCTTCTATGGTATGTCTACAACTAAGCAGCGCTTAGCAAATTTTCATAAACTCGAGTTGGCAAAAGAGGTTTCTCGCCTCCTTGAGGAAAAGAGTATTCAGTTTGCTTTTATTAAAGGTGTGAGCTTTTTAGGAGATATTTACCCTGACTTCAGTTTGCGTTTTATGAGTGATATTGACGTCTATATACCATCATCGCATAAAGGTGAACTCTTATCTCAGACCCTAACAGAGAATGACTTTATCAAGCGTGAGGCAAAGACATGGCTAGGCAATGCTCACAAGGAAGAATGGATTCATCAAGGGAGCGGTGTAAATTTAGAAGTTCATTATCAACTGTTTTGGCATGTGAAGGGCTGGGATCAAGATGATTTTTCTTTTCAAGGTAGTGAACTGACAACCCTTAAACCAGAACTTCATTTCGTCTATCTCTGTGGTCACTATTGTTTTCAACACACTTGTCAAAAGCTCTATTGGCTTATTGATTTTGAATTCTTCTTGAATAAATATGAACTTAACTGGGAAGAGGTAAGGCTTTTAGCGAAGACATTGAGGCTTGAAAGAAGTGTCGGTTTTGTTATGAAGCTTCTTGATAGCGCTTTTGAGAGGAGAAATCCTCTTTCTCAAGGTCCAGTATCATTCCCTGTCAATGATGAGGTTTTTCTTAGTGACGGACTTGGAGCCTATAGCTTTCTTCTTAAGAGCTACTTAAAAGACTCTATTTCTGATGAGCTAAGATACAATATCTTCTGGTTAACCAATTTAATATCCACAAAGGTAGCTTCCAAATAACTCTTAGTAGCTTTGGCCTATGATGGAGGTAGTTCCCGCTGAGTTTCGCCTTGATCATATTTGCAAGCTTTAATACGTGAAAAGGTCTTCCGTTAAGAGAGGTGAGCACTCCTAGAACTACTAACTCATGACTATCAAAGTAGGGGTTATTGTCACCTTTAAAAAGGCCATCCCCTAAATAGCGATGAACAATGAATTCTTTATGTCCTTTGTCTCTTAGTAAAACGACATCGCCTTTTGAAAGTGTTGGGGAGGTTACGAAGGTGACACGATCTCCTTCTAAGAGAAGGGGGACCATACTTATACCACGAATGTTAAGGGTTAAGGGTCTATCGTTTTCCATAGAAGGTCATTTTTAGGAAAGAGGAGACATTGAATTTCTTTTCTTTCAAGAAAGTGAGCTGCAAGTTCAAGCGTAGCTTCTTTGTCTTCTCGTTTCATGAGACTCCAAGGGAGATTGGCAAAACTTGCGAGGAGAACTCTGTGCTGTTCAATAGGACTCATTTTTGAGACAGATATTTTTTGAGATTGTTTAATCCAAAAAATACGGTCGATTTTAAAAGCAGAGTCAAAAGGAGCATCGGGCTTATAAAGACCTCCAACACCGCCTGCACTCACTGTGAGGTCATTTTCTTTAATTGAAATGAGATTCATATCATCAGAGAGAATTCTATTTCCATGACGAGTGGCGAGTTCTGTTATTGTTGTCTTTCCGGCACCAGAGGGACCCAGAAAGAGATCTGCAGTCCTATCCTTTTTGATAATTGCACTACAATGAAGCATAGCCTTAAAGTCTCTTATCAGAAGGGGAGAGAGAAGCCATCTAAAAAAATTATGAAGGCCATCATCGATATCATCACTAAATAAAGCATAAATATCATCATGAACATATTTAGCGACAAAGTCTCTTTGGATAAAACAATCATCAACTTGAAAGACTTCACTACTGGGATCATCGATAAAGAGATCTGTGGTTTTTTGGCAAGGAGGGTGATGATAAATAGAGAGGCTATCTTTTGGCTTAGAATCTAATTTCCACTGAGGTGGGAGGTATTCACTTAGCTTTTCAATCATCAGAGCTGAAGTTGAAGAGAAGGTGAGGACTTGCCCGTGAAAGGTGAAAGAGAGACTGTAGTGATAATTTATCGGAAGATCTTTAAGAAGAAAGGCCTTCTTAGATCTCATCTTGCTCCAAGACTCTTGCATTAACTATTTAGTCTATTAGAGCGACAAAAGTGAACAGGCCCTGAAACAGTGGATTTTCTACCTCCATTAGTGGAGCCATTACAACTGGCCGCAAAGGCCAAGAGCTTTTCTGAAAATACCTCAGGTTTTTGGTAGGTTTTTGGCTTTTTAATTTTGGTTTTTTTCTTCTCTTTCATATGAAGTTTCCTTTTCTCTATATTACCAAGCATCTCGCCTAGGAGAAATATAGAATTCTTCAAATAGAGGACACTAGTGCTCCGAAAATGGGCAAACTTAAGAGTTCTTTAAAACTAAGCCAAAATGTCTCTAAAAAATCACATTTAAAAAGTTAAGAAAATGAAGAAATCCTATCTTTTAAGGCTTAAGAAATTCAATAATTACAGGGAGATAGGTTTGTTGTTCCAAAATTTGCCCTTTGTTCTCCAAAAAAGGGCTCAGTTACGCCTCAAACGCCACTAGACCGATAAAGAGAGGATGATTATCCCTTAAAATGTTAGGTGCGATGAGTCAGGTTAAGAAAAACCAAATTTATGTCTATCTATTGAAGATCGTGCTGATATTCACGGGCACGTTTGTGCTTATTTTTGATTCTTCTTACGCGGCTATCTCTGGGTACGGATCCTTTGGGGGAACCACAACGACTGCTCCTTCAAATATTTCCAATCTTAACCAAGATAATCCCTACGCTATCCGTTGGACTCAAGAGCGCTTTGACTCAACTTATTTTGATCATGATACGAGTTCCTTTAATCATGAAATCACGGTTAAGGTATCGGGTCACTACCGATTAAATCTTGTGATTCCCTTAGATGAAGTTTCGGGCTCGAATCGCCGCTCTATCCGTTCTGAAGTTTTTATTAACGGTAGTGCTATTGATATCGGTCGCGCTGAATCGAGCTACATAAGAGATTCTAATGATCACACAGGCTCTTCCCTGCATTTGAACACGATTCTTCCAAACTTAAGTGTAAACGATGTCATTGAAGTTAGAGTTTCTAAGCAAACAAATAGAACGGGTGATGTCGTTACACCTGGGGCTCAGCTTTTTCTTAAGTATGTAGATCCTAGTTCTAAAGTTATGCTACTTAAGGGGAGTGAATCAACATCTGGGACTTCTCTTCATACGAGCAGTGAAAGCTCTTTGTTATGGGAAGAGAGTGCTTTGACTAACACGGCCTTCACTCATAGCACGGTAACGAATGCCAATGAAATAACGCTCAATGAGTCCGGAAGCTATAGAGTTTCCGTTAATATCCCTCTCCAAGATCCGTCTTCTTGTCCGGGCAATAACAGAACCTCTGTTAAAGCGCTCATTCGTCTCGATGGTGCTCTCGTGAACTCTGGTGCTGCGACACAGGGTTATATGAGATGTAGTGATGACCATCAGTTTTCATCTCTTCATTATTCGGGCTATCTCAATGGTGTCAGCGCTGGACAGAAAATTCGCATAGGACTTATCGCCAATACGAATGTCACAGCGTCTGTTGTTATTCCTTCTGGTAAGAAAGCAAGTATCGCTTTAGAAAAAGTTGATTCATCAACAAAGTTAATCTCACTCACTGGAACAAGTCTGACGAGTGGAAATAATTGGAATGAAACATCAGGTGGAAGTGTTCGTTGGACAAACCAACAAGTTAAAGATGCTAGTATATTTACCCATTCGACTTCCTCGAGTTCTCATCAGATTACCTTTGCTGAAAGCGGTGATTATCTAGTGACTTATGGGGACTATTTGACTTCAGGTGTTCAAAGAGCAAATCCTGCGGTTCAGCTGCGCTTGAATAATTCCTTACCTGATGGTGCCGAATGCCGCACTCATTATATCCGTAATCAAAATAACCACGATGAGAGTTCCTGTTCACTGGTTTATCTTCTTGAAAATGTAAGTAGTGGTGATGTTCTTGAGGTCGCTCTTAGTGCTTCAGCAGAGACAGGAACAGTAAACGATGTCAGACCTGCTGAACTGCATATCTATCAAATTTCAGCGGGTGAGCCCATTTTAGATATCGCCAATATTCCGAATAAAGATATTCACTTTGATATGTCGAGTAACGCTAATGTTCTCGATAGTTCTAATCGTAATGCCAATGACTTGAGTTTTTCAAATACAGTTCAAACGGCAGTCGATATCAGTGGAAGTGAGTTTCCTCATAATGGCGTGCAGACAAATGCTTCAAGGCAACCGACATTCGATAAAGTGACAAAGGTATTAAACTTTGATGGAAGTAATGACTTTTTTGAAATTGCAAACGCTGATGACATTAACACAGCGACTGCGACAGAGCGAACCTTTGCTATCGTCCTGAGGACGGGGCCTGATATTACTACACGCCAGATGATCTATGAAGAAGGGGGGACTGTAAGAGGTATAAATGTTTATATCAGAAATGGGTCACTCTATCTTGGGTTTTGGAACGACAGAAATGATGGCGATGGCCGACAGAGTTTTGTCTCTACCAATACCACGATTCAAGCCAACACCAATTACTATGTAACCCTCGTTTACGATTATTCGAATTACACAGGACCTAGTGGTCCTAATGGGAATTTAAGGGGAACGATTAATGGTACTCCTTTCAATTTTTCAGGCTCAACAACGTCAAGGCTTTTTCCTCACTCTGGAGCAATTGGCCTAGGGGCAATGAATAATGATACTTGTTACGACACTGGTTGTGTTGGTGGTGATGGGGACTACTTTCAAGGTGATATCTTTGAATTCGTTATGTACAACGCTGCGATCTCTCCAGCCCTTGAACAAGAATACTATAATTTTCTTGCAGAGAAGTGGCCTGATCCCTTTCCGGTTACCAATTTAGAACTCGCTTCTCAATATACAGATGATAGTGGAGCAAGTCCGCTCATCACTTGGAACGCTTCTATTTCTACAGATATTGATCACTATGAAATAGCTCTCGGGACGACGCCCGGCGATGATGACTTCTTAACCTATACAGATGTAGGGAATGTCACCTCTACGACGCTTTCTGGACTCAGCCTTAATGAGTGTGTGGAGTACTATGCTTCAGTAAAGTCAGTCGATCCAGAACCTAAGGAATCGACAATTGTAACAACGAGCTTCTTTAAATATGATGGGACAAGTCCTACAGACCCGACAGGTCTAGTGCTTTCGGGTGGTGCTAGTAGTGATGTCAGTAAAACTTTATCCTGGACTGGAGTTACTGATAACTGTGCTTTTGAACGATACGAAGTTGCTCTTGGGACATCAAGTGGCGCAAGTGACATTGTCACGTGGACAGATGTTGGAGCTGAACTCTCTCATCAGTTTTCAGGTTTAACATTAGCGGATGCAACTGATTATTATATGTCTGTCAGAGCAATCGACAGTGCCGGAAATTTGTCTGCAGAGATTTCAAGCGCTGCGTGGCAGGTTGATTCCTGTGTCGCTTCCGATGTTACAAGTCCCACTAATCCAACAAATCTTTCCCTTGCCGGTATTGGAGGAACGACGAGTTCTCCAACGTTAAACTGGGATCAAAGTAGTGATGGTTGTGGATTGAGTCACTATGAAGTCGCAATTGGAAGTAGCGCAGGTGCTAGTGATATTGTTTCATTTAGCAACGTAGGTGATGTCTCAACTTATCGATTTACAGCTCTATCAACAGCTCTCAATACAAATACAAACTATTACCTAAGTTTGAAAGCGGTTGACCTAGCAGGTAATGAGTCATCAGTTCAAAGTAGTGGTGTTTGGAGTCTCCCTGCGCCAGGTACGGTGAGTTCAGGTCTCGCTCTTTGGCTAGATGCTGCTGATATAAGTTCTCTCTTTCAAAATTCTAATTGTTCTTCTTCTCCGGTAACAAATGATGGTGATGCAGTCGGATGTTGGTTAGATAAATCTCAAAATGGTAACAACCTGACTGCGGCAAGTAATAATGCAAGGCCAACCTTTCAGACAAATGAATTTAATGGAAATGGTGTTATTCGCTTTGATGGAAATAACGATGCTCTCGACTTTACTGCTATCACAAATATGAGAACTGTTTTTGTCGTTAATAAGTCGAATGAGACTTCCTATCAGCCATTCTTTGGCCACACTTCTAACACAGACTGGTTTACCAATGACAATTCTTTGGTCTCCTCAAGTGCCAGTGCCTCTCTTCGCAATGGTACATGGAGGGTAAATAAATCGAATATCTCTAATCCACAGTTAACGACACAAACGGGTCAATATTCTCTCTATAGTGTTGTTTCGACGGGAAATGTAAGAGCTAATCATATTGCTTCAGATCGCAAGAATAACGGCCGCTTCTTTGGTGGTGATGTTGTTGAGGTCATTGTTTATGATCGCGCCTTATCCGAGTCCGAAGTGGAAAATGTAGAAAATTACTTATTCGATAAGTGGTTTTCAAGTGCGCCAGGTGCATTGAGCGGACTTTCTCTTTCCAGTAATTTTACTTCTCTCAATAACACCTCTCCGAATCTCACCTGGAACCATTCACAAGCGTCCGATTTTAACTATTATGAAATTGCGCTAGGAAAAAATGAAAACTCTAATGATGTCGCGGGTTGGTTTAATATTGGGGGTAATAATAACTATGCTTTCACAGGCACTCTTTTAGAAGAATGTGTTGACCTTTACATCAGTGTCAGAGCTGTTGATACAGATGGACTTACAGGCGAGAGCAGCTCCTCGGACTCTTTCGTCTATGATGGTACAAGTCCAACTACCCCTGCTTCATTGTCTCTATCAGGCAATGCTTCCCCATCTCTTTCTAAGACGCTAACTTGGGCGAATGCGACAGATAGTTGTAGTAGCCTCACTTATGAGCTAAGCCTTGGCACAAGCGCTGGAGCTCAAGACACAGTTGTCTGGAGTGATGTTGGCAATATTAACTCTTATCAGTTTAGCGGTCTATCATTAGCCCCAGCTACTGATTATTTCATCAATATTAGAGCAAAGGATAGTGCTGGTAATCTTTCAGCTGTTGCCACAAGCGAGGCTTTTCAAGTAACCAATTGTGTTTTAAGTGATACAACTGATCCTTTAGCCCCAACAAGTATCAATCTCTCAGGGAATGCTAAGCTGCAAGAATCGCCGAGTTTTTCTTGGGTAGCAGGTAGTGATGCCTGCGCTTTCTCTCATCATGAAGTTTCTCTTGGAACCAGTTCAGGTGGAAATCAGATCGTTGATTGGACAAATATTGGTACTAATACATCTCATCAATTTAATAATCTTGCCAGTAACTTAAGTTTCGATACTGATTATTACTTTAATGTCCGCTCCGTAGATCAAGCAGGAAATATTTCATCTGTCCTCTCAAGCGCATCATGGCAACTCAAGGGACCAGCATCTGTTTCTGCAACTGGCCTGTCAATGTGGATAGATGTTGATGATAGAGATACACTCTTTCGTAATGATGACTGTACCGTAAACGTTATTCACCATAACCATAGTATCGGCTGTGCCACTGACCTTAGTGGGAACTCTAACCACCTTACGGTAAATGCGAGCGCAAATAAACCGACTTTGAAAAATAATAGTTTTAATGGAAAACGCTCCCTCTATTTTGATGGTTCAACAAATGAGTACCTTGAGTTCACAAGTCGATTGACAGATATTAGGACGGTTTTCTGGGTCATAAAAGAAGATACTTCAAATCTTGGAACTCTTGTGCCGATCTTAGGTGATCCCAGTGGGGGAACGACTGATTTCGCTCGTGGTGCTACAGGGGGAGCATTCTTTAACAACTCTACCTCTAGTACTCTTGTTAGAAATGGGACCTTACGTTTAAATAAGAATGCAATAAATGGAACAAGTATTTCTGTACCCTCAAGTGAGTCGGTTGTCTCCCTTGTCACAACGGGTAATGTGAGGGCTGGGTCTTTCACTCAAGATACTCTTGCTTGTTGTGGTAATCGAACATTTGGTGGAAAGCTTGCTGAACTTATTATTTATAATAGAGCACTCAATGGAACTGAAGTAGAGGCCGTTGAGGACTACCTTATGACGAAGTGGAATCTTGTCAATACTACTACAGAGTGGTTGGGTTCTGTGAACACGGATTGGAATAATGCTGGAAATTGGAGTAATGGTGTTCCTACTCCTAGCCTTGATTGTATTATTGCTGATCGCGGCAATGATCCCATCATCAGTAGCGGAACGGCTACATGTAAAAATCTTGCTATCTCCGATGGAATACTGACTTTTCAAAATGGAGGTAACGTTGACCTTGAAATCTATGGCAATATTTCTATCCAGACTGGAGCACTCGTCAGTAATGATGGAGAGGTTATTGTAAGTGATGATGGTGCTCTCTTAACTAATCAAACTCTCGACTTTAATAATAGCTCTGTTAATTTAAGCTTTAGTAAAAGTGCAGGAGGGCAAGTGGAGCTTGAGGAAGATACACTCTTTACCTCTTTTTCAATGCCCTCTGGTTCGAACTTTTCTTTTAATGTGAATAATGGTGTGGAGGCTGATTTTTCAAATGGGCTTGTGATAAATGGGGGAACATTTGTCGCTCATGAAGGTTCTATTCTCGATTTTAATGCAGGTTCATCCTTAACGTTAAATGCGGGCCTTTTTCAGACAAGCGGTCTCAACGATTCGCTAGGAAGCTCTGGTCAAGACCTTTCAAGAAAGGTCATGTTGACGTCAAGTAACGGTCGTTGGTCATTTATTGCTAATGGCGGTGTGGTTAGTTTAACAGGATTTATCCTTAACAATCTTAATAATCAGGGACTCCAAATAATTGGGAATGCTAACTTAAGTAATCTTGATGGTGGTCAATTTACAAATCTTCATAAAGACTACACGACACCTACCCGTGCAATCACCCTCAATACAACAGAGCCTCTTTCTGAGTCTGTTGCTGTTAATATTGGTTTTAATTGGGGAAGTGCTAATACAGGGTATGCCGGAGATCCAACCCCTTCTGATAATTATTATACTGTCTATGCCAGTAATTGTGGCGGGGGAACTCTTGTCTTTGATCAGTGGTTTGGAGACTTTTGGGGAGACCCTATTGGATTTGATACCGAAAATAAAATATTTGATAATGCAGATGGGGGCAATTGTGGTATTAGTATGGATATCGCTGTGTCTCCTGTTACTCTGACTGAATTCAATGCTACTGCGTATGATGAGAGTGTGGTTATTGAATGGGAAACAGGCTCTGAGCTCAATCACTTAGGATTCAATCTTTATAGAAGTACCGACCCTGATAGTGGTTACGTTCAAATCAATAACGAACTGATAAGAAACTACCTTACTAGTGGTGAATTTAGAGGGCGTTATCGTTTCGTTGATCCCAATTTATCCAATAATCAAGTTTACTATTATATTTTAGAAGATGTCGCGACGAATGGTGATCGTGATCAATATGGTCCAGAGTTCGCGATTCCTCAATCTGCCTTAGGAGCTGTTCCTAATGACAACGATCCCGATCTCAATACACCGATAAATGATCCTGGAAGTATCAATCTTGGAGGCGGTGTCGCTATTCTAACCCAAACTCAAGGCAGTTTAAGGGTCTCTATTACACCAGGTTCTGTTCAGATGACTAATTCGGCTTGGGATGGAAACTATGTGGATGTATCTCTTCCTGGTTACACTAAATTTTCTGAGGCTGGATTTCCAGAGCTTTTAAATCGAAAGATTCTCATACCTGTCGATGATACTTATTCAAACGTACAGGCGACAATTTTCTCTCAGGCAAATAGTGATCTTAGTGGATTACTGGCAGGAAAGAAAATCACACCAGCTCCCTCATTTACTGCCAACGGAGATGGCGAACTTATCCCAAGTTACAGTGAGGACAATTTTGCTTATGCTCAAAATACCTATGACCCGCCAGTTTTCTTCAATGTAAAAAGCTCCACGGTATCCCTTCTTGGTAAGAACTACGTTGAAATCACCGTGAATCCTCTGAGGTATATCCCCACGTCCAATGCGCTTGATAAGTTGGATCAAATTGTTCTTGATATAGGACTAGAGGGAAGTGCATGGGATTATGTGCCTCCTAGTGATATCTATCAAGTTTCTCCTTCTGTCGCCGAGGGGACTCTCAATATAGAGGTTCAAGAAGCAGGAATTTATAGTATTGAATTCTCTGAAATTGCCGCCATCAATGCTGAAGGACCTTTCCTCAATAAGCCGATTGAGAATTTAAGACTCTATTCAAGAGGAAAGGAGATAGCTCTTAGGGTGGATAGTGGAGATGGGCTCTTTGGAAGTGGGGATCGTTTAGTTTTCTATGCTCCGTATTTTGAGAGTCTCTATGATCAGAAGAATATCTTAAGCCTTTCAACATATGACTTTAATGTTGAAGATGGTGCCTCTGAAGACGCATTAAGGATAGAAAGTTACCAACCTCAGGCTTCTCATTATGATGATCTCATTGAAGAGAATGCTAAGGAAATAATTATTAATGATAATACATACGCTGTCTTTGATGTGCCGGTAGGCATTTTTGA
>Ga0208203_1000970_pt1 | contig 11816 bp, 9 predicted proteins | sample DeeseametaMP2914_FD_184167 | JGI IMG/M metagenome (GOLD analysis project Ga0208203, IMG submission 184167) | Marine microbial communities from the Deep Atlantic Ocean - MP2914 (SPAdes) | ecosystem: Environmental > Aquatic > Marine > Oceanic | place: West of Santa Cruz de la Palma, Atlantic Ocean...
TAAATGAGAAATTTTTAACGCAGTTAGCGACAGGTTTAATCCCTCAAAATGATTAAGTATTATTGCGGGTTGGTATTAGATTAAGCATTAACTCTCACACATAAAAAAGCCCCGCGAATGCAGGGCTTCTTAAAAACTAATTACACAGTTTTGCTATATCAGCAATTAAAACGGTTTCTCTTAAGAAGGATAGTAATAAGTAATGTAAACTTTGATAATTACCAAATAAAAAACAACCACTTAAATTAGAAACCTAATATAAATCAACATATATTTGTAAAATTTCCTGTAAAGTTACAACCTATTTTAAACTTATTTAGGACAATAATTGAGCGTATGCGGACACTAATTTATCTTAATAAGGCAAAACTCTTTATGGCGAGCAAGGAAGCAATTTAGTGTCTAGACTAAGTACAGTTAGAGCATTTAAGTCTCTATATTGATAACTTAAGCCTGAAGACGCTTTACTTTTTTTAGTTCTTTTAGTGATATGTTTGGATTTAGAGGACTCTTATTAAGCCTTGGTGAGTAGATTATCACTTCACTTCCTTTCCTTTTGACTTGAGCTGTATAAGTTAAATCAAAAGATGAAGGCTTGAGATCTCTATAGATTTCATTAATCTCAGGAGCATTATCGTAAGTAACAATCCAAGGACGATTTAAAGTTCGAATTACATCACTAAGTTCACAATGGTCATGATGTTCAAAGAAATTTTGATATAACCCTTTTCCTTTTAAATAATAAGGTGGGTCAATATTAATTAAACATTTTCCTTCTATTTTTTTAATATCTTCAATCAGAAACTCTCTGGCATCTTTTTTTGTTAATGTAACTTTATCACTCAGTGATGAAATTGACTCTATTTGCTGGATTAATTTTTCTTTGTTATATCGACAATCTAATTTGTATCTACCATCTTGGTTTTTTCCTCCCATAACCCCACCTTTAATAATACCCGAGCGATTAGTGCGATTTAAGAAAAAAGTAGAAAACCCTAAATCCAATATTGAAGAGTCCTCACCACACTCTTGAACTTGCTTTTGCTTAAACCATTCCTCAATTGTCACTGGGGTATCGATGATACGTTGGGTTAACTCTTCTGTAGAGTGCAGAACGCAATGCCAAAAAGCGTAAATAGAAGGGTTAATATCATTTATACATACATGTTTAACTTTATCATTGAGCAACAAATACCAAGCAATGCCAGCACCGCCAGCAAACGGCTCAACGTAAGTACCACCTATCAATTCATTTATCTCAAGTGTCTCTAAGACATAAGCGACCAACTTAGTCTTACCACCTGGGTAGCGTAAAGGTGAGTTATAAATAGACACTGTTTTCCTTAGTTAAATTGAAGATAGTCGCATCGACTATTTTATCATTGACTGCGAACATTGCCCAGATTCCAAAGATGAGGATTTATGCCATTTTCAGTCGCAGTTGCTTTAAAAGCTATATTCAGTGCTCTAAGAAATTTTCTATAGATGGGAGTTTCTCGGTTATTAATCAACCAATGTCGGAATATAAGAATAAAAAAGTCCAAATATTGATTAAAAAGTTTTTTTGCTTTTTCCCGATCATAAGAGGCAAGCAATGCATTAGCTTTGCTAATTAACTCTTCATTCTGAAGCCAAGTAAAGCTAAACCCTTCCATCTCAACCTGATGCTGTTCCCAAAAATCTCCTGTTAGTATTGGATCTTCGCTCATCTTTACTAGATGTTTGAATACGATTTGCTCCGGGGAACCTTCTTCTGGTAAAGATAAAATTCTGCCATCCTTGTTATTAGCAGTGTCCGTTTTATCACCATCTAATATGCATATTGATTTAAGGGTTGTCTTATTAAGAAACCTGTCTTTAAAAAGATCTCTTAAGCTATCAGAGCCTAAATTAATATCAACAAGATGAAAGTAATGCTGTATCTTTGCAAAATCACCACAATGTTCAGCCAAATTATTAAATATTTCCGTTAATAGAATTCTAGCTTCTGCATCTTCAGTAAAGATAGCTATCTTTTTATCTGAAAGTGCTTCTTTTCGTAACTCACTTTTCAAAAACATATTAATGCGGTAGATATCAGGATCTTCCATAAGCCTAACCTTGTTGCCAGCACTATTTGTTAAATACAGAACATTCTGCTTCCTCTTTAAGAGTTTTTCTAAAAGGTAAAGACTATGGGTAGTGAAGAAAACTTGGATGTTATAATTCAGAGAGTATTCTTCTATAATTGAAACAAGTTTATATTGAAGAGACGGATGTAGAGTTGCATCAATTTCGTCTATTAAAAGTGTACTGCCATGCTCCGTCGTTTCAAATAACCATTTCAAACAAGTAAGAGCTGTTAAAATTATGAATACATTGTCTTCACCCGCTGAAATTGTATTTGAATCAATTCCCTCATGTGTTGTAGTGAAATTACTTCTAACTTTTATATCATTTGTTTTTTCAGTACCTAAATTATCAATATTAATACCTATTAGTTTACTATACAGTTCAACCAATTCTTCTTGATATTGACTTGGCAAGTTATTCTTAATATTTTTTGTACTATCTTCTAATTCCCCAACTGGCACTATTCTGGTTAAACCTAGATATATTACAGCTCTCTCTTCCAAACTTTGTTTTTGTCCTTGGGGATATGTCGGAATTAACCTATATCTACTCTCACCTTGTTTTGCATTATGTCTTCTAAAATCACATTCATAATCATCATATTTTACAGTGTAAAGTTTACCTTTTATCCCTTTAGCTGGGTCGTTGTACTGTTTGTCGCCTTTCGTTAGTGACTCAATTTTAGGATTTACTGTTTGATTAATATTTTTAATAACATTAAGAAGTTTAGTATCTACATTTGGATTAGTTTGCTTAATTCTTTGATAGGAATTACCAATAATATGTAAAATAGAACTTTTACATGTCCCATTTTCCCCCGATATTGCATTGACTCCACTTGTGAATTTTAGCTCTAATTCCTGTAGCTTCCTGTAATGGGTGAAGTTAATACCGTTTATCATATTATTGAAGTCCTATTCCTAACTTATTTTTATGGATGTAGATTTAACTGTTAATTTACACAAACACTCATAAAGATTCCATATCGAAGAGGTAAAAGCCTATTTGATAACCTTCATTAATCTTATGAACTTCTTTACATTTTATCGCAAAGTGTATGCTTTAAGGGATTTATTTAATGTTGGCCTGCTTACATCAAAATGCTTTGCCACTTCTGCTTTGGTCATATCTGGATCAAGCAGCATGGCTTGTGCCTTCTTGATATCAGAAGCAGTTAGCTTTTGTTTTCTGCCACCTTTACGGCCTCTAGCTCTTGCAGCTTCTAAACCTGCCTTAGTTCGCTCTAATATTAGCCTACGCTCAAATTGAGCAATAGAGCCAATCATGTGAAACGCTAATTCGCCAACAGCAGTTCTGGTATCAATGTTTTCGTTAAGACTAATAAACTGCACTTGCTCAGAATTAAAACCATTAAGTAGTTCGATTAAGTCCTTCAGGCTTCGCCCAAGTCTATCAAGGCGTTGCACTATAACAACATCATCAGCTCTTATCGTATCAATCATACGTTCAAGTTCCGGGCGTTGTTTTTGATTTTCCACTACATTTTTCTTGAAAAATTCGCTCACAACCTGCCGCCTTCAAAGCATCTAACTGAGCGCTTTCAGATTGTTCGTCAGTGCTTACTCTTGCATAGCCGATTTTCATCGAAATCCTAAAAATAAAGGTAGGTTTACTTTACATAGGTTACTTTACGGGTTGTTTACCTTAAAACAAGCAAATTATAGTATTGGGTGTGTAGTTGGCTGGGTGTAAATAAAACGGTCATTTTATTTACACTGCCTTTGCTTAGTTATTTAGTTTTTCCGGTAATGGCTGATTGAGTTGAGCCAACTTCATACCATGGATGTGTGCGTTGTACTGCCAGACCAAGAACTGTTCTAACAACCTATCATTTTCCTTATTGAGGCGTTGATTCTCCCTTTCCAACTTTTCTATCTTTACAGCAGCTACAGCCAGTGAGCTTGGTAACGCTCTCTTCTTTCTAGGCTTTTTACCTGATGCATGCTTCTTTACACTCTTATACGCCTCTTTGATTCGTGAATATTTTTGTAAAGTTTGTCTTGTATGGCTTATATCTAATGAGCTGTGGAGTTCTTTACATAATTTGTCCCACGTCAGCCTTACGGTAAGATCCCACTCATCTAAGTGTTCAACAATATTCTTAATATCACCATCAGTAAGATGCTTAGCCATGCTTATAGATCATCCAATATGAAATCATTAAACTTCAGCTCATCATTTGGGTCATTCTCTTGCTCCCCTGTTTTTTGTGATGATTTTTCAGATAACATTTCTTCAACGCTTATGAGCTCTACAGCAGCTACTTCTTCTTGGGCAGCAAGCAATCTTTTAAAATTTTCAATTTTAGGAAGCCGCTTTTTACCGTTTGCATCTAGAGCTCTATCTAGATGAGAAATGTCCTCAACATCGGATAGTTTGATTCTATCCCCACTCTTGACGCTCGGGTCTTTTAGCCACTTTATTAGTTCTTCACATCTTGTAACTGTGATAAGCCTTCTTTCATACCATTGCAAAGCACCATTAACATTTTCATCAACAGCTTTTTTATCTCCTTTCAGCAGAATTCTTTCTCGTTTTAGCTTTGCCTCAAGGCGTGCCAACTTCTCTTTGTTGCCTTTTTCACAGATGTGTTCATTACAATTGATACAATCTCGGTGCTTGAGGCATGGTTGATCAATATAAGAATGCTTACACTCTCCAAATTCAGTGACATGAATAGCAAGGCTTGTAAGGGTATTATATTCTTGCAAAGTTCTACTATCCCCTCGGGCAATTTGAACCTTGAACAATGCTCTTAATTCATCTGACTTAACAATATTTTGAGAAGACTGCTCTTCTAACCAATCGTGATTATACTCTTCTTCTGTAGTGTGGTCGTAATATCTGTTATGTTTTGGATCAGCTCTCCCGGCCCATTTTGAGCGAAGTGTATCGCTCATGCCATTGACAGAAGCAATTGTATCTAACAAATGTCGAGGCTGGTGAGACCTCAATTCGACGCCTTTCTTACCATGTCTTACAAAAATAGACTGAGTTCCTGTCGACAGCTCCCCAGTAACCCGGTTTTTTTTCTTTGTTGGTTTTAAATCCTCGTTAAGCGTTGTGATATCTGGAATCCACAACTCTGTATAAATGGTGGCTCTTGCTTTATCATATTGATTTGCAAAAGCAGCATAGAGAGACTCTGACCATTTAATTTTTACTTTGCCTTTACCTTTCTTAAAAGGGATGTACGGCCAGCCAGAAGGTAAATTGTCACGAACAATTTTATTCAAATCATTTAACGTCACGACATAATCTTTTCGTTCAATACCTTTTCTTCTTAATAATTGATTACCTGAGGTTTGCGACTGTTTTTTATCAAGATGAGAGATATCTAACCCCAGTGCTGCTATAGCTTGCTCTTTGCTTAATAACTCATTTTCACCTACCTTGGGGCACAAAGGGTGCCTTGGAAAACAGTCAGATTCTTCAAGTAGTTTGGCAAAGGCTCTAGCACCTTCAGAAAGTTCTTTTAGCCTTGAAACCGCTGTTTTCACAACTTGATTCATAACACTCGGAATCCACTTGTTTTCGTGGCCATATCCTTTCCCCGAGAACCAACGGATTCCGATTTGCTCTTCTGTCTTTGCCTCATTCTCTGCCATCTTTGCTTTATCACTAATCAATAACTCAGAACCGTCGGCTTGAGGTAGAGTTGCATTACTATGACGGCTGTATTTTGACTCGCTTTTTTTACTACGAATATCGAGGCAATCTGCTTTTAAATAAAGTGGTTCAGAGCCTCTTTCTGGTGCTGACATTAACAAGCTAAAAGTTGATGTCGTAAAGACATCTCTCTGTGATAATTGCGATACATCTTTGGAAAATATTTCAGCCATCCCCATAATCGCATTTTCATCTGGCATCTTATTTTCACGATAAGCTTGGCCAGCCTCACCGGTTAAGTCTTTCTTATCTTTGGGTTTGCTAAAAGGATTTCTCCAATCAAAAGGTTTGATCATCTTATGCTCTATCAGAAAGGCTCTCAAATTATTGAGTTTCATTCCTGCTTGGTAAGCTGCGCCTTCACCAAGCATATTCTTCGCCTCCCGCGCAGCATTATCAAAATCTTTTGGTAGTAGTTTTTCAATATTGACTCTCTGATGGGTCTTTATGCATGCCGCTTCAATAGATCGTATCGCGTAAAGATGTGCATACATTGAAGCTCCACTTTTAATCTGCTGATATTTTATGTAGGCCTTCGCGAATGGCACTATCGATTCGTGTAATCTGTTTTTTGTCTCACGATTCTTACTGCCAACGCCTAGCTTTGTAAAATTACCAATTTTAGGCCAGTAGTATGATTGATAATCAATTTCTTCATTTGGTTCTGGAGCCTTTGTAACAAGCTCAACAAAGTCTGTAATATTCTTTCGATACTCATTTTCATGCTTAGGAATGAAAAGCAATATGTTGTCTTCAATCATTACCTTTTTCCTCTTCGCATATTTTGATAACTTGTGCGACAGCTAGTATTGCACTGTCGTTTATTGCTGCTACTTTTGCGTCATCAATGGTATTTGAAAGCCTTTCTCTTTCCTCTATCAACCACTTTAAAACAAGATGATGTGGTGCATCTCTCCAAGGCCTGAACTTGGGGCACAAATAACAAGCAACTGGCGCATAATCAGTACAAAAGCTACTGCTACCACAACTGCCAACATCACATTCTTTTTCCCTGCAAGGAATACGTGTAGCATTTGAATTTTCTCTACAAGCTTCTTGTTCATTAGTTACTACTTTGCCTAAGAACGCACTAGCATACCGCGCTAATGGATTGTTCATTATTTTCGAGATTTGCTCACCTAACTCTGGAGAATTAGCAACATAAACCCCTGCATGCTGTGTATCTGTATGATCTAATAATTCAGCAATCGTAACTAAGCCTGCACCTGCTTCCGCTGCTCTTGTTCCTCCAGAATATCGAAACCTGTATCCCGTCACTTTTAGTGGCCGACCTGTTCGCTCTGAAATAATTCCCAGCTTTTTAATTGTAGATCTGAGTTCAAATGTTAAGTCACTACGCTTCATATGAGGTAATTCAGATTTTAAGTACGCCATTACCTGAGTACCTTTCAGCGATTTAATATCCTCAGCAACTTGCTCACCAAAAAAAAGCGGTAACTCTTTAACTTCATCAATTGAGAACTTTTTACCTATTTTTTGTTCTAAATCTTTAGTAGCTGTTACAATATGTTTGCTTATTACTTGACCGATACTTTGAACTAACGCGAAAGCTTTGAACTGGCTTCTGAACCGTCTTCCTTTGCCTTTTGCCCTTGGGATATTTATTTGATAGATTGGTTGCTTAGTAATTAGTGCTTTTGAGTTTGCAATAAGGTCTTTCACTTTTAGTTGCTTCAGATTTACTGGTCGTCGAAAAGTAGCCGCAAATAGTTGTCCAAGAGAATATTCCCTATCTGATATAGTTCCATCAGCATATTTATGATCCAAACTTGTCTTAATCGCTCGAAACTCTAGCTCACTAAACGGGCCTGTTTCAGGATCTTGTGTTAAGACAGGGATGCCTTTTTCTGATCCTGCGAGCACCCATGAATTAAGTTCTTTCATAAATTCTCTCGGCACATCAAAGCCAAGATATTCTGCTTGTCTAAAGAAGCACCTCAAGCGGCTAAGGTAATCATTTTTACTTCGCTCTGGACAGCCAGCTTTAAAACTTAATAATCCATCCAAACACAAAGAAGTACTGCCCTTTATATATTTACAGAGAAGAAATGACATTGAGGAAGTGTATTTAGCTGAGCGATATTCAGCAAAATAAGTCAATGTCTCTAATATTGCTTTTCTGTATCTTGGGGGAAAGCTTTGGACAAATGTAACATTTATTGTTGTTTCAGAGTCTAGAACCCATTTAGATCCTAAAATATTAAATTCGAATCCAGCGAATGATGTTCTCAGACAGTCTTCATCATATTTAGTTTCTTGTTTTGACAAGTTATCAAAACCAAGAGGTAATTTTTCCTGTCCCATATCAGCCTCACCTATTATTACATTGGCACATCATTGTCGTAAGCGATGCTCTCTTTTAATTCAAAATCTTCATCTTGAAGATGTAATGCATGTTGCATAGCTCTCTTTGTGTCATAACGAGAAGAATATACAAGTGACATTGTCGAACCTTTGGCCCAGCCCATTAGGTGGCATCGATCAGCCTCTGTTTTTTCTTCAGTCGTTTTACCTCGCGCAATCAACTTTTCTGCTGATTCACTGTATCTGTCATTCCATGTATGCCTCAAACAATGTGGATGTAGATGAAAACCCATTATTTGAGCAAACTCTCTAAATACTTTTTCAGCACCACTAATAGAGAGAGGTAAAACTTCATTATTTCTTGTTCTATGTGAAATGAATAAAAAGGGGCAATGAGCTGCACCTTGAACGCGAGAGCGATGTTCGAGAATATAATTATCCAAAATGCTTTTAAGTTGAGGTGAAAGCGCTAATGCACGGCTATTCGTTTTCACTTTTGGCTGATTTACGCGAGGGTCGCCTAGATCTCCAGCGCTTCGTTTTATTACGACATAACTACAACCATTTTTAACTATGAAATCTTCCAATTTAATGTTCAAAGATTCCCCGATCCGAACTCCCAGCACGTATAAAGTCATTGCTAACGCGAAATTTCGGTATCGTACTCCACTATTAATCCAAGGTGAGTCAGGGTAGTCCGGTCGAATTCTATCTAAAAATATATTTCTCTGATCTTTATCCAGAGACTTAAATGACAGCTGTTCGTGAATCTCACAGTAAGTTAACCCCTCATTCTTTCCCGGCCGTTCATCAAAGAAATACTCTTCACTTTCATTTCCTTGGTAAGGGTAATGATACTTCTCAAGCCAATTAACATATCTCCCAAAAACAGTAAGTCTATTGTATCTAGTTTGCCAAGATACTGTATCTTCTCGCTTTTCAACTCTAATTACATGTCTGGCTGTTTCTAACAGTTTAGGTTTGTGAGAATTTATAGAAATAGTGCTGCTTTCATTTATTAACTTTGCTCTAGCAGCTTTTTGAGTGATGCCAGCGAAGTAAGAAATTTTTTTTATTTCTTGCAGTGATAAGAAGCTTCCGCTCTCGCACCTTCTTTCAATATCAATTTTAAGGCCTTTGATTATTTCGTAAAAATATGTAATGTGCTCCAGTGCTTTTTTACATGAACCTGATGACTGATCATCATTTCTGTATATTGCTGTAATAAATAAATTTGGATAAAGCAATGGCAATCCATTATCTTCTAACAAGATAGCTAACCTCTCTCCATTTGCAGCAACAGATAGTTTTGATTTCATACAATTTATAATGTTTTTTTTGTACTTAACTCTATTTTCTTCAACATGTTCTGCTCCTTCTAAATTCATATTTTCTTTTTATACAGTAATGCATTTTACGATTAATTCAACACATAAAAACCACACTTTAAACACCTAAAAATAGGATTATAATTAATGCAAAAAAAAGATATTTTTAATGACATCAAACCATTGATATAAAACATATCTTTAAATGTTATAAATACAAAAAACGCTCATTAATAACACCAAGCTATTAAAGGATTAAAGCAAATAACAAAAAAGAATAATAAAATAAAGCGTTAAAGAAAAATAAATCCACACATCATTGCTGATAGTTTATTTTTAGTGACAATATACTTATTGAAATTTTAAAGTGTGAGCCTATATTTTAATCATAAAGTGCCCACATATGAGATCCGTAAAAATGACAAACCGTAAATCTAAAATTAGTAATTACGACTTCATGAAAGTCATATCAAATGCAAGAGTGACAAAAAAATCAAGCCCTCTTGAAGTGATTAATTTCATACACATGGGCGTCACAACTAATGATCTATTTAAATTTGCTAATGCGATAGAATGCGATATTGCCCTAATAACGAGAGCTTTAAATACGACAAAAAGAAAGTTGATTTCTAATAAAGGTGCTCGACTGAATAAACAACTCTCCGAAAATGCAGTTGAAATCGCAAGGTTAACAACAATAGCCATGGAGTATTTTGCTGATTTGAAAGAATGGAACGAGTGGTTAGATAAAGTGCATACACAGTTTAATGATCAAACACCTCGTTCATTTATAGGCTCAATCCGTGGTAGAGAATTAATAGAACAAACTATATATTCTTTAGAGTCTCAGGCGATACTGACTATACATCAGTTGTAGTAGCTTATACCTGCTCTCACAGTTTTGACGAATTAGTTTACATCTTATCTGACAGCCAGCTACGCGAGTGAGGAGCGGACAGTCGTCCTAGCTCGTTTCTGGACAAAAATGAGTTAGAGTATTTAATCAGTAACGCCGCAATTTGTGGCTGACGAAAGTGGAGGCCGAAGGCCGGAGCTTTTGGCAGTCCACCAACATTGCCTTGTTATACACCGGGCAAATCAAAAATTGAGCCATTATCGAGTTCTTGCTGCCATGTAGATGAAGCATATTTTATATTGTAGGTCAGCAAATCACCTTGACTCCACTTACTCATTTCATAACCAGAAGCTATTAGCTGATCGCGCTGCTCAGTAGTCAAGCTAAGCTTGTCGGGGCCTACATAGGCAAAAATGTGTTCTGGTTCAACATGCATCTTATGTATCTTGTAGAAATCTCGACTCAATCTAAGTATGTTTTTTTTCGTTCTAGGTGCGTTTTTATACCAATTTATTAGTGTGTCATATGTAAGGATTTCTATACCACTATCCTCAGAAAGGAGTTTTAAATATTTTTTCCTCGACTCATTATCATTCTTTTCAGCTGATCTACCAATTATCAGTTGATATTGAATTTCAATAGGATTTCGTCTCATGCTAACTGGTTGCAGAAGAGGTTCTAAACGCCTTATGACCTCAGCTTTGTTGTCTTCAATAAAACTTTTCCAATGCCGCACTTGATTTAGGGCTGCATTGAATTCTGCACTTGTATTTACTTGCCCTGCACTATTAGTAAATATTTTTTTGTCTGGCACTTCTAGCTCAACCAAAGTTAATCGCCATCTATCTGAGCTCTTTGTAAGATATGCATAATCAGTACGGATGGAGGTGTCCAGCGGAAATTGTGAAACCATAGACTCAAAATGCAACTGGTGATTTAGCAAATTGGTTGTTGGAATTAGTTCAGGGTTATTTTCTAAAAATTCCTGTATTACCAATTCCTTTTTCCTACCTTCAGGTGGTTCTGATTCCAGTATATTAGTAAAAGAGTCAACTAAATTTTGATCAAATGGAAGATACATCGATAATCCCTTTAGGTGTATAACATGTTTATAGCGAGCTAATCGCGCGTTTTTCTACCGCGAAGTCGCTCACTTTTTTTGATGATCTATTTTTAACAAACTCGTTAACTTATTGCCAGCGTTATTAAAAATTACAGTCGCTCGTTTTTGTCTAAGAACAGAAACGCGCGATTGGGTCATTTTCCTGACTATGCGAGCAACTTGATTAAGTATGTATACAAATACAGGGGTTATTTAAAAGATAAATGTCCGGTTTTCGCTCTTTTGAGTCATTCGCCTAAACACGTTTTGGGGCACAAACGAGTTACGTGTGAAGGTCCGCTTCTTGCCCAGACTGTGTGAAAACTAATTTTTAATAAATTGTCTTGGGTATGTTCTTAGTTTGAAACCATTTAAGATGGTTGCGATCGATTTTTTCTCAGTA
>Ga0208203_1000976_pt1 | contig 11779 bp, 10 predicted proteins | sample DeeseametaMP2914_FD_184167 | JGI IMG/M metagenome (GOLD analysis project Ga0208203, IMG submission 184167) | Marine microbial communities from the Deep Atlantic Ocean - MP2914 (SPAdes) | ecosystem: Environmental > Aquatic > Marine > Oceanic | place: West of Santa Cruz de la Palma, Atlantic Ocean...
CCCAGTATGCGACTGATATTAATGCTTCTATCGCTTATCCGCCGATTAGCATGAATAATGTGCTTGGTGAGCATCTTATGAAGCTCGGCAAAAAGCAGTTGCGTATAGCTGAAACCGAAAAGTATGCGCATGTCACCTTCTTCTTTAATGGTGGCGTAGAAACACCTTTTGCTGGCGAAGACCGCGAATTAATACCATCACCAAATGTCGCGACTTACGACTTGCAACCTGAAATGAACGCTAAACTGGTAACTGACCACTTAGTTAAAGTTATCGAAAACCAAGAATACGATGCGATTATTTGTAACTTCGCGAACCCTGATATGGTCGGGCACACGGGTAATTTCAACGCCACGGTTAAAGCTATTGAAGCATTAGACGAATGCATCGGGCGAATTGTCAAAGCATTGGAAAAAGTCGGTGGCGAAGCATTAATTACGGCCGATCATGGCAATGCCGAAAAAATGGCTGACGCGACAACGGGCCAAGCCCACACGGCACACACTAGCGAACCAGTGCCATTACTTTACATTGGTCGTAAGACTGAGCCGGCTGTCACAGATGGAGTTTTATCTGACTTAGCGCCGACCTTATTAACCTTGATGGATCTGCCGATTCCTGATGAAATGACTGGCCGACCAATTTTCAAACTGTAACATTAAACAAGGTTAATACTGCATGATGCCACCAAGACGATTATTGATATGCCTCATCACTTTCTTGGTGGCCTTTTCACTCCCTGTCAAATCAGCAACGAACAACAAAGCCCAAGCCGAAAAAGAACTCAAGATTCTTAAGGCCGCTATTTCTGATATCCAAAAGGAATTACAAGCAAATCTCAAAGAGCAAAGCGAAGCCCAACAGAAGATCAAAACTATTGATGAAGCTTTAGCCCAAGCCACCACGGAGTTGAGACAAACCCGTGACAAGCTCAGAACAGCCCAGCAAAAGCTTGATCAATTAAAGGTTGAGCAACAACAAAAAATTGCGCTTAGAGAAAAGCAGCGCAAACAATTGGCTGCTCAGCTAAAAAGTGCTTATATTTCTGGAAAACAGGAATACGTCAAATTGATTCTCAATCAAGAAGACCCCACCAAAGTTTCACGTATGCTCGAATACTTTCGATACTTAAACCAAGCACGTATCGACGATATCGAAGAGTTACAAGAGACTTTAGAGCAGCTCAAAACTATCGAGCAAGAGATACAAACCACCCTTGTATCGCTATCAGAACTTGAGGAAAATCAAAAAGCACAACAGGCAAGCCAAGTTAAGCTAAAAGAACAACAAAAAGTCGCCTTACAGCAACTCAAAAATAGCTACAGCAACCAAAACTCTCGTCTTTCGAAGTTGAAACGCGATGAACAAGAGCTTGCGAAGGTTATTCAATCTATTGAGAAAACATTACGCCAGTTTGCTCCCAAGCAGTCCCTCACAGGGCTTGGCAAACACAAAAACAAACTCCAACGCCCAGCGCAGGGCTCGTTGCTCTCGCGTTACGGTAGCAATAAACTGGGAAACCGTTTAAAGTGGAACGGCGTTTTAATTGGGGCTAAAGAAGGCGATATGGTTCATGCCATTCACCATGGCCAAGTCGTGTTTTCTGACTGGCTACGTGGATATGGACTATTAGTTATCATTGATCATGGTCAAGGTTACTTATCTCTCTATGGCCAAAATCAAACACTGATGAAGTCCCCTGGAGACTGGGTTGAAGCTGGAGAGCCTGTTGCGACATCCGGTGGCAGTGGAGGAAGTGGCGAAACCGGACTCTATTTTGAGATTCGGTATAAAGGTAAGCCGCAAAATCCTATGGCTTGGATAAAATAATCGAATGACACATGTTGGGTAGCAAAGTAAGGACAAGGAATTTATGACATCTAGAATTTTACTGGTTAGCATATTGTGTTGCTGTTTTGTCAGCACAGCCTTCGCTGATAACCCAACAGGTACGACGAATAAACAAGAATCCAATAATAAAGCTGCTATAGAGTCAGGAACCGCTAATACTGTAGAAACCCTACCATTAGACGAGCTAGCAGCCCTAGCGGATGCCTATGCTCAGATCAAAAAGTCCTATGTCAAAGAGCTTAGCGATAAAGAAATTTTAGATGCTGCAATCCGTGGCATGCTCAATAACCTTGATCCTTACTCAAGCTATTTAACTGCCGAACAGTTCGCTGCATTACAAGAAAGCGCAACAGGAGACTACGCCGGGATTGGTATTGAGGCTAATCATCTTGAAAAGGGTATCGAAGTAGTTAATGTCATTTCAGACTCACCAGCCCAAGCAGTAGGTTTACGAAAAGGAGACTTAATCATAAAAATTAATGATGTCTCAACCCAAAACCTACCTCCGGAAGAAGGTTCCGACTTAATGCGTGGCACCCCAGGCAGTAAAGTTAAGCTAACCTATATAGCTGCTGAAGACGAAAAAGAAAAAGAAGTATTGATTACAAGACGAATCATTCATACCACCAGCGTTAACTACGAACTTCTAGAATCCAATATAGGATTTGCGCGTATTACTGAATTCCAGCTTCGTACCGCAAATGATTTAAGCCAAGCTATCAGCAATATGGAGTACCTCAGCAAAAAACCATTATCGGGATTAATTTTAGACTTACGAAATAATCCAGGCGGCCTTCTCGACGGCGCGACTGAGGTTAGTGACTTATTTCTGAATGACGGCATTATTGTTAAAACCAAAGGCCGTGAGCAAGATAATAATGAAGTCCATAATGCAACTGTTGGCGATATCTTGCGAGGCAAACCATTGGTTGTACTTATTAACAACCGTTCTGCCTCAGCTTCTGAAATTGTTGCTGGTGCTTTACAAGATCATAAACGAGCAACTTTAGTTGGTACACAGTCTTTCGGGAAAGCAATGGTCCAAACGATTTTGCCGATTCACGGTGGTAACGCTATCAAGCTCACAACATCGCTGTATTACACTCCTAGCGATCGTTCAATTCAAAACTCAGGCATCACTCCAGACATATCTCTAGAATTCAAAGCTACAGATACCTCCAAAAGCGAAAAGCTACAAACCGATACAAAAAAAACCACTTCAACGCAAGGTACTGAAAAACAAGACTATCGCCGTGATAACCAAGTGATGGCAGCTGTCGATCACATAAAAAAAGTGTCTAAATAGAATATAGCAACTCGATCAAGTTAATAACTTATATTAAACTGAAAAGCTGTTTTCCTTATCTATCATAATAATATCGGGGTAGTTTATGTTTCCTTGGAGATTATTTTGCGCTTGCGCAGCGCTAATTATCTTATCTGGCTGTGACGTGCCTAATGCTGAAATTAAAGGCAAAGTGACTTATGAAAAGGTCCCTCATAGCGATATTTCTCACGGCTTAGAGTACGATAAATCGTTCGACTCTCCTGTGCGAGGCGTTGAAGTCCAGCTGATTGAAGATGGCAATATTATTGATACCGATATTACTGACGCTCAAGGCCAATACAAGTTTATTAAGAAAATGGATACTTTCGTTAAAATTCGGGTGCGAGCAGAGTTATCGAATGGTACCGGTGATGACGATAACAACGAATGGTTAGTTAAAGTAGTCGATAATACTAACGGCAAAGCCCTGTACACCATGGAAACAAATACCTTTGAGGTAAAGCGTGAATCTATGTCTATCAACCTACATGCTTCTTCTGGCTGGCAAAGGGAGCAAGGTTATACGTCAACACGTGCCGCAGCCCCTTTTCATGTTCTCGATAAGGTTTATGATATTTTCCTTAAACTCGATGCCATCGGCGATGTTCAACTTCCAGCACTCTCAATTAACTGGAGCCCGAATAATATCCCTCAATTTGGTGACATAACCACTGGTGAAATCGGCACTTCTTATTACCAAAATGGCCAAATCTTTCTATTAGGCGCAGAAGACGTTGATACCGACGAGTACGACCAGCATGTCATCATTCATGAGTGGGGCCATTTCTTTGAGGATAAAATAGCACGCTCAGACAGTATTGGGGGGCCGCACGCAGGAGGCGATTACCTTGATATGCGCGTTGCTTTCGGTGAAGGGTTTGGTAATGCATGGTCAGCGATGATCACCGATAAGTCTACTTATCAAGACTCCTTTGATCAAGATCAAGCAACGGGGTTCTCTATCGAAATCGAAGATAACGATGTCATCAATCCAGGTTGGTTCAGTGAAGGTTCAGTGCAGTCCTTGTTATATGATATTTATGATGAAGCAAGCGATGGTCAAGATTTTATCAACCTAGGTCTAGAGCCTATTGTCGCTATTTTGACCGGACAGCAAAAAGATACTCCAGCAATGACAAGTATCTTCACTTTTATGACTTTTATAAAAAATGAGAACCCTTCTTTCGTAAACGACTTTAATAACTTGCTAGAAGCTCAGAATATTACAGCGGATGTCGATATCTGGGGGACAAATGCTACTAATGATGGCTCCCTTCCAGAAGCTCTGCCCGTTTACTTAGATCTTTCCGTAGGAGACACCATAAGGGTTTGCACAAGTACTTCACAAGGTGCAGATGGTAATAAGTTAGCAAACCACCGCTTTATTAAGCTCAATGTACCTTCTAACGGTAGCTATACCCTTACATTAACGCCTTCACGTGATAATGATATAGATGGGTATATATTTACAAATGGAGCAGCCGTTGCTGCCAACGAAGCCGCCGGTATAGAGCCTGCTGTGATAACAGCAGAACTTGTACAAGGCATTAGTATTGCTGACGTTATAGGCTATAACGCAGAAGGCACCGCAGTAGCAGCTGTGTGCTTCGATGCAGACTTTCAAATGAATTGATAAAACTTTTGACCCGGAGTTAATTATGAACATAAAGAAAATGCTCACTATGGCTGTTCTTGCTGGAATGGTTTATGGTTGTGGCGGCGGTGGAGGCAGCGATGATAGTTCTCCAACACCTCCTCCAGGCGGTGGCGGTGGTAGTGGCGAAGCTGCGACAATCTCTGGGAAATTGACCTTTGATCAGGTCCCACATAATCAGTCAACAAACGGTTTAAACCATAGTGCTACTGTAGAAGCTCCAATACGCGGCGTTACCGTTCAATTACTAGATGGCAGTACAGTTGTTGATACAGATGTCAGCGATGCTTCAGGTAATTATAGTTTTGATGCGGAAACTGGTACTTCATACCGTATTCGTATACGTGCTGAGCTGAAACAAAGTGGCACTCAATCATGGGATATCGAGGTTGTTGATAATACCAGCAGTAACGCTCAATATGTTCTAGACACCTCGACGTTCACTGTTAGCTCATCCAGCGAAACACGTGATATCAATGCAGACTCTGGATGGGGCGGTAGCTCTTATACCTCAACACGAGCGGCGGCACCTTTTAACATTCTTGATCGCGTTTATGTCATTATCCAGAAACTACAAAATGTTGATTCAAACCTAACGCTAGATCCTCTTGTCATTAACTGGAGTGTCAATAACATCCCTGAAAGTGGTAACTTAGCGACTGGCCGTATCGGTACTTCATTCTATACACAAGACCAAATCTATCTTTTAGGTGCTGCAAACACTGATAGCGATGAGTATGACGGCCATGTCATCATCCATGAGTGGGGACATTATTTTGAAGATAATAACGCCCGTTCAGACAGTATTGGTGGCCCTCACGGTGGTGGCGATAGACTTGATATGCGCGTAGCCTTTGGTGAGGGATTTGGTAATGCTTGGTCAGGTATTATTACTGACGATCCATTCTATAGAGACTCATTTGGCACAAATCAATCGCAGGGCTTTTCTATTAATGTCGAGAATAACAACGTCTCTAACCCTGGCTGGTTTAGCGAAGGGTCAGTCCAATCTATTCTGTATGATGTTTATGACGGAGCCGATGACGACTTAGCTAACTTAGGCTTGCAGCCAATTTATGATGTCTTAACGGGACAACAGCGAAACACTGAAGCCTTCACCAGTATTTTCAGTTTTATGACATACTTAAAAGCCGAAAACACCAGTGACGTAGCTGCTTTGAACGATCTTCTAAACGGACAAAACATCGATATTAATGTTGATATCTGGGGTTCTAATGAAACTGATAACGAAGGTCAACCAAGCGTAATCCCCGTTTATAACGAACTATCTCCTGGCGACACTCAGGAAGTTTGCACTATCACTACTTTCGGTAACGACAGGAATAAATTAGGCAACAGAAAGTTCTTGAGACTTAATATACAATCCGCTGGAAATTATACATTGAGGCTAACCCCTTCGGGTTCTAACGACTTGGATGGATACATATACAACCAAGGTCAGTTGGTAGCCTTCACTGAAGCTCTAGGCACTTCAACTGTAGACATTACTGAAAACTTTGCAGCAGGCACTCACGTAGCAGACGTACTTGCATATAACTCATCTGGTTCTGCCATTGTTGGCACTTGCTTCGATGTATCGCTTATTCAGAATTAATCGTATTGAGGACAATTTACATGAAAAAGTTATTACTACCATTATTCATTGCGATACCACTTATCGCTTGCAATAACCAAACCACTGCTCAAGAACAAGGCGCTAAAGGCGAAAGTAGTTTCAAAAGCCCGGGAAAGCCTTCGATGAAAGTAAAGATGGGGTATACGGTCTCTAAAGAACGCGTTGCGGTAGGTGAAACGGTTGATATCAGCGTTAACTTTACTGGCAAACAAAAGCCTAGCCACGCTAATTTAAAGACTACTGACAACATGGTGTTACACGGTAATACACAGCTTAACCTACAGAAAGCATCTGGCGGTCAAGCCCAACATAAGTTTAGCGTAACGCCAATGACCGAAGGTATTCACCTTATCACAGTGGTCGCGGAGGATGCCCAACAGTCTCACAAGAAACCTTTCGCTATCCGTATTATTGCTGGCAACAAACCTATCGAAGAGTACCTCGAGAAGAATGGGACTTTAACCACCGATGAAAATGGTGAGAAGATTATTTCTATGCCAGCCGAAGAGCGTTAATACCCGGTTAGTCACATTAAAAAGCCGCTTTTTAGCGGCTTTTTTGTTCTAAATATCTTTTTAGTAAGTACACTGCAGCAATACTTCTAGCCTCACTAAATTCCTCTAGCTCCAGCAGCTCATTAATACGATTAATATCCCACTCAACCACTTCAATAGGCTCGGGTTCATCACCTTCTAATTTACTAGGATAAAGTTCTTCAGCAACGACAAGATTCATTTCATGGCTAAGGTAGCCTGGTGCAAGCGTAATCTTTTTTAACTCATTAAGTGACTTAGCTGCATAACCTGCCTCTTCTTGCAGCTCACGATTGGCAGCTTCTACTGCAGATTCGCCCGGATCGATGAGACCTTTAGGAAAAGCCAGCTCATAACGTTCCATGCCCGCGGCATACTCCTTAATGAGTAACATGGTCGTCTCATTCAAAAGCGGGATGATCATAACGGCCCCATGCTTACCCGCCTTAAGCCTCTCATAAATTCGATAAACTCCATTAGAAAACTCAAGTTCTAATTCTTCGACAGCGAAGATCCTTGTTTTGGCGATTACTTGCTGCTTTTTGATTTTCGGTAATTTTGAAGTCATATTATTTCGTTGGTAGTAATTCGGTTAATAAGTTAACGCTTGGTAGTGCCACGATATTCCTTGCTGGAATTGTCATATCAGGCTGCTCAACCATCACTACATGTTTAACACCTGACTGTTGCGCTTGTATTAAAATTGACTCTGTGTCATCAACAAACAAGCAATTTGATAGCAGTGTCTTTATTGCCTTCTCAAGCTGAGCCCAAAAAATAGGAGACTCTTTTGGTTGATTAAACTGATGTGATGAGTAAAGGGCATCAAAGTACTGATCGATTCCTGTTTGCTCCAATTTAACCCGCAACGTTTCTGGATGCGCATTGGTCACGAGAATAACCTTCTTGTCGCTCTCACTGACTCGCTGTAAAAACTCTTGGGTACCAGGTCGTAACGCTATTTTATCGGCTAATGCTGTCTTGTGTTTTATTATGTCTAGCTTAAGTTTATCCGTCCAAAAATCCGTACAATACCAATTAAGCGTTCCATGGTGTTCTTCATAATATTGCCCAAGATCACAGCGCGACTGTTCTAAACTTATTCCTTTCTCTGCGGCATAAATGGTCGGTACTGCTTCTTGCCAAAAATGATTATCAAAAGCTAGATCCAGCAAGGTGCCATCCATATCCAATAAGATGGCCTCGACAGTATTCCAGTCTTCGAGCCTCAAGGTAGACGCCCCTGCAACTCTAAATAAATTCTATCTCCATCTTGACGCCCCCAGTGAGTTAACCAGTTTTTTATATTTGCAGGAAGCTCGTTTGTGGCATGGATATTCATCGTAAATTGTTTGTTTAAACCGATTTCAATAAAACCCTTTAAATCTAACACGCCCTGATTGTCTGTAATATCAACTCTTGCAGCATTATCTAACTGACCACTTTTACTTAAGCGAAAACTAACATTACCTATTTCTAAATTGTTATTCGGATAGAGAATAACTGCATTATCCCACTGTCCTTCTCCAGACAGTTGCTGCAAACTCTTTTGTGAGTATTCCAATACTGAAATCTGGCCCTTAACTCGGCCTGACAGCCCATCAATTGGCATCTTGATAAGACTGGCGACGTAAGCAGTATCCAAATCAAACATTGCATCTTTAACAGAGTAATTATTTGCCGATAAAACTGTATCTGCTTCAACCTTTATATTGGGGTCATTAACACTGACGCTTGCTTCTAAAGCCCCCCAGAGCAAAGCCATAGGGCTTGGATCTAACTCAATGTCATTGAGCGTTAAGTTTCGATACTTTGCTTGTTCAATATGGGTAGACCAGATTGAGCCACTAACATTGGATAAGTGTAACTCAGGAACCGCATCGGTAATCCACGGCGTTGCAACTCTAGCTGGCGCAAGCGTTAAAAGAATCGTTATAAAAAGAATAAGGGCTATAACAGCCCCTACAATTATTTTTTTCATACAATATCGTCTACTTAGGATGGTTTTATAAATTTCACTGAAGCATCGACTATCCCTGACTCGTCATTATCTGAAACACGTAACGTGTCGATAACTAGCCCTTGCTGTTGTTCTAATTGCCCAACCCAACGTAACAGTTGGTCAAACTCAACATCATCCAGCCTAACCTGAATTTCTTCATCACGTTTACGTTCTTCAATTCGTGAAAACTTCAAACCATAACGCTTACTACTATTCGTAATTAGCTGATTTAGCGACTGATTCGTTACCTGTCGACTATTGCCAGAGCGAGCTTGTAGTGCCTGAACTTTTGATGCTACGTTTGGTAGATCCGACTCAAGCTGCTGGACATCATCATTAAGGCGATTCACATACCCTTTAATCGGCAAGACAACAGCAATAAAGATAATTAGCAATATCATCATAGCGCCGAGAATCGTTATCATGCTACGTTCACGCTGATTTAAACCAGAGTACCAATCTTTTATTGCTTTCACTTGCTTAACCCCACCGTAATTCTTGCAGTCCAAACACCTCCATTCTCAGAAGCATTACGCATACTTACTTCCAAACCAGAGCTCTCAAGGCTTCGTTGTGAGCCGGTTAAAATATCGTAACTTTCGGCACTCACATCCATGCTCAATTCACCCCGACTAGCGATATACTCCATCTGATTAAATTCAATATTTTTCGTGTCCATCGCCTTGATCGACTTATCCATTAGTCCAGCAAAGTTCACTCCGCTACCACTATCCCCACCGATGCTAGAGAAGCCTCTGTTTATTTGAATTAATGCAACGGTTAAGTCTTCTTGACCCGGGTAAACTTTCTTTGTTTCAGCTAAAGTCCGCTCTTCTAATTCAGAATGTTGCTTATTCAAATAAACTATATTACTCACAAGATAAGCTAAACCTAATAATAACAAGAGGGAGGCTGCTATTGCTGGTAACTTCCATACGCCATAATTACGTTGCGTCTTCTTTTGGGACGCAAACTCTTGCTGTAGTAAGTTAATAGCACCGCCGTCAAAATTCTTAGCCAAGAAAAGGAAAGAATCATCCAGAACTTCTTGTTGCGTCGCCAAGCCAGGAACACCTTCAAGTTTTAATACTTCCCCTTCGACGGCGTAGACGCGCACTGCTTGTGTAACACTTAATTCATTACTTTGAAGCTCCAGTTTTAATAACTCTTCTACCAACTGCTTATCGGCTGACCAAAAGTTATTTTCCTCCTGGCGGACTAATACCTGCTCCTCAATCACGACACTCCATGCATCATAATAATTGGGCAAGCAAGCTGCTTCTGACACTACATAGTCTGGCTCCACACCAGCTTCTTTTAATAAAGCCAAAGTCTCTTCAAAGTAAGCTTTATCTACAACATTGATCGCTAAGCGTTCCTGAGCATCAAACGAGCCCAGCGCAAAATGCTGACTATCAACACTATCAAGAATTTGCTCTTCCAGTTGGTAAGGAATTGCTTTTTCCAGCTGTTTACGATTTTTAGTTGGAGTCGTTTCGTTAAAACATTTAACTCGGTGAGCTGGAAGCATCAGTATGACTTGGTGCTCATCAATAATTTCACCTAAAGTCTCTGCATCTTCAAGCAGTAAGCTACCGTTATCTGCAAAAGCATGGCTCCCCTCTTCTGCGTCTAACAGAGTCCCCCATTGTAACGATCGCTCATCGCTACTAATTCGTATAAATAATCGTTCTTTCATTATTTATTCTCCAATGTGGCGTGCAACCACATGAAATTCATTATCATTTTTTAACATTAAAGAATGCACAACGGCAGTTCCTGTGCTTACTCTGGCCTCAGCTTTTAACAACATATACTTACTATCATAAACCAGCCTGCCTTTGCCCTGCTCTGACACCTTCCCGCTACCTAGCGCCTCAAAAAAACTACTTTCGTCATAACCGTCATCTGGTAATTCCTGTAAAGCTTGGCGAACCTGCGACAACTCGACCTCATCCAGTAGCATCCAAACTAACTCAGCATGCTCAGGCTTAACCGTATTAACGTTAATGGTACCTTCAGTAGTTGGTAGTACACACAAATACTCTTTCACAGACTCATACGTTTCCGCACTAAACCCTTTGATCACCATTAATTCACTAGTATGAGCCAATAACGTATCGGCTGTCCTGTAAGGAACTTGTAGTCCTGTATAAGTGTAATCCTCAGCACCGTCAATCCCTGTAGGCTCTTGATCTTCATCAATAAAATCTTTTGTAGCTACCGCCAAAGCCTGCGGCGAAGTACTTTCATCTTCTACATGAGACTCAAGCAATTTAGCAAACAGATCCACGCCCGGCATACCGCTTCCGCCATCATCATCAGGTGATTTGCTGCCACCACTACCACCACCGATACTGGTACCACCGCCACCCAGAGGTTGACCGCTCCCTCTAGTATCAACCGTCTCTGTCTCCATTAAAATACTGTTGACGTTGAAACAACTGTGCATATCACGCAACTCACCTTGAAGCTGCCCTAATCCCTGCTCAATTTCGAAGGCAATTCCACCTTCAGACCACGGTTGATTACGGTGAACACGTTCGGCTTTACTATCTTTAAAGTACTGCTTTAACTGTTCAGACGCAAACACCTCGGCTCCATACATGTACTGATAAGCTCTCGAGCCGTTAATAATATTTGCTGTACGTTGTAGGTGCATTTGTTGTGTATTTAGAATTTGTATGGCTAACACACTTAGCACTGAAAATATAATCAGTACAGTAATCAAAGCGACACCACGGTTTTTGCCAAAAGCTTTCATGAGTCGTTGCTC
>Ga0208203_1000978_pt1 | contig 11773 bp, 16 predicted proteins | sample DeeseametaMP2914_FD_184167 | JGI IMG/M metagenome (GOLD analysis project Ga0208203, IMG submission 184167) | Marine microbial communities from the Deep Atlantic Ocean - MP2914 (SPAdes) | ecosystem: Environmental > Aquatic > Marine > Oceanic | place: West of Santa Cruz de la Palma, Atlantic Ocean...
GTCTAGATGAATTTCCAGGAAAGAGTTTTGAACAACTCGGTCTACCTAAAGGGGCTTCAAAATGATTAAGAACCTACTCCTCCTTTTTAGCCTCCTCCTTTGCGTCCTCGCAACGAAAGCACAGGATAGACTTGAACTTAGTGATAGCGAAATGGGTGAAGCCTTTACTGAAGAAGAGCTTAAAGTCATCGATAATAAAGAGCGCGGCACAGTCCTTAAGAGAAGAGATATTGAAACGGGCATCTTCTTAAAGAACTACAATACTTACGATGACAAGAACCGCACAAGCTTTCTCTATCACCTTAATAATGACATCAGCTCACCGACAGACCTGACCACCTTAGAATTCAACTACGCCCATCGTTTTGAATTGGCCTGGCTTGAACTCTTCGCTTTTAGAACCAGTGGTAAGTTCAGAGAAATAACCGACAACAATCCAGGTGACTTTGGGACAAGCTTTGACCTTGAAGACACCGATGAGACACTCTTTGCTTTTGGTGCCGCGATCTCTTATCGCTCACGCTGGATCCAAGACTTGGTTAACTCCGACAAAATGTTCACAACGACTTCAGCAGGTATTGGCTACTACTCCTTTGATGAAAACTTCACAGGTCAAAGTTACGGTGGGCCAGGACTTAAGACAGACTTTGGTCTTCACCGTCGCTCAAGTCGCTCCGTGCACTATGGTGTGCGCATGAGTTATCACCTCGCCAGTGTGAAGAGAGCTGAGGAAGTTGAAGGAGAGACATCGTCGCAACGCGCACTGACTCTCTCTTGGCTAACCTTTGGTTTTGATCTAAGTTTCTACTTCTAAAAGGAGCCCAACCATGATCCCACGTTATGACCGCCCAGAGATCTCAAACCTCTGGAATGAGCACGCCAAATTTTCAACCTACCTTGAAGTCGAACTCGCCATCCTCAAAGCTCTTGAGGGCGATAAAGTACCAGCTGGAACTGCTGATAAAATCAGAAGCTTAGCCAAGATCGACCCTGAAAGAATCAATGAGATTGAAAAGCAAACCCGTCATGACGTTATTGCCTTTTGCACTTCCATCACTGAAAACCTGGACGCTGAAACGGGTAAGTACTTTCACTTTGGGGTGACAAGCTCCGATATTATTGACACAGCAACAGTCGTTCAAATGAAGAGATCTCTTGAGACGATCCTACCAGTCTTTAAAGAACTTCTTCACACCCTAAAAGAGCGCGCCGAAGAAATGAAGGACGTGATCACCATGGGCCGCTCTCACGGCATGTACGCAGAGCCCATGAGCTTCGGCCAAAAGCTTTTAGGTCACTATAATGAGTTTGCAAGACGCTACCAAGAAGTGATCGATTTCACAGAGAACGAACTCACCGTTCAATATTCAGGTGCCGTTGGCAACTACACAATCCTTACACCTGATCAAGAAGCCATTGCCGCTCAGGAACTTGGTCTCAAAGTAGAACCTCATAGCACACAGGTCATCCCTCGCGATCGCATCGCAAAGATGGTCAATATTCATGGCCTCATTGCCGGTGCCATTGAGCGCTTAAGTGTTGAAATCCGCCACCTTCACAGAAGTGATGTGGGTGAGCTTCATGAAGGCTTTAAAAAAGGTCAAAAGGGCTCCTCGACCATGCCTCATAAGAAGAATCCTATTAGTGGTGAAAACCTTACGGGCATGGCCAGAATGCTTCGCTCTCATCAAATGATCGCCGCCGAAAATATCGTTCTTTGGCATGAAAGGGATATCAGTCACTCAAGTGCAGAGCGCATGATGCTTCCCGATAATTTTGGCATTCTCTTCTATGCCCTTGATCGCCTCAAAGATACGGTGAGAGATCTTGTCTTTCACAAAGAGAAAATAGAAGCGCGTGTGATGGAAGGTCACAACTACCTCTCAAGCTACTATCTTCATCACCTCATCGAAAAAACGGACTTTAAAAGAGAGGATCTTTACTACTACGTTCAAGAGGCAGCCTTTAAAGGTGCTGAAGCGAAGAGTGCGGAAGTTTTTCACGAGTCCCTCGTCGAAATCATGAAAGAGAAAGGTCACACTATTGATCTTCCTAAACCAACCTTCGATGAAATTAAGAATATTTTCACAAAGCATGTCGACCAAGTTTTTAACCGCTCTCTTGAGCTCTACCCCCTACCGTCATGATAAAATCACTCCTCCTGTGCCTTCTTACGATTCAGTCCCTATGGGCCCTTCATCCCGATGATTTTAAGTGGGAGATTGATAAAGACAGAAGAGGGATCAAAGTCTTTAAAGCTCCTCGCCACGAAGAGACGGGAATTATTCCCATTAAGGCCCAAACAGTTCTCGACTTTCCAATCTCGCGCGTTCTCACAGTTTTAGCGGACACCAAGAGAAAAGCAGAGTGGATTCCCAAACTCGATGAAGCCTATATTATCGAGGAGAAGAGTAAATACTCTCGCATTGAGTACGCCCGCTATAGTGCGCCCTGGCCTTTTCACGACCGAAGCTTTGTGATCTCAACCAAGGGACGCTATGACCCTAAAGAGCGAACGATTTTCATCGATATTCAGTCCACCACCCATGATAAAGCGCCTCTTAATCCTAAATATGTCAGAGGAAAGACCTATATTGGTTCGGTATTCTTAAAGTACGTTGAGGAAAATAAGACTTTCTTTGAAATTACTCTCCTCACAGACTTTAGAGGAAATATTCCGGCGTGGATAATCAACTTAGTTCAAAGTTCGTGGCCATTTAAGATGGTGGATAATCTTACGGCCCAACTCAAGAAAGACGATATCGTCATTCCCGAATTTTATAAGAGCCCTGAATAAGGGCCCTTATTTTTAAAATTAATTCTTCTGGCAGCTCACTTCATCACAGTGCATGGGATCGTTCTTGGCCAAGCACTTTTGTTTAACCTGAGCTTTGACTCGCCCTAAGTTTCTTCCACTTGCTGTAAACGTTTCGACAAAAGGAGACATCTCACAAGTGTAATAGTTAAGGCCAATAGCATCTTTAATGAGACTCATTGGATTATTCTTAGCTGAGCTATATCCCTTCGAATAAGCGGCTTTAAACTTTCCTTGGTTTGCTTTATCACAAAGAGAGTATCCCCTAGCATTATGTTCTTCGCCATTTTGAGCATCTTCGACACCTTTTGAGTAGGCTGCATCAGCATCACAATTGTCAGCAACCCATTGTTTTTCAATCGCCGCGCATGAAGTAAAAAGAAGAAGTGAAATGAGTAAGTGTGTTTTCATTTTTGTATCCTTTTCTTGTTAAGTTAGAGATTATAGTCCCCAAATAATGTTATAAAATTCAATTAAACTTTTTGCCCTTGTAAGGTCACCGGATATAGAAAAATCCTCCTCTCTGTCCCTTCTATAATAATTTTCAGTGTACCAAGTATAGGTCGGAAAAATATCAAGTAGGGTTACAGTCGGCTCTTCAATTTCACCTGCGACAACAATTGCTTTAATGTAAGAATCTACAATAAAACGAGTCAGCACATTGGGTGCTTTAACCTTTTCTTTGAACTTCTTAAAAATCTCAACCATACCAGGCGTAAATTCATCAAACCGAATTGTGACGTCACTTTTTAGAAAACTTTCAACTACCTCTAATGTTGTAGAATCAAAAGAGATGCAGCTTATTTGATTATAGATTTGTACTGCTTCAAAGAGTTCCATTTCATCTCGAAGAGCAATTTTCTTTGCCGCTTCCAGATGACGCATTCTAGACTTGTTATTCTCCGAATGAATGCAACCACTTATATTGCGAAAAGCCTTAGAGAGTTCAAGTCTTGTAAAGGGGCCATTCCCTTGTGGATCTTTAACCGCCAGTCTCGTTACAATCTCTCTCTCTAAGAAGGCCGTAATTTGATTTGATAGTGAATAATTAGATGTACCGTCGGCACTTCCTGACTCAAGGCCCGCAACACCAGCAAGCTCATGGTGAACGATGAGATACTGATCATTAATATCCTTTTCCAAAAGTTGCTTAGAGTTACAGATCATCATTGGAATCGATTCATCTGTAATAAAATTCACACACATCTTTTCTTTATTCTCCACCATAATAGGCTTACTAATACAGGTGACTTGAGTTTCTCTAATGGCCGTCGTCATTTTTTCTTCGTAATCTGCAATCGTTACTGAATCCTCTAATTTTAAGGAAAGATGACCTTCCTCTCCAATCCAGCGCTCAATATCCTCACTAATCTCTCTGATTTTTTGCTCACAGATATCACCTCCGTTTCCCTTGTCTCCAGAAAGTTGCAGAACTTCCTCACTAAGAGAGCGGTTTCTCATAAAAGATTCAATCTCTTCATAAGTCACCTGCGTGACTAACGAAGAATCAGTTGGTGGCGCCGCAAGAGGTAAGACCTCATTGGCATTAATCGTAGTACAAACTAATAAAAGTCCGATGAGTGATTTCATTGCATTTTCTCCTGATCATTTAAATTACTTAAGGGGTAGAGTTGAATAGCGAGATTATAAACTTCTGTTTTATTTCCTGTTTGAAAGAGTGCTGACATCTTTTGGCGAAACTCTCTAATAATTTTCTTAGCTTCTTGAACCTGTTCCACATCAATAGCGACAGTCACTGAAGAGAAGTCCCTGAGATGAACGTCAACGTCCTCAAGCTTTTCCTTTCCTAAATCAAGAGTCTCTTGATGGGAAACCTGGAGGGCCTTACTGACAACATCTTCCGTTGTTTTGATGCCTTTATTTACTTTTATGAAAGAGCTTCCCTCTTTTTTGAGAAGACCTGACTCTAATAAATTATGAACCACCACATCAGCTCGATGAGAAGTAAGGTCAAGCTTACTCGCAATCGAAGCCAGGGTGACCTCAAAACCATCGAGCTCAAAGAGCTCTAAAACAGCGTAATGTTCCCACTCTGAAATGACCTTGTAGTAGGACTCATCCAGAAGAAAGCGCTTATCTTCTTCTATAATAATATCTTCTAGAGAAGCCTGCTTCTTTCCGACACTCTGATTGAAGAGCTGCTCTTCAATCGGGCTAAGCTTTAATTTCTTTATGATCGTGCTGGCCTTCTTCAAAGGAAAGGCCCTCTCCCCTCTCATAATCTTTCCGAGAGAAGAGCTATCAATCTCAAGGTCCCTTGAGAAGGCACGCATGGAGTAGTGGGCATTAACCCTTTGCTTCTCCGAGAAAGCTTCCTTGAGCTTTTGAATATGATAGCGATCTGTGTTCATGAGCTTCTTTTAGCACAGCTTGCCGCAGAGTGCGGCAAAATGAAAAAAGTACAACGAGAAAGCGCGGCTCATCTGCCGCACCCCCTAAAATAGCCATTATTGACTGTCTAAAACTTAGGCAGCCCCCTAAAAGCTTTACCCTAGAACCCCCTCCGAGGTGCCCTGTTGCTATATTTGGAAAAAACAAAAACCAAGGATCACTCCGTGAAGAAAACACTCTCTTTCGCTCTTTTAGCGACTCTATTTTCAGCACAAGCTAAGCTTAATACAGTCAAAGTTTTTGACGGCTCACTTGCTACCTGTAAAACAGAGAAAGATGTCAATGAAGTTAGAAATCAATTGGGTGCCTACCGAGCAAAAGCCCTAAGTGCAACACTGACTGAAGATGAGAATGTTCAAATTAAGATCGCCCTCTCTTTTCTTCAATGTGTAAACGAAGATTCTAAAATTGGCTTCAAGCTCCAATCCCCACTTGAGACTATTACTTCACGCTCCTTTAAAGGCGATGAGATTACTATCTTTGTTAATAAGGCACGTGTGAAATCATTCAAAGACGGTGTCTACACAATCCTCTCCAATACTCAACTTGATGATAAGGCCGTTCAGGTTCACACCATCGAAGTTCCCCTCAAAGAAATTCTCAATGGAGAAGGCTCCGAGCACGCAAGTCTTGACCTCTTTATCCAAAAAGATATTAAAGTCGAAAATACGTCATCAAGTGAAATGGTAATGGAAGATGTCAGAAGCTTCGGTAAGTTTCGCATCCACCTCAAGGTCGACTCTGAAACAAAAAAGGTCACGATTAAATGAAGAAGGTCTTAAGCACTTTTTTATTTCTTCTTTGTGCGACAACTCTAGCAACAGAATATGTTGTGGTAGGCGTTTCAGGCTTTGGAACCAGAAAGCCTGAAAATGCCTGGCAACCCAGTGCTGCTCATGACCTGCTTCCCACCATGGGAAAGATTTATTCGCAACACAAGATTGTTCACTATGCAAAGACAGCTGAACTTCAGGAAATTGTCGATGAATTTGAGTGTAACGAGGGAAAGCAACAAAGAGATGATCTTAAGCTTATCGTTCTCGTTAATAGCTGGGGTTCAGGAAAGGGGCATAAACTTGCTCAGATGTATAAGAAGCAATGCGGACAGTTGGCAGAGGCTTTTTATATCGTCGACGGTGTTAAGAAACCTATTGGACCTTTCAAAAAGAAGATTCTCGCCAACTCTTGCTACAATATCTATCAGAGAAAAGGTGCTGTTCGTGGTAATAAAATTAAAGGCTGTGAGAATATTAACCTCACAAGTGAGTGCGATGTCCTAGGCTATGGCGGAGTGAAATGCCATATTCATGCAGAGTGGACAGGTGGCCAGCACTTTGCTGACCACATGAGAGAGAATTACCTCTTTAACTAAGTCTTAGTGATTAGCTTCATCAGGTGTCATCTGCGCCTGAATGAAGTTTTGGATACCAACTTGCTTAATAAGGTGTTGCTGAGTTTCAAGCCAGTCAACATGGTGCTCTTCAGACTCAAGAATGGAGCGAAAGAGATCACGCGAAACATAATCACGCTCTTTTTCAGCTAACTCAATACAGTCTTTAAGATGAGGAACAGCTGCATGCTCAACCTTAAGGTCGCACTCAATAACTTCCTCAATATTAGTACCAATCATGACTCTTTCAAGCTTTTGAACATTAGGTAGCCCCTCAAGAAAGAGAATGCGCTTTATGAGTTCATCAGCATGCTTCATCTCATCAATGGAAGCATCGTATTCAAGCCTTGCAAGCTTATTCATTCCCCAATCCTCAAGCATTCTTGAGTGGAGGAAATATTGATTAATTGCAGTGAGTTCTTTTGTGAGAACAGAGTTAAGGGCGTCGATCACCGCCTGTGAACCTTTCATGGATGACTCCTTAGCAAAAATGAAATTGAACTAGTTCTTTTTTGCTATATTAGAGTCTTTGGAGGCCATTTGCATACCCACTTTTTCAAGGGCATCCATCAAACACACTCCACAGGACTGGCCGAGGTTTAATTTTCTTAAGGCATCATTGAGGTTACCCTTCGTTGCCTGAACGGTTTCCTCTAATTCCTTCTCTGTAATTTTGTGACAAATACATGCGTACATAGCCAAATACCTCTAACACCAATACTAGCACAGGTGTTTGAAAGATCAAACTAAAACAGTTATCGGCTAATTTTTATCACACTTTATAAATTTTAATAGGTTAGAAGCTATTTTTTTATAACAGGTCAACTAAGTCCTTGTTTTCCTGAAGCTCTGCAACAATATTTTTTACCTCTTGAGAGCGGCTTTTTGGCAAAACAACCACCGTTTTCTCGTTAGAAACAACAATCAGATCGTCCACTCCAACGAGACTAACATGCTTACCAGGAGCATAGACGATATTGCCTTTGGCCTCATGAATGACATCATGGCCTCGACTTATAAGGGTATTTCCCTGTCTTTCTGTGACCACTGTTTCAAGGGCATCCCATGAACCAAGATCATTCTAATCAAAGTCTGCGGCCACAACGCAAACGCATTCACTCTTTTCCATGACAGCATAATCAATGGAATCTTTTGGAAGCTTTTCATAAACTTCGGCCACACCCTGACCTTTTTCAAGAGCACTTTTAAGGGCATCAAAGTGAGCATAGGTTTCTGGCGAGCAGTGGCTAAATTCACGCTTAAGTGTTTTTAACGTCGCCACAAACATACCTGCATTCCAGTAATACTGGCCGCTCTTAAGATAAGATTCAGCCGTTTCACGATCAGGCTTTTCCTTGAATTCATCAACTTTTGAAACACCACTTGCGGCCTCTTCCCCTCTTTTAATGTAACCATATCCGGTATGAGGAAAGTTTGGTTTAATTCCAATCGTGACAATTGCATCCTGTTCTGTCGCACTCTTTCCAGCGAGCTCCACCGTACGGCGAAAGCCATCTTCATCTAAGATCACGTGGTCAGAGGGCACGATAGCGACCACATCATCGTCACCTGCTCCCATAACTTCAAGCGCTGCCATACTCAGGAGAATACAAGGAGCTGTGTTTCGGCCACTTGGCTCAAAGATCAGGCCTTTGTCATTAATCGCACCTTCGGAGCACTCGGCAGCTAAAGCTTCCTGTTCTTTCACTGTCACGACAAATCGTCTTTTGGCTTCAATCAGGCCTTCAAAGCGGCTCAGTGTCTTCGTCAAAAGGGGTTGATCACCGGTGAGGCTGAGATATTGCTTCGGTCTTTGAGAAGTAGACTCAGGCCAAAAGCGAGTCCCTCGGCCGCCGGCCATAACAAGAGCGTAGAAATTAAATTGAGACATAAGAGACCCCTTATGGAAGATTATTTTTTCTTATTTTGCTTGAGAGAAAGGGATTAATCAAAACGCACGAAGACGTAATCTTGACCTTGAAAGAGGCTGCGCTCTTTTTTGACGTAATCTTTAGCCTCTGTGATGGTCTCAAAAACCCCAAGGCTGACACGATACCAAATTCCACGATTGGGAAGTTCAACTTCATTAATAATAGGATTATAACCACGCACCTTAAAGCCCTCAGCAAAAGCCTCAGCTTCTTCAAGAGAGCGGTGTGAGCCCAGTTGAATGGTGTACTTTCCACTAAACTGATCTTTTAGGCTTGATGTTGCCCCTGTTTCAGAAGGTACTTCAGTGCCAGGAACAGGTTCAACCATTTGGTTTTGCCCTTCCATTTCCACGGCCTTCTTAGCTTCTCGTTTTTCTTCTTCAAGCTTTTGCAGATCGTAGCGCTTTCCTTCGCCATCGGTTTCTTCTTTTATATGCTCTTCTAACTTCTTATTGAGGTCTCTTAATTCTGGATCTGCAGGAGTCTGCGCCTCTTGAGTTTTACTCTCTTCTACAACTTCATTGACCAATTCCTCTTGACCAGAGAGAAGATCCACTTTTTGACGATCAACGGGTGACAGCCCCGATTGATCAAAGGAATAGCTCTTTCCGACCTTCACACCAAAAACAAAGGAGGTCAGAGCAATTAGAAACATAAAGAGAAAGATGAGGGCCACCTCTCTCTTTGAAAAGACATAAAGTTTTGTATTCTCGTCCATGTCCTTAATTTTAGATGGGTTATGCGTTTCGTGCAAAACATTTTATGGGGTAAAAAAGTCCATTTCACTCAAGAAATTCCCTACAAAAAGAATCAACAAATCATTTTCATTCTTTCAAAGTGTGCCCTCTTTAACTTCACCTGGAGAAAGTATGACAACGAAATCAGCCAAACTTAGAAATCCTCTCAAACTTGCTAAAGAAGAATCTGGCCAATCCCTTTTGGAGTACATCCTTCTGACTTCTTTAGTGGGTATCTTTTGTTTAATTGGGGTCAAGACCTTTGGCGGTCATCTCAAAACTCGAATCGAGCAGATGAATAAACAAATCACCAAGCATGTGAAGATTGGCTAATGCTCTATGCTCAAGGAATTGTCTCCCTGGGGCTCTTTTTCTTGATCCTAGGGAGCTCTTATCAATTAGGACAGAAGGGCTATTGTTTAGCCTACAACTCCGTTAAGCAACTTCGCTCTCTTCAACTTGAGCTTCACGGTCATCTCCATCAGGGCTTTATTCCCTCCTCATGGCAAGAATCGTGTCGCCCCAATTTTAAAATTAAAAATACAGGGAAAGGAATTGTCCTCTATGAAAAGAACAAGAAAACGATTTACCACAGGCCCCATTGGTGGCGAGCGAGGAAGCATCACTCTTCTCGCCACTCTCCTTTTAAGTCTCCTCGCTCTTTTCATCATGTTTTCAACTAAGAAACTGCTCCTTCTCAACGAAGAGAGAAAGCAAAGAACGCAAACCTATCTTTGTTTAAAAAGTGCTTTTGACCTCTACGCATCTTTACAAAAATTCATGAAGAGAACCAATCTCTCTATTGTCACTCTTAATGCGGCCATCATTGCTTTTAAAAATCCTGCTCTTCATACAATGAAGAAAATGGTTCAACGCTCTCAAGAGCTTAAGCTCCTCACACTCTCCTCTAAGCTTTACTCCCGCTCGTGTCAGGGTTTACAGCTTAAAATAATGAGAGACGCTTATCCTCTTAAGAGTCCTTTCCCCACTCTCAAGAGAACACTCTCAGGAACTGTTCTTTTAAGAAAAAAACCTCAAAGCCTCTTTCTCACAAGCAGGAAGAGTTACCCCTTTCTCTTTGTTATTAAGGGCAAGATCACTTTCGCCCCTCGCCTCCTTCTCACTCAGAGTAAGGAGGTTTTAATCGGGCCGCAGGTGCGCTTCTAATGAACTTCACCGCCCTTATTCTTCTCATTACTTTTCAATTTCTTATTATTCAATCCACTCTCAAAGGAGTCCGCCATTACTGCCTCACTCAAAAAAGACACCTTACTGCTTTTCAAAAAAAATGGAACCGATGAGTCTCTCTCCCCTCGAGAGCGTTGGCAAAATAAAGAAAGAGCTCTTAATCTCAAGTGGAGCGCTCTCTTTATTCTCAGCCACCTTCTCTGGATTATTTTACTTCTCTCCCCCAAGGAGCAGGATAAAAGTCAGACTCCCCTTGAAGCGCCCCTTCAGGAGAATCATCAATTTGTCACTCTTCCTGGCTTCATTTATACACCTGAGCCCAAGCTCGGCCAAAAAATAGATGTCAGCCTCATTAATCAAAGTAATCCAAAGGTCATTCTCAATGCGAGACTTCATCAAATTGCTGAAGACCCTATGAGTGAATCAGGTCAACGAGCAAAACTAGAGGTCTCAAAAGAAACTCTGAAGATGATCAGAGGTCAAAAAGGGTTGTGGGATATTTTTCCAGGTCAAAATAGAAATTCAATGAGTGGAGGTCCCTATGAAGTTATTTTGTAAACTCCTTGTCCTTCTTACACTCTCCGTAAATGCAACACCTCTATCAAGAAGGGCCATTATCATCAGTGGATCTCCCAAGGACTGGCAGATGAAGGTCTTAAAGAACTTCCTCACAGAGCACTCTCTTCATGAGTCCTCACTCATTGTTTGGGACCTTAAGAATACGCAATGCAAGCTGATCAGGGCCGCTCTTTTACAGCTTTGTTTTTCAAAGGGAGAAATGAAGACTGTCATTAGGGATGAGAAATTGCTTAAGAAAACAATCGGAAGGCTAATGCTCTATGCTCAAACAGCAAAGGCCCACCAAAAGGAGGGCCAATATGAAAAGTAAATTGCTTTGGATTTACTTCGCTTTTTCTGGGTGGATAGCAAACTTAGGTGTTGTCCCTTTATTGTTGTTTGCAGCTTTTCTCTTCTTACCCATTTTAGTTTTTTTAGCGTTTCTTTTATTTCTGGTAACTCTTGTGTTTGAAACCATTACTCAACTCCTATCAACGAACACTTTCAGCAGGTGCAGGTATTCTCAATCTAATAAGTCCCACAACTTACGGCCTTATCACCCCCTTGTCAAAGGACTCTTGGCCACTCTTTTCATTTTCTACACGCTCCTTCCTCGCCCAGCTTTGGCATTTTCGGAAAAACAACTATTTAGCTCCAGTATCACCCTCTCTATCGGCCAGCTGCATAAAATCCCCGTCCAAGGAGTCATCAAATACAGTTTAGGGAATAAGGAAATTGCAAG
>Ga0208203_1000979_pt1 | contig 11770 bp, 11 predicted proteins | sample DeeseametaMP2914_FD_184167 | JGI IMG/M metagenome (GOLD analysis project Ga0208203, IMG submission 184167) | Marine microbial communities from the Deep Atlantic Ocean - MP2914 (SPAdes) | ecosystem: Environmental > Aquatic > Marine > Oceanic | place: West of Santa Cruz de la Palma, Atlantic Ocean...
CTGAAATTTTGCGCTACTAATTGCCGCATGAAAAAACTGACAATTTTGCTTAATCTAATTATTTCCCAGGCTTTTTGTGCCAGCTTAACTGTAATTGGCCCTTGTGATGAAAAGCCCCTTTTCTCAGTAAATACAAAAATAAACTCAAAACAGAGTGTCGGCTCATTTAGCCTTGATGTATTTAACGCGAACAAGATCCCATACCAAGGTACTTTTGAGGGGTTCAACTCTATTTTTGAAACACCCGTTGGACTTGATGCGATGGAAGTACTGAGCGACACAGAAATGAGGGCACATGGTTGGTGTTACTCAGTAAATGGGGTTTCACCTGAGAAGTTTCCAGACGAGATATTTATCGAAGATGACGCTGAGGTTGTGTGGTGGTTTGGATATGCCCATCTTCTAGATGGTGAGTGGATTACTCAATGCTCTGAAACACATCTTATTGCTCCTGAGCAGTTTTGTTCATCGAATTAAGAAACAGGAAGTAAATACTTAATTATACAATCTGATTTGTCCGGAGCATAGTTCTCCGGATAGAGAAAGATCTCTTGTGCTCTTGTGACTTTCTTAAATTGATCAGGCCCAATGTCCTGCAGACTCTTTACTATATCCCTTGCATGGCCTTTGTGATGGATACACATAAAAACTCCTGCATCTAATACATACTCGCTTAGGCCATCGGTCCTTACATCACACAAAGCATAGTATATAACAGCTCCCTTTGAGCCAGGGAGGTCATTTTCTATTATAGATACTTGAGAGAACCCTGAGATATTTTGATCTGAAACTTTCTTTTTTAACTGGGCCCATAGTGCTTTAATTTTAGATGGACGTTCATGAGGTGAGTTTGGCAGCTCACAGGATAGTCCATAAAACTGCCGCCTCTCAATATGAATTTCTTCTATACGAGTTATTACTCTTCTCCCTCAAGATTGTGATAAACTCCAACAACGTCTTCATCGTCTTCAAGAAGTCCTATAAGCTTCTCAATCTGAGTATAGGTTTCTTCATCGACAGACTTAAAGTTATTCGGGATTCGCTGAAGATTTGCTTCCTCAGGGGTGATATTCATTTCTTGAAGCTTTGTCTGAATGTCTCCAAAAGACTCCATTGGTCCCATTACTTCAAAGTTGCCCTCTTCAGTAGTATCAATGTCCTCAGCACCAACATCAATCATCTCAAGAGTGAATTCTTCTTCGTCAAGCTCTCCCTTTGGAACAATAAATACGGCCTTTCTATCAAAAATAAATTGAAGACAACCGTCTTTTCCCAAAGACCCATTACACTTATTAAAATAACTTCTTACATTCGCTGCAGTTCTAGTGGTGTTATTAGTAGATGCTTCAACGAATACACCAACTCCACCAGCGCCATAGCCTTCGTAGGTAATGTCTGAGTATCCTTCACCGTCGCCACCAAGTCCACGTTTAATAGCACGGTCAATATTGTCTTTTGGTACATTAAACTTTTTGCATCTCTCCAAAGCAATTTTAAGCAAAAAGTTTGTATCAGGGTCTCCCCCTCCACTTTTTACGGCCGTGGCCACATCATGCAACGCCTTAGTGTAGACCTGACTCTTTGCTCTGTCCGCAGCTCCTTTTTTAGCTGCAATCTTAGCTGATTTTCTTCCCATGTTTCCGTCCAGTTATTTAATTTTTAATATTTTGGATAATTTACCAAAAACTTTAATGCTTGGGCAATGCCAAGAGCTTAAAAACAATATCTTTAAATACTAAGACAATGAATATGCTTAAAAAGGCCCCAAGCCCAAGTACTCCTCCGAGTCCTGCTAGAAGCACAGCAACATACTTGTAAAAAACGATAAAAATTATGGCTGCTAGAACGATTTCAATACTCGAGGCTTTGCTCATACCAATAAAAGAGCCGCCAAAAAACATAGCACCGTAATAGTTGGCCTCAAGAGGAATGATTAGGCCCAAAGTTAAATAATATAGCAAGCTTGTCATTGCACTGGCCCTAACAGCTCCAAGCAAATGGGTAGAATAAGACGTTAGAAGCCCGCCAAGCGCAACGGAAACAAACTCAAGCATAGCTGTGTCTCGTTAAAACAAAAATTGCACAAGCAAGAAAAGCGATTGTTCCAAGCTTTCCGCCAAGTCCTGTAAACTTATCATCCAAAACGATGAATAAAAGAGCTCCGATTACACTTATTGCTATAAAACTTATAACACCAAGCCCAAGCTCACCGGAGCACATTCCCGCAAAGCAAGAACAATACAAGAGTGCCTCTAAGCGAGCTTTTACACCAGGTATTAACGACCCTGCTAGTGTCACTGCACATGCGCTAAGTATTGAAGAGATATTCAAGGATGCAGCGATGATAAAAGTAAGAAAGCTTCCACAAAAAAAGATTGTGGAAAAAAGAACAACTTTTTTACTTAACTGAGAATTCACGGGCCTCAGTTTCAACAATACTCTTAACTTCATTGTTGGCACACTCCGCCCCTTTGTGACCAGGTTTGCCGAACTCATTGCCATTGCTAATAAACACGGCCTCTTCATCCAGTTCCTCTAGTCTGCCAGTCCACTTTTTTCCATTTACAAGTACGACTTCAACCCATTTTCCAACCAATGATTGATCCATATAATGCCTTTATGTTCAGTTAAAGGTGCCATTGTACCATCTTCACGCATTTTTGCACCCTTTCCCCAAAATAATTGCTTCAATCCGTGCACATCGTAGTTTTTGGAGTCTGATCTAAGCCCAAGTCATTAAAATTATTTGGTCACCGACATCAATAATTTAGTTAAGAAAATAAACCCTGTCTATACTCTTCTTCTTATTGACACCCAACGATCCTTGGCCAGAGCATACCAATCATTAAATAAAGGTTCAAAAACCTATTAGTTCAAAGTCCACATACCTGGATCAAATAGAAAATTAATCTCAATTAGTAAGTTTTGTACAATATTTGGGAAGGTTACAATAAATCGTATTATTTTTTGACAGTTTAAAAAACAACATGGAATTACTTCAACGAATCTGTCGCTCGCCCAGAATAAGCAATAAAATTTACGTAATTTAAAAGGCTAATTATGAAATTACGTGTACTTACTTTATTAACCTTCATTCTTCACATAAACCCGGCAAATAGTGGAATGACTAACAATATAATCTTTAGTAATAGTCTAGAGTCCTTATGTGTGCATTGCTCAACAGAGGCAGCCAACAACAATCATTCTTATCAAAAAAATTTCAGTACTAAGTTTGAGAACACAAATTCAACTAAGGACTTTGTTATTGTAGTTCAAAACAATGGAAGAATGAACTATTACGAGAACTATGTTCTCAGGAACAATATAAGAAGTTTAGAACTAACCGATATTGGAAGTAACCTTATTTCCAATATGACTGACGAGCACAAGTTAAAAATTTTTTACCACTTATCTTCTGACCTAAGCATTAATAATAAACCACTTTGGGTCCAAGAGAAGTCAAATCCACATGATTTATTTGGATTCTTTGCCGCAAATAATAGCTCTTCTGTTATTTCCCTTAATTTATACCAACATCCAGAAGTGGCAGTTACAACTTACCTTCATGAACTTTTCCATCTATATGATCCTTATATCCATAAAATTAGTAAAAAGGGTAACCCTTCTGAAGTTGAAAAGTTTATTGGAGAATATAGGGCCTACCTCGTTGAAATGAATTATTACTTACAGAAACAAGCGGCCAACGCACAAATGCTCTTAAGGCCTGTTGAGAATTACAAATTTCACGAGCAATTTATAAGCAGAGGAAAGGTTAATTACAATAAGCTCTATAACTATCTACTTGATACGCACTACCCTACAGATGTTTCAAGAAACTGGTTTGTAGATAGAGGAACTCCAATTGAAATATTAATCGAAAAAAACAATGTTGTAGTTGGCAGAGAAGTAATAAATATTGAGTCAAATAGCCTTAACCCAGTTATGCACAAAGTTTTATCACGATATCTTGATCAGGATAAGACGGCCGCCTTTAGAGTAATTTCAAAAGTTCGTTACAAAAAGATTTCTACTAAGAAGATTAAAGAGAAAAACATACAAGCACAAAGAAAAATTAAGAGCACAATAGGAAAAGACATTAAAAAGTATCTAAAAAACCACGGCCTTTTAGATATTAGAACTCTTACAACCGCTCCGATCCAAGGAACTTCATTTGGTCCAAAAGAACGAGGAAAAGGAGATTAGGTGACTTCTAATCTCTTAAATATTTTACAAAAATTTATTGGACTTAAAGAAGTAGAGTCTCTAAGAAAATATTTTGCCCAAGTAGATATTGAAGAGGCATCCCATGAACAAAAGCTTATATACGTAAAGTACTTGGCCTTGGTAGATTCAATCGCACTTGCGCAAATTCATATCGAAAAGTGGGGACTTGAATCGGAATCAAACCTTTACGCGGAGTTAAACTACCTCGCTGGAGATTTAAATAAAGCAAAAAGCTACCTTCCGCAGATAGAAGATAGTTATCTTAAGGCTGATATCCTATTGCTAGACGAAAACTTTAAAGAAGCTCAGCAGGTCTTAAAAAAAGAAAGTATCTCTGCCAAATGGTTTTATTACTCAGGTCGAATATACTCGCATTTAAATCAACTTGAAAAAGCTGATAAATCGCTAAATTCGGCCTTGAATTTATATTATAGACACAATGATGTTGTAATGACCTCAGTAATAATATCAAACTTAGTCGTTCTCAAGTCAAGACAACAACAAAACCATATTGCATACTCTCTTTCAAATCAACTCAGAGAGCTACTAAAAAAAATAGAATTTAAGGATTTTCCAGAATCAAAAGCAAAGCTTTTAATTAATCAGGGACTCTACCTGGGCAATAATGGACATCCAGGTGAAGCTATAAGTTGTATTATTCGTGCAAAACTTACCTTGGATAGGTTTCCTAATTCAAATGATTTCATTAGAGTTCAATTAACCTACGCATATAACATAATGGACCTGGGTTATATTAAAAAGGCCATAAGGATACTTCAATCGATTACACCTGTAAAAAAATTCCAACAATTTGATAAATACAGATACCTAATGAAAGCTTATGCCCTTCTAGATGACTCCGCTGAATATGAGAAGGCACTAGAAAAAGCATATGAGTTCCAAGACAAATCGGACTCATTTGATATAATCCATTTAGAAATTGATAGGACAGAATCAGAGTTCTATTTGAACCAAGAGCTTCCAAACTTTTTAAAGGCTAAAAATCTTACACAAAAATATGATGATCAAGAATCATATTACTATTTAATTAATAAAATAAATTTTTTAAGTTTAAACTTTGACAACTTGGATGATTCAATTAAATTTCATACTAAAAACTCTCTGTTTAAAGAATTAAATAAAGACCGAATCCTTGTCGCTCTCAAAGAAATTCAGACCAAAGATTATTCCAACGCATTAGAACATCTAGATCGCATTCCTTTGAACTCTTCACCAAAAATAAAAGAACTAAAGGGGTTTCTAAAAGAGTTCTGCCAATCAAAATTAACTGGGGAGTTAAGGATTAATGATCAATTCACTTACAAAGACCCTATTTTAAAGATCATCCAACATTACTTGGATAGAGACACTAATGATTCAACCTGCGAAGTTCTCGTTCTTTTCAAGAGCTTAAAAAAGCACCAAAAACATTTCCTAAAGAGATTACTTGAAATTTTAAACATCAACCTTTTAGAAAACATCACCTTTTTGAAAGACGGGAGGAAAGTGTCTCTTACAAGAATAGAAATACTCGAAATAATGAAGCACCCAGTAAAATCCATAATAGATTTCAAGCACAATATTATTTCCATTAGAGGTAACGATCTAAACAAAAGACTTAAAAGTGAAGTCCAAATAAACCTATTAGAGTTTTTGGTAAATAATCATTTGAGATATAAATCAAAAGAATCAATAATCTTAGAAGTTTTCAATAAAGCAATCTATGATCCATTAATTGATGATAATTTAATTTATGTTAATATTAACAGACTTAAAAAGACCTTAGGTTATAAAGATTCCATCCTTACGAAAGGTGGGCATTACAAGTTGAACACAAAGGACTTATATTTAGGGATAAATGACTTATAACCCTGTATGAGCGGCCTTCTTAACTCTTCAAATGTGTGTAAAACTCATGCCACCTGCCACGCCTATTAATCTTGACCAAACTCATATTTCACGCTCCTTTTCCATCTCTATTGCACACAGGTTGGTAAATTTTACAGTTTATCAGAAAATCCCCTATAAACTTTTAAATTGAGCTCAGTAAATTTTTCATTAAAAATCGTAGCTGTAACTTAAATTACGTTGGCACACCCAACAAACATATGAAATTAACCTACATACATTGAAAAAACTTCCAAGTATGTAAAAGGTAGCTGTAAGCACGTGTAAGTCGTACCCCATAAACGTGAATGCTAAAGAATCCGAAAGTTAAACAATTCGGAGGAAATCATGAAACTTTTAATTACTTTAATTTACTTTTTAACATTTGACTTGCTTGCATGGGAGAACATCGAATTTCAAGGAGAAAAGGATACAAAAATAGTTTTCACAAAGTTTGGAAACTCCCCTGGAACAAATGGCTCAATACTTATCTCAACAGGTCGAACGGAAGCATCAATAAAATATGAAAACATCGCCCATAACTTTATAAATGCAGGTTTTTCACCAATATATGTGATCAACCACAGGGGACAAGGTTTTTCACAAAGAATGTTAAATGACCCCCATAAAGGTTATGTTGAAAACTTTTCCCACTACTACGAGGATTTTAACAAATTTGTAGAAATTGTAAAAAATGATCCAGATACAAATTTGAACAAAATGTACCTATTAGCTCATTCCATGGGTGGGGCAATCGCCACAGGCTATCTACAGAATTTCAAAAATTCATTTCGAAAAATTGCATACACAAGTCCTATGTTTGGTATCAAGCTAGATAAAAGTGAACTACTTACACTGGCCCAAACTGCGGTAAGTTGTTATACGCCTTTTGGACCAGAATGCATTGATTACGTTCCAGGTGGAGGTGCGTTTAATTTTGGTAAAGTAAATTTTGAAACAAATGAACTGACGAGAAACGAAGAGGAATATCATAAAATTTATGAGACATGGAGCCTTTTCCCTGAATTGCAACTAGGGTCAGCAACACTAAGATGGGTCAGAGAAGCAATACAGGCCAACCGGGTGATGCGCAAGAACCACCAACTAACTAAGATGAAAAATGTAAAGGTTCTTCTACTACAGGCCGGAGAGGACAAAATTGTAGATAATGAAAGACAAAATGAGGTTTGTAACAAAATAAATCAAATAAAACCCAGAAATTGTAAGAAGGTCACTTTTAAGAACTCATTTCACGAAATTCTAATTGAAAAAGATTCAGTTCGATTTGAAGCACAAGACAAAATAATAGAGTTTTACAAAAATTAACGGTAACTAATAATGAATGCCACATTAAAAGTAGTCTTAAGTTCATTACTATTAGTACTATTCATTCAAAGTTCTTATGCAAATACCAACCACAAGTGCCACCTACTTCTTGATGCAGGAAGTAGTGGCACAAGGTTATATGCATTCAAGAAAAAGGGTGATTCATTTAAGCAATTATATAAAGATACAATAAATATTGGGGTATCTTGGAGTCTAGAGCAAAAATTGTGTTCACATAAAATTTGCACTCAAAAAGATATTGAAGAGACTGTTTATACTTTAATAAATAGCTATCTATCAAAAGATAATGAATGCAAAGAAGGTATAGAAACAATAAATTTACTAGCAACTGCCGGCATGAGGTTGGCGGAACAAAAACACGGTAGGGCCAGGGTTAAAAACCTTTATGCCCACTTAGAAAGAATTATTTTGAAAGCGCTGAAGACCTTCCATATACCCATAGATAAAAATAAAGTGTCGGCCAGAACCATAACAGGCGCAGAAGAAGGAATTTACACCTGGTTGGCCGTCAACATACTAAAAGAGAATCACACAAACACGGAGGGCATAATCGAAATGGGTGGAGCTTCAATGCAAATAGCTTATGCCTGTGAAAACGATCTCAACTGTAATGATAACTCTTTCAAAGTTAAATTCAGAAATTCCATAGTAAACCTTTTTAGTCATTCATGGCTTGGACTCGGTAGAAATGAAGCATACCGAATTTACAATTTAGAAAAAAGTAGGAGCTGCACCCAATCAGATTCAAATAATTTTATATTAGAAAGGTGCATGTCGGATATATCAAAAATTTTCACCCAATACGAAAACAAAATTTACCTTAAAGATCATCTAAACTATAAAGCAGCAACATCAGTGAAACAAGGTACAAAAATTCAGGTCAATATTCCTGCAGACAAAAGATTTCATGCCACTGGTGGTTTTGTATATGCTGAATTTGATTCTCTTCTTAGAAATGCACATGAAATCTGCAACATCAGCAAAACTGACTTAATTGAGAATAGAACACAATATCAAAGCATTGAAAAAACCCCTGAAGAATTAATTGAATCCGAATGCTTTGCAAATCTATATTACCAAGCTCTTATAGATTCTATCCCAAACTTAAATATAACCAGCAACTTAAAGAAAATGAAGGAAATCAACATCGATTGGATCTATGGAGCAATTAACTGCATAGAAACAAATTGCCTTGAATTTTATGAGCCTAACTGCAAATGGAATAAAAACTGGAACTGCATTCAGTAAAATAACAAAAGGAGAAACCTTGAAGAAATTAATTTTTTGCTTTTTTCTAATCTTACTTCACCCTATAACCTCCCTAGGTAGTGAGGAAGACTTTTCAATTGATTATCAATACAGTACAAGGAATTCGGAATACTGCCAAATATATCTCGATTTTGCCCGTAACGCCTTAAGTGCAATTGGTGTCCCATTAAGCCATGCATTATGCGAAGGACGGATTTTAAAAATTAAAACATATAATTTTAATATAGGAGATCTCAAAAGGGGTGAAAAATTTTTATTTCTCGAAAAGCCTGGAGACTCTTATACATATTGGCACGGCTATTACATTACAAACTCAATTAATATCGTGAAGAATATTTTAAACAAAACAAAATTACCCCTTAGATTTTACAACAAAGCACGTAGTAACTGTTTTTACGGTCCATGGTATGAGTACGATGGCGACAATTTATACTGCCCCCTATTCATATCTCTCTAGTCACTTCATTCAGAAAAGTAATGTTTGTATAGGACTTTGATTTTCAAGTGAGGCCCATTGGTTAAACAGATCTTTGGGCTCTCTATGAAAAGGCCTAATTAGCCCTATCAAGTTCATACTCAATGGGACTGTATATTCTGAAGGGGAATGAAGTGTTGCTGGCGTTATTTAATTTTTGAAGTTTTCATGACATCTTGCTATCTTCTTCGTCGAAAAAAATGACTCCATAAAAGTTTTTTGAGTCGGGCTCCCCTTGCCTGCAATACAAATCCAAAATATTGTTTCCAAGCGTTAATTCAAAGAAGGTAATCCATCATTTTTGAAATCGCACAACACGATGTTTTAGAGGGAACCTATAAATATAGTTGCGGGCAGGTATATAAATTCGCTCTCAGGCCTTTGTGAAGGCTTCCTACCATCAACTAGTTCGATATCACCCTTCAGCAAAGATTGAGACTTGTCATCATTTTTTATTTAGTTAATATCGTTTAGTATTGTCTACACTCGTTTTTGCACACCTCTAGCGCCTGTCACTATTGTTTACACCTACGTAAATAGTGCAATAACTGGTGATAAATACGACAAATATTGAAATAATCACACCATGAAGTATTTAATTCTTTTACTATTGGCATCAAATTACGCCTTTTCTCTGCTCATTTGTGGTGACAGTGCAGTAACGCTTAATTACGCTAATAGAGACGAATTAAACAGTCAGCTATATAATGCAATCAACAATAAATGTGTAACCGAACAAGACAGAAAAAATCTATTTCACGATCTTATTCACTATTCACAGAGTCAGGTCACAGATGAGACCTTACCTATAATTAGTAATTTTTTATCAATTAATCTTGGAATTGACTCTGCTTTAGAATTTCAAACTCTATATAAATACAATGATGTAAAGATGGGAGAGCTTAACTTTAGTCAGCTGAGGGAGCTAATAAGATATGCCCCAGAAAAAATAACAAATCATTTATATTTATTCTCTAATGAAAAAAAATTACAGCTCATTGAGCTTATAGACTTATATCACGCAGGATATGACAGGGACGCATTACTTTCACAATTTATAAATGAACATCCTTCAAAGGAAGTTTTAGATGCCATAACGATTGCAAAGTTAGATATCAATGTACCAAAAGTTTTAGAAACAGTTTGTTCCTACATCTACGCTAAGGATGAATTCATCTATGAAGATATAAGTTCAATGTCTCTTTCCAGTATAGAGGAAATAAGCAATGAGTTGGATACTACAGTTAAAGAAATCAAAACAGAAATTAAAGCTTTTGGAGCAGATGAGAACGTAGTTTGCGAAGGCATTTCAATTAGTGAGCTCTTATATGACATGAAAGAAGATCAACTCTACTACTTTAGAGATGACCTTCAAGAATCTTTGATGTCTCAAAACTTAACGGCCCAGAATGCCCAAAACTTCGTGCCTGTTACGTATAGTAAAGATTCAAAGCTTGTAAATTTTGAAGAGGTCGTTTTTAGTATGGATCTATCAATCGATGAGTACTGCTCAAAGACACCTAAATTTTATAATACTTTGGAGCTAAGAATATATAATACTCTTAACCGATACATTAGGGAGGGCTTTGCCATCCCTAATCTTATACATCAATACACAGATAAGATTACAGGCTGCAAGGTTAAAGCTGATATAGTAGCTTTAGAAACCAAAGAAGAAGGCATAGAATTTAACGAATTTGTAAGAGGGCTATAATGAGCTCCCCCACCAGAAAAAGTGGGGGAATTTTTTAACAAATTAATTCCACAAAAGGACTTTGCATGCAAATTCTTCGTCCAAATGGTAATCCTCACCTTCGACCTTAACAAAGCCAGAAAGATACCCACCTTCATGCTCATAAGTAAAATCTGCGACTTTCTCAAGTAGTGTGTAGAAACCACCAGGAACATAAACTTGGACCAAATCATTTCCAAATCCATCAGTGGCCATGCCTATGAATTCAGTATATGTGAAAGACTTGTCGCCATATGTGACTCTTAGGGTGTTTTTGTTTTTAAAAACATTATAATTAGAATCCCCAACTTCAGGAACTTCTCCATTAAAGGTATATTCAACAGTAACTTTTCCATCAGTACAGATGTAGTCAAAATCATTCTCAGCAAGAGCACTGTTTAGACCTAACATAGCAAGTAAGCAGACTAATTTTTTCATAAATTCTCCCATTATAATTATATAGCTTCTGGAATTAATAAAACTTTTCATATAGACAGTCTGGCCCAATGAAAATCTTTCACACCACACAGTGCACCATTTATTCTAAAGAAAAGCTTCATTTCAGCGATACGTAACCAAAAGGCAATTCAAATGAACCTAGGAATTTACTATGCTTTAGGCTGCTATGGGCTCTGGGGCATCCTGCCAATATACTGGAAACTTTTAAAACAAGTGCCAGCTGATCAGATACTTTCTCATCGAATTGTATGGTCATTAGTATTTATGTTGGCGGTGTTGTTTTACAAAAAAGATTGGTCTTGGATCTTTCGTCTTAAAGAGAATCCTAAGTTGATTTTTTGGTTCTTGGCCTTGTCGTCATTGATATCCATTAATTG
>Ga0208203_1000987_pt1 | contig 11730 bp, 10 predicted proteins | sample DeeseametaMP2914_FD_184167 | JGI IMG/M metagenome (GOLD analysis project Ga0208203, IMG submission 184167) | Marine microbial communities from the Deep Atlantic Ocean - MP2914 (SPAdes) | ecosystem: Environmental > Aquatic > Marine > Oceanic | place: West of Santa Cruz de la Palma, Atlantic Ocean...
GCTGGAATTATTGTTTCCTTCTTTCAGCCTTTTCGTGTCGGGGACACTGTTAGGATTGAAGGACAATATGGAGTCATCGAAAGAATAGACCTTACTCAATGTGTTTTGAGGGTTTGGGACTGGGAGCGCTTTGTTGTACCAAATTCAAAAATGCTCACAAAGGAAATACAAAACCTAACTATGCATGATAGTCTTATAAGAGCACACATTGAGTTTTGGGTAGAACCTCACACCGACCTTGATCAGGTTGAAAAAATCTCTCTAGATGCTGCAAAGGATTCACACTTTAGCCTAAAAAATGAAGAACCTGTGTTCTGGGTAACTAAGCTGGATAAAGATGCGGTTCAGTGTTGGGTTGCTGCTTGGGCGGAAAACCCATCTGATGCTTGGGAGTTGAGGTGTGACATGAGAAAAAGAATTCATAGCTCTCTTAGGGAGGCTAATATTAGATCTCACTCAATTCAGGCCAACCTTCAGGGAATAACTATTAAAAATTAACACTTTTTTAACTATTGTTCATTGGCTTTAGAGATCAAGCTTGAAATAATGATCTCAATGAAATTATTTTATGTCCCAGTTGTCATTTTAGGACTCTCTTTATTCTTTGGCTGTAGTAAAAAGGAAGAAGAATCCGGTCTAGGTAAGCACAACATAGTTAACCCTGTCGTTCATGATAATCTATTGTGTAAAGGTATGAAGGCCATTTACATTTATAAGGATGGAAGCACTGCCATATCTAAGAATAGCGAAAATTCATGGGTTTCGTGGAATATTGACAGCCTGGAAGTTGAGGCCAGAGGCTTTGACCTAGATGCCTTAGATATAAGCGAAGATGGCAGATTTGCGATCACCAAAGTTTCACAAGGGCAAATATATTTATTAAGACTTTTAGATGGAGCTTATAAAGTTCATAAAAGGCTTTGGATCGAAAATGCGGATAAAATTGAGGTCGATTTCAATGAGAACTTTCTTATTCTCAAAAGGAAATCATATTATCCTAGAAACACCTATTCGATAAAAATTTATGATATTGAAAGAGGGCAATTTCTAAGTGATTTTAATCTATCAAGAGTCAAGTTTGTAAAAATAAAAGATGAGCATATCTATATCGCTCAAGAAATCGATTGGAAGAAGAGTCTTTCCAAATTTTCACTCAAGACAAATGAGAATGTTTTTACTATTGAGCTGCCTTATTATTTAACTATAAAGCGCCTGGAAGTCTCTTCGACTAATATCATATTGGAGTCGGGCAAGGGATTTGAATTCTTTTCATTAAATAATGGAAAGAAGTTATTTGATAGCAATTTCAAGTATCTTTACCAGCTGGATTCTAAAAAAACTGTAGGTCTTTTCGCCAAAAGTTGGACTGAATTTTCTCTTGTTAGTTTAGAGGATGGGCGAGAGCTTTACTCTTTAGAAACACCCAGAAATCTGATAATCTCCTCTTGCAGAATTAAAACGAATCCAGTTAAGTTAGTTTGTAAGGATAGAGTAGAACAGAATAAAGTTATTACTTGGAATTTGGAAAGTGGAGAAAACTCACTAGCTTGTTACTAATGAGCTTTCCTTCTTTTGACTATTTTTTGCTGCAACAGCTTTCTTTTTTCTCGCCTTTCTTCAGCTTGCAAGATCCATCTTTGCAGTCTTTTTTCTCAGAGCAACAACTCGCTTTGTCTCTGTGTTTTCCGTGATGTGCACAACTTGTTAGTGAAAGAGCACCTAATAAAAGCATTGCAGAACAAATCATTTTCATATCTTCTCCTTTGTATAGCAAATGTCTATGCCAGACCATTATGATGGAAAATCATGTTGATTTCCAGCGTAAAAAATTGGCTCGTTTGTTGACAGGAATAGACGGCCACTGTTGTACATGTTGTCAGTTTAACTGTAGAATGTAGCTATGAGTGATTACGAAATATACATAAGTCAAAACGTCGCCATTCTAGTGGATGGTAATAATATTGAAAGATCAATTGATGGGGCATTTAATATGAGTGGGGGAATGATAAATTTCGACACTCTTATTCCAAAGCTAATTGGTGATAGGGCCTTGAACAGGCTTATTTATTTTAGGGAGGGGAAAAACATCTCTTCCAAGTTAGCTGAAAGGTTACATCAACAATACCATGGGTCAGTAGCACCTTGTCACAAAAGTGCAGACATTCCTCTTTCAATTAAGGCCACTCAATTAGCGGCTAAAGTTGATTGCATTATTATTCTATCCGGAGATGCGGACTATATAGAGCTTGTTAGGCATTTAAAAAGTGAAGGCGTAAGAGTTGAAATCGCAGCCGTTGTTGAAACAACTGCAAAGATTTTACAGGAGGAGGCTGAATATTTTCATGCCATAACACCTGAGGATGTCTTTACTTACAACGCTCCAAGAAAAACCTCTAAAAAAACTAGACGGAAAAAGACAAATTAATAAATAATTTGAGTTCTTTCTTCTTTTATAGAATTGAAGTTCGCTTGCATGTCAGAGTCGCTAACTCTTTTTTGAATATCTCTTAGGAGATTGTAGAACGCTTCCATGTCGACACCACTACTCACATGAGTTGCTTGTTTTTTAGATGGCTCAACAAATAAGTCATGCATAGGCTTAACTTGTTTTTCAAATTGAGCTTTTACACCTTCAGGTGTTCTACCTCTTTCAACAACATCTCTGTTGAGTCTTCTGGCAAATCGGATATCTTCTGGTGTTTCTACAAAGATAGCGTCATCAAAGATTTCTAAAAGTTTTGGCTGAGTAAGGATTAATATACCATCGACAATAACCACTCTTTTCCATGGTTGAAAGATTGTTTCTTCCAGTCTGGAGTGTGTTGCAAAATCATATTTGGGAATGCGAATGTCTTCGCCATCTTTTAGAGACTTCAAGTGCTCGGCCATTAGATCAAAGTCTAAAGCGTCAGGGTGATCAAAGTTGACGGAGCCACCGTCAAAATCGAATTTATGGCTTTGGTCAATATAGTAGTTATCTTGGTAAAGCACGAATGCCTGCTCTCCAAGTTTCTTTGCCAGTGCTTGGGCAAAGAAAGTCTTACCAGAGCCTGAGCCGCCGGCCACTCCCAAAATATAGGTGTTATTTCTCATCAACTTAATCCTTGGTTGGCTTCATAATCACTTAAGATTTCAATATTTACAAGTCTTTTTTGTGCGAGGTGTAAAAAGTATAGTTAGTTTTATCAGCTACTTAGGGCCTGTAGAAATTACACAAGTTTGTTGGTAGGGTATTAACCTGTTTCAGAGCGGCCAGCTAGTGACTGGCCAAGGCATTAATATAACTAACAATTTAGTTAATTTGTTTTCAAATTTGAAACATGATGACTTAAAAGTTGCCCCACCATGGAGGTGTAGGTGATTGGCATATATAAATGCTCAGAAGATTATTAAGCAATTCGTATTTAGGAGAACTCTTTGAAAATTATTATTTCCTTCTTTCTCGTGAACTTAGTTCAACTCGCATATGCCAATTTGGATTTCCCTCAAACATTAGATGAAGCCGAAACAGTGGAAGTCTTGTGGAATCAGTATCAAGAAGGAGACTTGGAAGCGTTGAATTTCTATTCAATCGTATCAAAGCTTGATCTGCCAACTCTAAAAACGAGAGACCAATTGAGAGTCGCTCAGATTAGAAATTCATTTAGAGGTGAAAAGTCTTCTTTTTCAATTTTCAAAATTTCAAGATCAGAAGCTTTAAAAATTGCTAGTGAGTATGAAGACTATTCAAACGTGAGTTTTAGGCTTGGAAAAGAAGTCGTTGAATCTATCGAGAGTGCCAGGGTTTATCTAAATGATCTTTCAAAGTTTCATCCTAAAACGAATAAGCAAATAGAAGAGCTTATCTTTGAGACTCCAGACGTTTCACAGTACGAGAATGGCAAGTACAGAAATGGAGTAAAGCTTTTCTTATTTTGTCGCCACAATAGGTCTTATCCATGTAGATTTGTCTTAAAGGACATGTATGACAGACTGGTTCGAGACTCTCACGGGGAAATCTGGAGCTTGCCGGCCTTAGCGAAGTCCGCAGGAAATCTTCCCTTTTATAAGACAAATGGATACACCCCTGAAGGCGTGCATACAATTGACTCAGTAATGCCTGAGGCGAATAGAGTGCTGTCTTTTGGAAAGTTTAGAAGAGTTATTCTTAACTGGGTGCCCACAGATGCCAGCACTATAATGCTACTGCCTAGCTCATCCCATAAGAGTAAGTGGTGGAAGGCTTCAAGCCTTGCTAGAAACAATGGAAGGAAGTGGTTAAGGATTCACGGAACTGGGAGGAAAAATACCAATCCCCTCAGCAGTTACTATCCACATATGCCTACCTCTGGATGCGTTTCAGTAAGAGAGGGAAAATACAATAGCATCAATTATAAAGACCAAAGAGTAGTCCTGGATGCTTTAATGAATGCGATGAAGCTAGGTCCTGTCTATTCGAATGAAACAAAGATTAAAGGGCTTCTATACGTGATTGAACTAGATGAGAAAAAAGAAAGAGTCTCGGAAGAGACTCTTAAAGAGTATGGCATTTTTTAATTACATACCATCAACTAGTTCTTTAATTATTGTTCCAACTCCATAAGGAACTGAAAAAGGTCTTTGGGGTGTGCTGCCTCTGGAGTGGTCATACCCCAATTTATGTGTCCACTCATGCACTACATTGGCCGCCACTTGTCCCAAAGAGTAAGTATTGAAGAATTTAGAATTTACCCAGATTCTTGTGGTGTCAGGGTATGTATATCCTACGGTCGAATTGTTTCTATAATAAAGTGTAATGTCTAAATCCATTTCTTCATCAACTTCAGGAAAAAGTGTTTCGGCTCCCTCCATTATCGAATTATAGATCTCCTCATTACTCATACCATTGTTGTCTACAAAAGTTGTTTGTCCTTCAAAAGTATGATTTAGAACTCTTTCTCTAAATATTTTTGAGTTTAAAACTATCTTTGCCCTTTCAAGTGCATCCTTCATCTTATCCTCTTGCTCAAAGTTGAAATCTTTGAGGACAACCGAAAAGACTAGGTTCGCTCCGGGTTCAACTTCCGGAATTTTACACTCCCTTGGCATAGAGGGTGGATCATTGTTTTGGTCATTATCTGTAATTAATTCTTCGTACTCTCTCATTGCTTGTTCATAGTTTAAAGAACATGCTGTAACTTGATCAGATGGCGCAGGGTCCTGACAGGCCGAAAAAATTAGGGATGTAAGCAATGGTAAAATCAATTTCTTAGTCATAAGGCGCCCTCCGATAGCGTTGATGCTTGTATTGAGCTTCTCGGGTGTCTAAGTGCTTTACTAGAGGGCAGGAAGCGGATATGGAAAAATATTCCGCCAAAAAGGGCAGGCCTTGTTAGGCCTGCCTCGTAAGATATTAGTTTAGTTGATCTACAAGCTTTCTGATAATTGTTCCTACTCCATATGGAACGGAGTATGGTCTAGCAGAGGTGTAGTAAGACGTGTGTCCGTAGCCAAGCTTGTGAGTCCACTCATGTACCGCGTTGGCTGCAACCTGGCCGTGAGTGTAGCCATTGAAGAACTTGCTGTTGACCCAAATTCTGTTGGTGTTTGGATAAGTGTAACCAACAGTTGAAGTCGCTTGATAGTAAAGTGTGATATCAAGGTCCATCTCGTGATCAATCTCAGGTTGTAGCTTCTCAGCACCTTTCATGATTGTCTCGTAAACCTCTTCATTCGTTTGACCGTTGTTATCTACAAAAGTCCTACGTCCGTTATACGTGTGATTGATCACACGATCCTTAAACTCTTGTGAGTTAAGAACAATTTTTGCTTTTTCTAGAGCCGCTCTCATCTTTGCCTCTTGGGTAGAGCTAAAGTCTCTAAGAACTGCTGTGTAAGTTAACTCCTCACCAGGATTAGCTTGTGGGAGGTCACACTCCACGGGCATTTCAGCTGGATCATTATCAGGGTCATTGTCTTGAATTAGTGCGTAGTAATCATCCATTGCTTTTTGAATGTCACTTACACAGGCCACAGGATCACTGGGATCGCTTGGATCTGGAGCGTTTGTAACAGGTGGTTCTTTACATGCAGAAACTGTAAGCAGAATTGTTAGGATGCCGAATACTTTTTTCATAAAATTACCTTCCTTGGTTGATGAAATTTTCATTCTTGAAAGGTGAAAGTATCCTTGGGTCGGTAGATTGTGCAGTGGGCAAAAAATGCTGAGGACAAATAGTCACTGACAGTGGGGCTTTTGAGTATTTCTGTTTTTATATTTGTGGGAATTCTAAAGATGTGGAGCTGAATGTGAGGTAAGAATTTTTAGATTATTTTTGGGATGCTTGCTTTGTTTAAAGCTAGCTATAGATGGGACTTTTGACGGGTTTGGAGAACCTCTCATCCAGCTCACCAATATATAAAGCAGGCCCTGCGCCAAAAAACTGACCTTAGGACTCGGTTAAGAAATCAGGTATTTAGCAATATTCTGGAGCTTTATAGGTTCGGAATGGCCCCAAAGAAATAGTGCAAAATGTCTCTTTTGGATGAAAATGTCCCTAGTTTTGGAGTTAACTCCTACCTTTGTGAATTAATGAGGCCTTAGCTGATATTAAGTGTTGTCCCCAGCTATTCATGGCTGATTGGCCATGAATAGAGGGGTGGGAGGTGTGTGGGGTCTATTTTAATAAATCACTCTCTTTCAAACAAAATGCCAAATTTATGGCAATTCCTATTCGTAAGGGAGTAACTGAGATAGGCAAAACAATAGGGCAAAGGCTATAAAAAATGTGTAAAACATCATCACTCCTTAAGAGAGATAGTAATGACAAAGTCTTTTTATATTAGAGTCGCTTAAAGAAAGCATTTCTAAAATTTCCAACGCAAGCTCGCTGGCCCGGCCTTGATCTAAACAAAACTTGTCCATGAAGTTTGTTTGCATTTTAAACAGTAGGTCGTCCTCAAAAATTCCATCGTTGATTTCAAGCATAGGTGTGTCCTCCATGACTAAAAGTCTTGTTAATAACGTTTTCGAATTTAAGATTGGGTTAATATGCCCTTATTAAACCAACTAAAATTCCTTTAATTTGAAAATTGCCGCCTTTGACGATTATCGGTTTCATAGAGCTATTTGCAGGATGTAGCTCTATGTTTTTTGACTTTTTGTAGTAACGCTTCACTGTAGCTTCGTTATCGATAACAGCAACAACAGTGTCTCCATTATTAGCTGTATTCTGCTCTTTCACTACTATGAGATCACCATCTAAGATTCCATCTTCAATCATTGACTCGCCTGAAATCGTAAGAGCATAGTGATTGCCCTTCCTGATCATATGCGAAGGCACTTCGATAAATTCGTTTCCTTCCATGGCCTCTATCGGATTACCTGCTGCAACTTTTCCATGCAGAGGAATCTCAACTATGTTGTCATTAGAGGACTCAACTTTAGGTTCAATCGGTCTTAGGCCCCTGACAGAGTTTGGATCATTCTCAATGTATCCACCATTTTTAAGGTATCGTATATAGTCCTGAACTGAGCCAAGCGACTTAAAGCCAAAGTGTTCTTTTATTTCTACTTGAGTAGGGGAGAACTCATTCTCCTCTATGTACTCTTTGATGTAATCAAATACTTGCTTTTGCTTTTTTGTAAGGCTCAAACTCAACTCCTTGAGAGAGGAAATTTTACCGGTTGATTTCCGTATCATTTCCGTAGTAGTGTGTTTTTAATGTATCCGTAATTAATCCGTAGGTCAACCAAAAAAATTCGGTTTTAAATTTTAGGAGTAAAGTGGAGCTTAAAAGAAAAATCATTCACATAGACATGGACTACTTCTATGCTCAGGTTGAAGAGAGAGACAACCCCAAACTCAAAAACCTTCCTGTTGGTATTGGAGGAGGTAAGAGGGGGGTTTTATGCACCTCAAACTATATTGCAAGAAAGTATGGTGTACGTAGTGCTATGCCGACCTTTATGGCCCTTAATAAATGTCCAGAGCTTGTTTTAGTTCGACCAGACTTTAAAAAGTACAAAGAAGCTTCAAAAGAGATATTTAAAATTTTTCATGAGTTTACAGATAAAGTTGAAGGTCTTTCACTTGATGAAGCATACCTTGATGTCACAGATTGCAATCTTCATGGAAATAGTGCAACTCTGATCGCTAAAGAAATAAAAAGTAGAATTTATAGAAAGACAGGACTCACCGCCAGTGCAGGAGTGTCATATAATAAGTTGTTGGCAAAAATATCTTCAGATCTCAATAAGCCTAATGGGCTTTTCACTTTATCTCCACTTGGATGTGATGAAGTAATCAAGTCTCTCTCAGTAAATAAAATCTGGGGTGTTGGTGCTAAAACCTTCGAAAAAATGAAGAGCTTAAACATCTTCACCTTTGGAGACCTTCAAAAGTTTAGTAAATTAGAGTTAGAGGAACATTTCGGAAGCTTTGGGCCGTCCCTGTACCTCTATTGTAGAGGAGTTGATTTTCGTGAAGTCAAAACAGAAAGAGAGAGAAAGAGTCTTAGCGTAGAAACTACTTTTAGAGAAAACATCGACGAGCTCGATCGTCTGGAAGGACATCTTGAAGTAATCTTAGAAGAGATGGCGGGGAGACTAGAGAGACACTCAGATAGGAGCATTAAGACTATATTTGTTAAGCTTAAATACGCAGATTTCACCCAAACGACCATAGAAGAGTCCTTTAAGGTTCTTGAGCCTGATATGTTTAAAAAGCTTTTACAAAAACGGTTTAAAGAAAAACCTGGTCCTTTGAGACTGCTCGGAGCTGGAGTGAAGTTTCATTCAGATGTAAGGTTCAGCCAACAGCTTTTATTGCCCTGCTGCGGCTGAATCATTTACTGAATTTAAATAGCTTCTAGTTTCTCTTCCAATTGCTTGGTTATCATGACCAATTAGCCTTAAGAAGGCGTTATGTCCGATCTCGAAGTTAAAGTCGCTTGCAACTGGTATGTAGAATTCAAATTCTTTTTCGCCAACCTGGCTCATTTGGTCGAATGTTAAATTAAACTCTTTTAAGTTTTCTGCAGAACTTAATTTATAATCTGAAAGGATTACATTCACTGAGGTCTTAGCCAAGTCTTCAATTTCATATTGGAGAAGCAAGTTAACCTTAATCTTAGTTCTGTCATTTTCATTCAGTAGATAAGTTATCTTAGAAACTCTGTGAAAATTTTGAGCAATCAATTCATTTGAAATGTCTTGAGCTGGGTGGACCGCAAACATTTGGGCACTCCCTTCTGTATGAAAAATGGGCTCCTCAAGCTGTGGACTGTTCGCTAGATAGGTGTATTTTACACCTTTTGCACTTAAACCTCCGGCAAGCCTAACAAGCAAATTCTGTGCTAATCCAATATGCTTGGTGTTATCAAATAATTCTAGGATTTGGTTGGCATTTTCAACTCGATCACCATTCTCTTGTAGTGATGTGATTAAAGTTGTGAGCTCTTTAGCACTGTGATAATAGGACTCGCAGGCATATTTGTTAAAAGGGTAGAGACCTTTTAAGTGACCAGCAATCCCTTCAAAATTGTCGTACTTTTCCTCGATCGAGTCCGTAATACCATAGTGATACAACATTTCTGAACATTGTTTAAAAAATCGTGAGTTGCTTGCCACTGTGGTGGAGCGCAGCCTTTTGTATCCTCTCCATATGTTCTTATACTTAGGGGAAAAAATATTCTTAGCGTCCTCTCCAAACATCATCTTTGAAATCTCTGCTGTGACCTGCTCCTCTGTGGCATTAAAAATATTCTCTATCTGGGGTTGAGAAAAGAAGACTTGATTATAGAGGGTGAATGGTTCTCTATTTAAATTCAAACTTGAAATTTTATCAATGTCTTCATCTTTAACATATCCATTGAGACCAATAATTAGTGATTCAAGCGCTTTGTCTTTATCAATATTGTTGGCGTAAGTGTTTGAGTACTTGCAGCCAAAATTTAAAGTAGAACCTTCAAGGCCAGTTTCTCTTCTGTTTATGTTGAAGTTAATTGTACATTCCTGGTTGTGCTTCTTCTTTAACACTCTAAAAGGACCAAGACTAAAGTTGAATTTGGAGTACAAATACTCTGATTGCAGTCTTTCTGCTTTTAAGTAGAAGTCATCGTGCGAGATTCGATCTTCTACATCCTTGTAATTTCTACTCTCGTATTTAAATATTCCTGGTAGCTTTATTTGGAGTCTAGTTTCTTCACCGTTTCCATTTCTATAGATTGGCGGCTCATTCTCAATAGCATCATCATTAGGAGCTGTGACTAGCGCACTTTCAAGGTCTTTAAAGCTGGGCTTGTACATTTGCTTAACAAGGTGTCGGAAAAAATCAGTACCGGCCGCTTTAGAAATATCTACCTTAAATTTTTGGATCAGACTTTCTTGATAAAAATTTTGGGTGGCGAATCGGCCAAAGTTTAACTTGATAATACCAATCTTTGGTCTCAAGTTGAAAATCTCCGTAGAGTTTCCGGAGATCTGAGTATCCTCAATCTCAACATCTACAAAGTTATTGGGTAGCTTTTGAAATCGCACACTTCTAAATGTTCTCTTGTATAGAAAGCTATTTGGCTTAAAGAACTCAAAGACATTGAACTCAATACCAAGTGGTCTCCAGCCAAAGAATGTTACATGCTCAACAACATCACCTTTTTGTATTGTATTGTTGTCAGCCCTGAAGATCTCCGGGTTTAAGGGAAGCCCCAATAAACTATGAATTTTAAGAGGGGATAATGGATCCTCACCGTATAGTTTATTTTTCTCACTGTCAGCAAAGTAATTTAAGATGCTGGACAATAGGCTGGAAATCTTATTAACTGTTCTTAAGTAAAGAGAAGATTGTTTATCTCGACTACCAGAGCAGTGTGCTTTTATAAAAGCTTTTCCCTCATCGACAGAGTCATCTAAAATTTGGTGAAAGAAGTCACACTTTTTGTTGTTAATTGAAGGGACATGGTTGGACATGTGGACAAGTCGTGTTCCCAGTTGCCCATAAGTGAAGAGAGGACCAGCGTTTGCTTTGGCCTCAAAATCAATTTGAAATTCATTAGCAACTTTGTAAGATGCAAAATCATATGGTGAGAGTTTTTCACCAGCAGGTCTAGGTAGGTGCTCGCGAACCGAGCGAGAAAACCTTGAGTTAACATCAAAGTAAGGGTTTAGTTCAAGCTCAACTTCCGGGCTTAATTTTTCAAACAAGTCATCTTTGCGGTAAAGAACTTTTACGAGTTCCCCGTTTAGGGCATCAGTTAATGATTCATTCCATACATTCTTTTTATAACGACCCAGGACAAGCTCTTGGGCTTGAGTGTGCATTGGGCATACAAGAATAATCAATAGGGTACAAGTAAATCGGCTTAAGGTATTCATGCGGGGCACAATACACCTCAAGGCACTGAATTCCTTAAAAACTTAATCTATATGAAAAGATTACAGTTAAAAGAGGGTTTTTATCCTAGAGATGTCCCCTTTGAAGCTTTCTGGCAGCTCTTCTGGAAAGCTATTAACACTTTTTTCGATGATTTCAAGTTCGTCAATCTTTAAGGATTCTTCCAGTCCCAGAGCGTATGAATTTAGCTTTTCATAGTCTTTAGACTGTTCTTTTCCATCAAGGTATTCATGTAGCTCATAAACTAGTTCGCTAATTTCTTCTTTTATTTGATCCATTGAGGCCTTAATAATCCTTCTTTTCTGCCAAGTGTAGTAAAGAAAGCCAAAGAAGCTCAGCACACCAATATCGATAAGAATTGAGTAGAAGTTGTCCAAAG